>Ga0126381_100001275_pt1 | contig 27171 bp, 21 predicted proteins | sample PanSoiMetPlot_28_FD_96465 | JGI IMG/M metagenome (GOLD analysis project Ga0126381, IMG submission 96465) | Tropical forest soil microbial communities from Panama - MetaG Plot_28 | ecosystem: Environmental > Terrestrial > Soil > Tropical forest > Bulk soil | place: Panama | collected 2016-02-17
CCGGCACCCCGGGCTCCCGGTGAATGCACTCCAGCATCTCGACCGCCTTCTTCGTCCACACCGCCCACTGCCCCAAAAGCCCGCCCACCATCCGCAACCCGCGGAAGCTCGTGATGAGGTCCAGCACGATGTGATCGTCGTTGCCCGTGTACAGCGCAATCGAAGAACCGCGGCCGGAGTCCGCCACGCCGTGCAGCACGTCCAGCGTTTGGTAGCGGTTGAACGGCGCGATCTTGATCGCCGACACGCACTCGAGCGCCGCGAACCGCCGCCAGAAATCGCGATCGAGCGCGCGCCCCCCCACCGCCGGCTGCAAATAGAAGCCCACCAGCGGGAGCACTTCTCCCACCGCGCGGGCATGCTCGATCAGTTCCTCCGTGCCGGCGTTGGCCAGCGCTGCCAAGCTGAGCAGCGCCGTGTGATATCCCATCCGCGCCGCGCACTCCGCCTCGCGCACCGCCTGCTTGCGGGGGCCGCAAACCCCCGCGACCCGCACCACCGCCGCCTTCCCAACCTCCTCCACTGCCAGCGCCAGCACCGGCTGGTACAGGCCGTGGTCGCGCATCCGGAACTGCGTGGTGTGCACGCCCACAGCAATCCCGCCCGCGCCGGCATCCAGGTAATAGCGCGTCAGCGCCCTCTGCCGCCGCTCGTCCAACTTGCGCTCCGCCGTCAGCGCCAGCGGATGCGCCGGAATCACCAGTCCTTCGTTCAGCCGCCTGCGCCAGCTAAAAGGCGCCATCGCGCACCTCGAAATGCGTCGGCTTGTGGTACGTCGGCGCGCCCGCGCGAATCCATTCCGCGGTGCGCTCGACCATCGTTTCCGGGCTTACGCACGGCGGCCCCAGCAGCCGCTGCGCAAGCGAGGCATCGCTCAGCAGCGCGGTCGCGGCCTCGCCGCCTTCAAACGCCGGTTCGATCCCGAAGATCTCTCCAAAGCGTCCCGCGATCCAGCGCACCGCGAGCGTCTCGCGCCCCGTCACGTTCACCACCAGAGGCGGCGAGGAAGCCAGCGCCAGCGCGCGCAGGCAGGCGGAATTGGCGTCACCCTGCCAGATGACGTTTACCGCGCCCATGTCCAGCCGCACTGCTTGGCGCCGCCACACGCGCTCGCCGATATCCAGCAGCACGCCGTAGCGCAGATCGATCGCATAATTCAGCCGGATCAAAACCACGGGCGTGCCGTTGCGCGCGGAGAAATACTCGAACACTCGCTCTCGCCCCAGCACCGATTGCGCATATTCGCCTACCGGAGCCGGCGTAGTTTTCTCCGTTGCGGGCTCGGTCGCAAGCGGGTACACGTTGCCGCTCGAAAGCGCCACAATGCGCGCGCCGCGGAAGCGCTCCACAGCCAGCGCGGGGAGGAGCACATTGGTCGCCCAGGTGAGCGGAAGATCATCGGTCGAGCCGAATTTCCGCCCCGCCAGGAAGAGCACGTTCGGGCAATCCGGCAGCCGCGCCACGTGCTCGCGATCCAGCAGATCGCAGGCAATGGTTTCCACGCCCCAGTCCGCAAGTTGGCGCCGCGATTCTTCACTGGCGAAGCGCGAAACCGCGATCACCCGCCGGCCGGGATCCGCACGGTCCGCCGCGCGCCGCGCCCTGCGCGCCAGCGACGGCCCCATCTTTCCTCCCGCGCCGAGAACCATCAAATCCCCTTCCAGCCCGCGCATCAATGCGCAGTCCGCCTCCGTCGGTCGGGAGAGCTCTTCTTCGAGAGCCTCGATCTCTGGCAGCAAGCGTTTCATTCTTCAGAACAGTATTTCCCAATTAAATCGAATACAAGTTCGCTCAGTCAAGCCTTTCGTGTTCTACCATGTAGAATAATGCCCGCGAACAACCACATCGAACTGGTCGAAAAAGCCATGCGCATTCTGGAAGTGCTCGCGGATGTGGAAGACCCTCTGGATTTGAAAGATCTCACCGCGCGCGTGGGCATGGTCAAAAGCTCGGTGTACCGCATTCTCTATACGCTCCGCGAGCTGGGGTATGTGGAGCAGCACGGCAGGGGCAGCTATCGCCTGACGGGGCGGGTTTCATCGCTGGCGAGGCGCGCCTCCGCGCAGCCTGGGCTGATCGAGGTGGCGCGTCCTTACCTGACCGCGGCGCGCGACGCGCTCAACGAAGCCGCCTGGCTGGCGCAGTGGCGCGGTGGCCGCGTGGTGCTGGTAGACGTGGTCGAGGCGCCACACAAGCTGCGGCTCTCGCTGGGCATCGGCGATTCCTGCCCGCTGCACGCCAGCTCGCTGGGGAAAGCCGTCGCCGCCTTTCTCCGCCCCGAAACCCTGGCCGTAGCCTTGGGAACCGATCCCCTCCCCCGCTTCACCGAACGTACCATCACCGAACGCGCGCAACTGCTGCGCGAACTGGCCAGGGTGCGCGCCGGCGGATTCGCTATCAATGAGGAGGAAACCATCGATGGCGCGGTCCTGGTGGGTGCCCCCGTCTTGGATTCCACGGGCGAGGTGACGGCGGCGGTCAGCCTGGGCTCTCCCATGGCGCGCTGCACCACTCCCAAACGCGAGGAGATGATCGAGTTGGTGCGCCACACCGGCGGGGCCATCTCCCAGCGTCTGGCCGAGTTGGGATACCGGCGCGGGTAGCTCTTGTGTCCGCGATATTCCAAAGAGTAGAATAAATACCGCGAAATGCAACCGATTGCCACGCGCCCACGCGAATTCCCCCTTGACGTCCGGCTTCTCGAACCCCGGGACATTCCTGCCGCCATGTGCCTCAAACAAGCCGCCGGCTGGAACCAGACCGAAGCCGACTGGGCCCGCTTGCTGGATTTGCAACCCGACGGGTGCTTCGCGCTCGAACAGAACGGAGCCCTTGCGGCCACCGCCACCGCGCTGGTTTACGGCGCCGATTTGGCGTGGATCGGAATGGTGCTCACCGCCCCAGAGCACCGCGGCCAAGGCTTCGCCCGGACGCTTATGGCGGAGGCTATGGCGTACGCCCAGGCGAGCGCCGCAGCGCAAGTGGGGCTGGACGCCACCGAAATGGGCATTGCCCTCTACCAGAGATTCGGCTTTGAGCAGGAGTGTCTCGTCGAGCGCTGGGGGCGGCCGGCCCCGTTGCTTCCGCTGCCGACATCCCCAATCGCCACCGTTCCCTGGAACCCCGACCCGGAACTGGATGCGAACGCTTTCCCAGCCGATCGCCTTCGTCTGCTGGCCCACCTAGCCGCCGAAGGCGAATCGGCAGGCATTGCCGGATCCGCCTATGCCATGGGCCGCCCCGGATCACAAGCCGCCTACTTCGGCCCGTGCGTGGCGAAATCTCCTGCGACGGCCGAGCGGCTACTGCACTGGTTTCTCGCGGTCCATCCCCATGAAGCCGTCTATTGGGACCTTCTGCCCGAGAATCCCGAGGCGGTGCGCCTCGCCCAGAGAAACGGCTTCCGCCCGCTGCGCCGCCTCACCCGGATGAAATATACCCTCCGGCGCGACGCCCGCACTCGCCGTTCGGATTCCTCCCTGGTCTTCGCGATCGCCGGGCTCGAGCTCGGGTAGAAGCTCGTTTCACGTGTCAGACTGAATTCTATATATTGCAATTCTGGAAAAGCCGCCATATAATCGACAGGGTTATTCGCGAAGCGGCTGCTAGAGCGGCCCGGCATGCTCGCGTGGGGGGAGTATCGGGTGGATACGGGTGTTGCAGTTCGGCCCTTGCTTTTCGCCAGGGGGACTGCGCACTGTCGCACCGGACTCCGAATCCCCCGGTTGCCGCAGGCAGATCTAAACACCGCGGCCTTCCCCGGGCGGCACGGAGGGAATTTCCGCCGGTCCCGCGGGACCGGCATAACCAGGAGCTGTTCCTCATGTTCAAGCTAACGATATGTGTGGCGCTGTCCTGCGTGTGGATGGCGTCGCTCCTACCGTCTCCGGCCATGGCGCAGGCGACCACTGCCGAGATTTCCGGAACGGTAACCGACAGCACCGGCGCGGTGGTTCCCAACGCCGTGATTTCCGCCGTCAACCTGGAGACCAATCTGGTCAGGACCGTGGATGCCAACCAGATCGGAGAGTACATCATCCGGTTCCTGCCGACCGGCACGTATCGCGTCGAGGTTAGCCACCCCGGTTTCAAGAAGTACGAGCAGACCGGCGTCGTCCTCGACATCGGCCGCAATGCGCGGATCGACCCGCTGCTGCAGGTCGGGGCACAGACCGAACAGGTGGTCATCACGGCGGATGCGCCCCTGGTGAACACAACGGATGCCACCGTGGGGCAGATTACCTCGACCACCGACATCGTCAACATGCCACTCCTGAATCACGACGTTTACCAGTTGCTCAACCTGACCCCTGGGGTAAGCGGGGAGACGCAAAGCAGCACTTATGGATTCCCGGAGTATCATGCGCAGGTCAATGGCTCCGCCTATGCGCAGATTGCCGCCATCGGTTACTTCCTCGACGGTGGATATAACATGAACAACCTGGAAGGCGGGGGCCTGACCGCGCCCAGTCCCGACGCGCTGCAGGAATTTCGTGTGACCACCAGTAATTACTCGGCGGAGTACGGGCGGTACCAGGGAGCGATGGTCGACGTCGTGCTGAAATCCGGCACGAACTCGATTCACGGCAGTCTTTTCGAATACTTCCGCAACGATAAGTTAAATGCCTACGGCTGGGGAACCGTGACCAAGCCGGTCCAGCGCCGGAATCAGTTCGGAGCCACGGAGGGAGGGCGCATCATCAAGGACAAGACTTTTTACTACTTGAGCTATCAGGGCACCCGCGAGCAAGGCTCCACCGGGTCTACCAGCGCCGTCGTGCCCACCGCCCTCGAGCGCCAGGGCAACTTCTCGGCATCCAAGATTCAGCCGAAGGACCCTACCAACGGCGCCCTCTTTGCCGGCGGCATCATCCCCATGACCAGATTCGATCCGGTAGCGCTCAAAATTCTGAACGCCAGCGTTCCCGCTGCCGACCTGCCGGGAAACCGTGTCCAGGTGTCGGAGCCTCTTCCCAACGATGCGAACGAAGGGTCCGCCAAGGTGGATCAGTATATCTCCGCAAAGCATCTGCTCACCTTCAGCTACTTCACCACGCAGGGGCACATCCTTGCCTCCCTACCCGGAAACCTGATTTGGGTGGATCGGACGTTCAGTTGGAAGCAGCAGAATTTCAACGTGAACGAGACCTGGACGATAAATTCGAGCACCGTCAACCAGCTCCATTTGGGATATCTGCGCGACTTCGGCGGCCGGGTAAACGCCACCAGCCCGTACTCGGGGCTGCCGGCTTCCATCGACTCGCTGGGCGCGTTGGGGTCGACCTTCAACGTCCAGGGGCCTCCCTCGCTGCCGAACATCAGCGTAAGCGGCTATTTCACACTGGGGAACGCGATTCAGGGCCCGGTGGCGGGAGACAACTTCTTTCAGATACGAGACACCGTCAGCACGACCCACGGCCGCCACACCTTCAAGGTGGGCCTGGATGGCTCGATGGACAAGAGCTACCAGGATACCGATCTCAACAACTACGGCACCTTCAGCTTCAACGGCAGCACCACCGGCAATGCTTTGGCCGATTTTTACGTCGGCTTGCCCTTGAGTTTCAACCAGGATTCTCCGGAGAACAAGGTCAACGCCACTTGGTACGCCGCTTTATTCGCGCAGGATGATTTTCGCATCAACCAGCGTCTGACGCTGAACCTGGGCGTGCGGTGGGATCTGCAAACGCCTTTTTACGAGCCGCGGAATCAAACCGACACGTTTGTTCCGGGCGTCCAGTCGAGGGTCGTTCCGGGCGCTCCCACCGGCGAGTTGTTCCCCGGCGATTCGGTCCCCGGTTTCGGCGTCATTCCCCGTGGACTCTTTCATGCGCAGACCCATCTGTTCTCACCGCGGGTGGGCCTCGCCTACGATCTTTTCGGCGACCGAAAGACTTCCTTCCGCGCGGGCTTTGGCCAATTCTATTCGAGCATGTCCGGGAATGAGATGAACAGCGTCCACGACGCCCAGCCCTTCACCGTCCGGCAGACCTTTCCGCGGGTGCAAAATGCCTCGTTGAGAGATCCATACGCCGACCTGCCGGGCGACGCTTCGCCCTTCCCGTATATCTTCACGCCCAACAATCCCCGTTATATCTATCCGACCTCTATCTCGGGAATCGGCACCGATTTCTTCCCGGCTTATACCTTCCAGTTGAACGCTACGCTGCAGCGGCAATTGACCTCGACCCTGAGTGTCTCGGCGGGGTACGTCGGCTCCCTGGGGCGCCACCTGCCTCTCGATATCCAGTACAATTATCCGACCTTTCCGGCCGCAGTCTGCAGCAGCACCCTCACGACTAATTGCGCGAGCGCTTCCAACTACAACGCGCGACGGCCGCTCCTGCCGAACATACTGGGATCGGTCACCAACCTCGAGGGAGTGGTCAACACCGACTATCACGGCTTGCAGATGTCGCTCGAAAAGCGCCTGTCGCACAACATCTACCTCAAGGGCTACTACATCTGGGGAAAAGGGATGGAAGGAGCCAGCCTGCAAAGCAACACCGTGGGCGGGGTGCTCGATCCCAGGAACAACAAGCTGGACCGGGCCCGCACCGTGACCGACGCCAAGAACACGTTCGTGATGTCCGCGATCTGGCGCACCAACTACCTGCCCGCCGCGCCGGCGTTCGTCCGCGAGGTGATCAACGGCTGGGCCATTTCCCCGATCGTGACCATACACAGCGGCTATCCCTTCACGGTTAGCACCGGCGTGGACAACAACCTGGATGGAAGCACCAGTGACCGCCCGAACCAGATCGGCAATCCTGTTTTGCCGACCAACCGTCCGCGAAGCCAACTGGTGGCGATGTGGTTTAATCCTGCCGCCTTCGCCTCTCCCTCTTACCCGACCGACGGGAGCGCCGGAAGAGATATCCTGAACGGCCCCGGCTACAAGGACGTCGACATGGCAATTTCCCGCGATTTCCAGATTCGTGAGAGATTCAACCTGCAGTTCCGAGCGGAAGCGACGAATGCGTTCAACCTCGTGAATCTGAACTCCCCGGTGTCAACTTTAAGCTCGGGCAACGTCGGCCAGATTACCGGGGCCGGCAGTATGCGGCAAGGGCAGCTCGGGTTACGGCTGACCTTCTAATAAGGAAGCCTTCCCCAGGGAAAATACCTTATACCGTCAACAACAAAAGACGGAGCTCGGGGACCCGGGGAGTTGCGAAGTGCAGGAGTTCAGAGGATGGCATCGATCAGCAGACGTCACTTTTTCTATTCGGCCGGCACGGCGCTGACGGCAGCGCAGGCCGCGCGCGTGATGGGCGCCAACGACCGGATTCAAGTGGCGATTATCGGGCTGGGGAGGCGCGGCACGATCCACGTGGAGACGTACCTGAAACTCACCGCCGATGCCGAGATTGCGGCGCTGTGCGACGTGAACCAGGCGGCGCTGGAGCGGCAGCAGGCGGTGGTGCAGCAGGCGTTGGGCCGCACGCCGAAAGGGTACAGGGATTTGCGGGAGATATTCGCGGACAAAAACGTGGACGGAGTTTCGATGCCGGTCCCGAATCACTGGCATGCGCTGGCGACCATCTGGGCGTGCCAGGCGGGCAAGGATGTGTATATCGAGAAGCCGGCCTGCTACAACATTTTCGAAGGACAGAAGATGGTCGAGGCGGCGCGGAAATATAAACGCATAGTGCAGATCGGCTCGCAGGGGCGAAGCTCGCCGAACCGGCAGCGGGCGATGCAGCTTCTGCATGAGGGCGTCATCGGGAAGATTTACATGGCACGGGGACTGTGCTTCAACCGTCGGCGGTCGATCGGGCACAGGGCGGATTCGCCGGTGCCGCCGGGTATCGATTGGGACAAGTTCCTCGGCCCGGCACCCATGCGTCCGTTCAACATGCTGCGCTTCGATTACAACTGGCACTGGTTCTGGGACACGGGCAACGGCGACATAGGGAATCAGGGAGCACACCAGTTAGATATCGCGCATTGGGGGCTGGGCAAGCCCGGGCTGCCGAAATCGGTGGTTTCGACGGGCGGGAAATACATTTACCAGGACGATCAGGAGACGCCCAACACCCAGTTGGCCAGCTTCGATTACGGCGACGCGGAGATCGTGTTCGAAGTGCGCGGCGTGCTGACGGGAAAAGAAGAGGGGGTGGGGGTAGGCGATTTGTTCTACGGCAGCGACGGCTGGATGGCGGCGAGCCAGACCAGTTTCCAGGTTTATAAAGGCGAGCGTAGCGAGAAGGTGATGGATGAAAGCGCGCAGGGAAACTCGGAGGCGGACGGAAATGCGCCGCATTTTTTGAATTGGTTGCAGGCGGTGCGGAGCCGCAAGGTGGAGGACCTGAACGCCGACGTGGCGGTGGGGGTCCTGGCAGCGGACCTGGCCCACTTGGCGAATATCAGCTACCGCGTGGGGAAGAAGCTGAAATTCGATGCGCAGGCGATGACATTTCCGGGCGAGCCGGAAGCCAACCGGTTGCTGACGCGGCATCCGTACCGCGCTCCGTATATCGTGCCGGAGCACGTATAGCAGCCCTTACATTTTGTCGTACACAATTTTGCCGCCGATTACCGTACGGAGGGCTTCGATGTTCCTGATCTCGTCTTCCTGGCAGCGGAGGTAATCTTTCGAGATCACCACGAAATCGGCGAGCTTGCCGGGCTCGATAGAGCCCTTCTGTTTCTCGGCAAACATGACGTAGGCGCCGTTCCAGGTCCACATTTTCAAGGCTTCCATTCGTGAAATCCTCTGCTCGGGTTCGAGTACGGTGCCGTCCACAGTCTTGCGAGTGACCGCGATCCACATGCCGAGAAAGGGGTGATAGGGATTGGTCGCCTCGCGCGGATCGAAACGGATCATGTGGTCGGAGCCTCCGCCCACCACGATGCCCGCATCCATGAGCGAACGGAGGGGAATGAAATCCTTCATCCGCTCGGGCCCGAACACATCTTTGATGGCCGGACCATCGAGGTAAAGCCAGAAGGGCTGGATATCGAAAAGGACGCCTAGTTTCTTGGCACGTGCGATAGCTGCGGCATTGGGGAAATTGCCGTGCGTGACCGTGAAGCGGCGGTCGCGGATGGACTGCATGCGGTCGGCAGCTTCGTAAGCGTCGAGCAGGAGATCGGTGGCGCCGCCGCCGGTGGTGTGGGCGGTCATCTGCCAGCCGAGCTCGTCGGCGGCGTTGGCCATTGCAATCAGGTTTTCGCGCGGGACGGAGAGTACGCCGCGGTAATCGGGATCGGAGAAGCCGTAAATTTGCGTGTGGTCGCCGTAGGGCTCGCGGAGGAAAGCGGTGCCGAGGAGAATGCCGCCATCGACGATGGTCTTGAGCGTGCCGACGCGCAGCCAATCGTCGCCCCACCCGGTGACGAAGGGGATGCGCTCGATCTCCTCGCGGACCTGCTGTGGTGTGCCGTCGGCGCGAATGAGGTAGGTAACGGTGACGCGGGCGGTGAGATCGCCGGCCTGGTGGACGGCCTGATAGGCGCGGAAGCCTTCGGGGCCTTGGCCGCGATCGTAAATGCTGGTGATGCCGACGCGGTTGTAGGCGCCGAGCATGCTCTTGACGGCCCAAATGCGGTCTTGCGCGGATGCGGGCCGCGAAGCGCGGTATTTGCGCAGCAGCTGCGGAGCGCCGAGGACGAGGCCGGTGAGCTCGCCGCTGGAATCCTTTTCAATGCGGCCATTGGGCGGCTGCGGCGTTTCGCGCGTGATGCCGGCGTCGTGGAGGAGCGCGGAATTAAGGACTGCGGCATAGCCGTTATCGAGCATAACCTCGCTGCCGGGGGCCATGCCATCGAGTTCCTGCCGGGTTGGATAGCGGCGCTCGGCGAGGCGCGTCGAATAAATCTTGGGGACGAAGATGAAGCGGCCCGGGGGCAGTTTGCGCGCCTGGCTGGAGACGTAATCGCGGATTTCAGCGATCGAGTGCAACGGCGGCACTGGGCCATCGATTTCGCTGAGCGCAGCACCGATGGGGTGGACGTGCGATTCGATGATGCCGGGCAGAACGCAGCGGCCGCGCAGATCGATCCTCTGCGTGCGCGGGCCGGCGTTGCGGAGCACCTCTTCGTTCGTACCGACGGCGGTGAAGCGGCCGTCGCGGAGGGCGAATGCCTGGGCGGAAGGATGGCCCGGCGCGACGGTGATGATGTTGCCGTTGTAATACACGGCGTCGGGCGGCTGCGCGGCGGCGACAAAGGCGGAGAGGAGGACGGTTATGAGAGCGTGCTTCATCATCAGGCTTCCCGGCTGACCGATTTGGCGACCATGTCATCCCCAAGCCGGTGCTGCTCGATGGTGGCTTCCAGGCGGTTCAGGAAGCACTTTACTGCTGGCTTGGAGCTGCCGCCAGCCGTCCCAGACGGCATCGATGAGGAGATCGCACCGGAGCTGGTAGGGGAAGCTGTCGCGGATATCCTGGTCGCCTCCCCACTGATAGGAGGTGAATCCGAGCTGCAGCCTAGAAGGGAGCCGGGAAGGAGCCGCTAGAACTCCGTGCGAAGCCAGTCCAAGGGTTGCAGCGAGCGAGATGAGTTCACGCCGCGTTAGTACCTTCATTTGCAGCTACCTCGAGCCGTTGAATCCACTGTATTCTGTCTACATCCGACAGGTTATAGCACAGTGAAAGCGGAAAGTGGACCGCGCAAGTGAGATTCGAGGAGGCGTTGGTTGCACCGTCGCTCAAGTTGCCACGACCGCCAGAGCCGGTTTTCTTTGCTCACGGGGCGCGGCCTATTCACTTGCTAGCAGGCCGGTTTTCAAGTCTCCGCCGAGGAATCGGATTGCCATAAACCTCAATCCAGTCGACTCTGGAAGAAGCGGGCGTGTTGCCGCCGACAGACAGATCCGTCCAGCCGATTTCGTCCACTTTCGACAGGTCGGGATGGTCAAACCAAGGCCCTTCGACGATGGTCTGAATGTCCAAGAGGCGCCAGCGAATATCCGCTATGGAAAACTCTCTTTCATGCCAATCCGAAGTCGGCCCATCGGCAAAATCACTAACCAGCCAAGCGCCGTCAGATAATTTCAGAATCAGGTGAAGTTCCCGAAAGCCCGTCTGCTTCGTCCGCCAACGAATCTTGGCCAGACCGGTCAGATCGACATACGAATCGCGGGGGCGCAAAGCGACGGCCCAGTTCCCGGTACACGATCCGGACCAGACGTAGTACGGGTCGTCTTCCGGGGAAGAATGATGGCTTTTGCGGATGCCGTTCCGGCCGGGCCCGTACAGAGCAAGCTGCAATCCCGGATTCATGACATGCTCCTGGGTCACCGGCGTGGCTGGGGGGATCTCTTTCCAATCTTCCCGGAAGAACAGAGGCGGCCGGGGTGAGGCAGTCTGGGCCGCTGCCCCAGCCGCGATCCAAAAGACTAGGACGACTGTGATTGCCCGCATTCAGAAAATGTATCCAACCCGCGCGGTGTGACGCAAGAAACGTGATGATATCGGCAACATAGGGTGCAACGCCTGGATGGATTTGCGCGGAATACGCTGCCGCACACAGCCATGAAACGAGGTGAAAACATCACGCAGCGATTTCCTGGCCGAACTCAAGCATCCCCTGAAGCGCGGATCGGGATATGCTGCGTTCACCCGAACCATGGAACCAGACCACCCACAGATCGCCATCCGGCAGTTCCACCAGTGACGACGAATGGTCATGCCAGTGTTCCGGCGGAAAAATCAATTCGCCGCTGTATTGGGGGGCAGCCGCGAAGCATGCCAGCGCGCCAAACAATGTCAACGCGAGTCCTATCGGCCTCAATATATCCCGCCGGGGTGGAATCGCCGGGCCGTTCGGGCCGCCGTCAACACCGCCTACAAACCGGCCGGCTAATTTCCTGTCACAATCAAGCCTGATGCTGAATGTCCAGATCTTCGGAGTGAAGGACTCGCACTCAACCCGCGCCGCGCAACGCTTCTTCAAAGAGCGGGGCATCAAGTTTCAATTCGTTGATCTGACGCAGAAGCCCATGTCGCCCTCTGAAATCCAGCGCTTCATCGACCGCCTCGGTATCTCTTCGCTGATCGACACCGCGGAAAAAGCCTACGTCGAAGAGGGCCTCCGATATCTCAAACTCACGGATTCGGAGTGGCTCGCCAAGATCGAACGCAATCCCAAACTGCTCCGCCTGCCGCTAGTTCGCTCGGGTAACCGGATCAGCATCGGACACGACGACAAGGCCTGGAAAGAGATGCTGGTCTCGTAATTAGCCGCATCTGCGCCCCCACCGCTCGGCGCCCGGGCCGTGCGGCAAATTCATGCCCCCACGTCGCGCGAACCGCTTCTGCGTTCCCTTCTGCATCTCTTCCACACATGCCATCACCGACTGCGCACTCATCTCCGAGCGCGTGATCCGACCAGGATCGTGTCGGAACTTCCTCTAGGCTCATCACGAGCATGTGCTCTTCTTCGGCATACAATATCGTTACTGAAGCGGGCGCGCGGCGGCGGCAACCAGGCAGGGATAGACGGAGGCATCCAACATGAGCGTGGATCGGCGAAGGCTTCTTGGCGGGTTCGGTAGCATGGCCGCGGCCAGCCTGCGGGCGGCGAACGGTCCCGACCGCGACGACCAGGCCGGTGTGGCGGGATTTCCCCGGAAACAGGAGTTCGCCATTCCGGCTGGCCACACCTACATCAATGGCGCGTACATTCATCCCATGCCGGTGGCGACCGCCGAGAACGTGCGTCGCTATACTCTCTCTCGCTCACAACCCGACGGAGCCACTTCGGAGCGGATCGACATCAAGGCCGAGTTCGCCGCGTTGATCAACGCGAAGCCGTCGGAAATCGCCTTCGTCCCCAACACCTCGACGGGCGAGAACCTGGTGGTCAACGGGCTCGGGCTGCCCGCGAGTGGCGGCAACGTGGTCACCGACGCGCTGCATTTCGAGGGTGCTCTCATCCACTTGAAATCGCTGCAGGCTCAAGGTCTCGACCTGCGAGTCGTCAAGCCGCGAGACTGGCGTATCGAACTCCGTGACCTGGAGCGCGTCATCGACCGTAAGACCAGGCTGGTCGAGGTCTCGCATGTGGCGATGTACACCGGCTTCCAGCATGACCTCAAGGCTGTTTGCGACCTGGCGCACGCCAACGGCGCTCTGGTTTACGCCGATGTGGCACAATCGGCGGGCTGCACCCCGCTGGATGTGCGGGCCACCGGCGTGGATTTCTGCGCCTGTTCCAGTTTCAAATGGCTGATGGGCGACTTCGGTCTGGGCTTCTTGTACGTGCGCGAGGAGTTGCTGGGGCGCATACTGCGGCGCTCGCAATATGGCTACTACCAGGCGGCACGCATGGCCACGCACCTCCTGCCTTTCGATTCACCGGGGGACGATCCGCTGACCTTCGAGCTGAGTGGCAGCGCCACCGGCTACTTCGAGGTTGGCTCACAGGCCAATGCACCGCTGGCGGCGCTCACCAAGTCTCTTCCCTACATTCGTAAGCTTGGCGTAGCCAATATCGAGGCATACCGTCAGCCGATGATTCGGCGTCTACAACAGGAGATGCCGCGGCAGGGTTTCGAACCGATCACGCCACCGGGCAGCAAGTCGGCCCTTGTATCGTTCGCCGTGAAGGACACGGCGCCCTACGCGGAGCGGCTGAAAAACGCCAGTGTGAATGTGCGGGTGGGCCGGAACTTCATCCGCCTGTCGCCCTCCGTTTACAACGACCTGTCGGATATCGACCGATTCCTCGACGCGGTCAAGCAGGCGTAGCTGCGAGGAAGAGCACCAAGTGAACAATCGGACAACTAACTGCCAGATCACTTCTGCGAACGATTTGCTGCCAGTTGGCGGACCCACTGATAAGATCCTAGGAAGTTGTTTTCGAAGCGCATAGACCAGAGGTGAGGTATGAATCGTGGATAACTTTCTGAGGTTGGAAAACCGCCATACTGGAGAGATTTTGCGGATGCACCGCGTGCACGACGCCCAGGGACAAATCGTCCTAACCCTCGATGGCTCCCTGCCCCCACGAGCGAGCGGCCCGCCTCTGCACGTGCATTTCCATGAACACGAGGAGGGCCTCGTGAAGGCGGGAACACTCGGCGCTCAAGTCGGGACGGAGAAGATCATCGTGCCAGCTGGGGGAACCGCAGTCTTACCCGCTGGCATTCCTCATCGCTGGTGGAACGCAGGGGACGATCTCTTAGAGTTTAGCGGCCGGGTGGTTCCGGCGGTGGACTTGGATCGGTACCTCCAGGCGGTGTTTGCCGTTCTCAACGCCGGCTCTCACGGTAGGCCATCCATCTTCCATTTCGCGCACGTGCTCTGGCGCCATCGCGACACGCAATTGCTTTCGGTTCCGCACCCAGCCATTCAGCGGATCGTTTTACCTGTCCTTCTGTTTTTCGGGCGCATCTTGGGCAAATACCATGGATCGAGCTGGCCCGGTTCGCCCGAGTCGTGCCCTGGTGCGCCGCTGGTGGACGGCTAACGCCTAGGGCTGCACTGCTCGGAGCCGCGCAGTTCATTCGGCAACTCCCATGCAGCCGCGGAGTTGGTGAATTGCCCGGTGTCGGATCACCCGCACGTTGGCTTCGGAGATGCCCAGGAACTGCGCGGGATCCGCCCCGGTCTGCTCGTCATAGAAAGTCATGACGATGACGGCCCGTTCCCGTTCCTTTAGGTTCTGAACACAGCGTGTAAGCTGTTCATGGTCGACGCGCGGCTCCGCCCATGGGGCCGGCGCCAGCAAATCCGCTCCAAACTGTTCGAGCAAGCGCTCCTTCCTTTGAGCGTTGCGCCGCAGGTCGAGCACCGTCATGCGGCAAGTTCCCAAGACAAAGGACGCGAGTTTTTCTGGCTCACGCAGCCGCCCCGCGCGGAGAACTTCCAGGTTTGTGATTAGAACCTGCTGCGTCAGGTCGTCGGCGGCGTGCGCATCTCTCAGATGACGAAGGCCGTAGAGCCGGATGCGCGGACCCATGCGATGAAAAAACTCCGCTTCGGCGGCCGGATTTCCGGACCCGATTTGGCTCACAAGCTGAGCGTCGTTCAGGTCAACCATCGTCCACCTACATTTTATGTGTAACGGCGAGCCGGTTCATAACACGTCCGGATGTCAAGCGCAGACGAAAGCCACAAGAGGCTGTCTGATACAGAAAAGGAGAACGCCATGACCACGAATGCATCATGTTCCACATCTTTGAAGAACGCCGTCGACCAGATTCGCGATCAGCACGTCGCTGCAGTCAATGCCGGCGATGTCGAGGCCGCAACCGGCCTATTTGGCCCCGACGGCATCTTTCTGCCGCCAGGCCAGCCCGCGCTGGAGGGAACCCCGGCGATACGCACCTGGTTCACTCATGTGTTTGCGAATTTCAGCGTCGAGGAGTTCGGTCTCCAACCGGCTACCGTCGAGCAGCGAGGCGACATCACGATCGAGCACGGTAACAGGAAAGCAACCTTCCGACCCAAGGATGGTTCACCGGGGCTGCCAGCCGCCGGCACGTATCTGACGGTATATGTGCACTTCTCGGACGGCAGCGTCCGCATGATTCGCGATACGTTCAACGGCATGCCTGGATAGTATGGAGTGCCGTTGGAAACAGAAAACGGAGCGCAAGGGTGACTGAGCGGCAAAACATACGGATGATAGAGGAACTCTACGCTGCCTTCGGGTGCGCCGGCCTCCCGTTCATACTGGACATGGTTGAGGAGGATGTGGAGTGGCAAAACCCCGGGCCGGCAGACATTCCGCGGCGCGGCAACCGCCTCGGCCGTAATGGGGTGGCACAATTCTTCGCGGCGATTGGCGAGAGTTTAGAGGTTGAGGGCTTCAGCCCGGAGCAGTCTGTTGCTCGAGGTGACCAGGAAATCGTGTTTGAGAGCGAGCGGATGCGCACAAAGTCCGGCGGCCGAGTCGATCGGGACGATTGGGTGCATGCATTCAAGTAGCGGCAAGATTGTGGAATTCCGCGAATACACGGACACGGCCACCATCGTTGAGGCTTGAGCGGAAGGCTGAAACAACGGCGCTGACAAGTAAATCCTCCGGCACCACGATCCGGAATAGGGATCGTATCTTGCCCTGGAGGGACGTATTAAGACCGCGGTGTTGGCCGATGGCGCGTTGTTGGGTTCTCAGCCGAGACCGGAAGCCGATCCCGTCAACTTCACCCTCCGGGTAAAGATCCCGGTCCTCCTTGTGAGCGCGTAACTCGCCCAAGCTTCCCAGAACCGAAATTCGAAAGCATCCGATCAGAGCGGCGACGTCCGCCTGCGGCAGTGTTCTCCCTGACCATCCAGCGCGATTTCGATCAGGATTCCGTCTGCAAAGCCAACTATCGAAATCATCAGTCTCCGTCGTGGTCATGGACTGGATCGAACAGAACACTCGTTCATCCAACAATTCTTTAACGACGTTCACCCAACAATTCTTTAAAGAGAGGAGCGGAGGCAATGGCGGCTTCGTTGGCGCGCCTGCCTGCTTCGCGGGTATTCTCCGATACCACAAAGGTGGGATTCAACGCATTGGCGCCAGTGGTAACCCAAAACGCCTAATTATCGTGACGATTCGAAATGGCTGTCGCGGGATACTTGTGCCGAGGAGGGAACAGGAAGTGACCCAGACCGAACTTAATCAATATCATGCGATTCTGATCGCAAAACACGCCGAAATCACGCGCGCGACGGGAAGGCGCGAAGGTCTCGCCATTGAACGGGTCCCGGATGCGTCGGATGAAGTGCAACTCGCAGCGGAGCGGGAATTGACGAGCCGCGGTCTGGAACGCGACTCAAAGCTCTTGCGCAACGTTCGTGCGGCTCTGGAACGGATCGCCGAGAACACCTATGGCGCCTGCTTGCATTGCGAGGAGGAGATTAGTTCCAAACGCTTACATGCCGTGCCTTGGGCCGCGCTGTGCATCAAGTGCCAGGATGTCGCGGACCGAAATCCGGAGCCGGGCTTTGCGCCTGAGGAGATTTTCCTGAAAGCCGCCTGAGCGCAAGAGCCCATTCCCGAGACCTTCGCGTCGCACTCGTCAGATCGCGCGCGGGCCTCTATTCTTCCACCCGGACATCTTCAGCATTAACTTCTGAGTGGTCGTATCGAGGCATCACGCCATGAAATGCGAGCGGTCTCCTCCATCGTCACGAACTACAGCCACCCTCGTGTGGAGCCATCTAGCCATTTCCCAAGATACGATGGACCGTGTCGAATCCATCGCTTCCTTCAAGGAATCGATCCCAATGGTCTATTGTCTCGGGTGGACCAGATCCACGCAGACTTTCCGCTGCATTTCGAGCGTGTAGCCGTTATATTCTACGGTTTTCTTATTGATGTAGACGCGCGTTCCGTCGGGTTCCGACGTCCACAAGATCGCCGGAAGAGTTTCGGTGAGCAGACTCAATTGAAGTTTCAGCTCTGAGCAGGTCTCGCCGGCAGCGGTACACGGGGCCCGGCCAGGGCACCTTGCCGGAGACGAACAATCCGGGGAGCGCGGCCGCCGGGCTCTGCATCGATAACAACGGGGTATGGCACGGCTTGGTGCGGAATTAAGTCAAGCGGCCTTCAAAGACTTATAGCGTGCTGTTGGCGGAGTCCTGAAGGCCGCCTCACATTCCCGTAAGATGAATGCCAGACCGCTACTTGAGCGCGCCGCGACCACTTGCCCCCTGCGGCGCTATCAACGAGGAACTAAGGAGTATCCGAGTGGATGGTGCGATTCGGGAATTGGCCGATTTCCGATAGCGGCGAAATGCCACTCTCGGAAACTTACAGCTGCCTTACGGTCCGCGCGCCCAATGGAAATGTAGCAGCGAGATACGGAGAGCGCGGAGCGTGGGTGGATCTATCCCAGATCCTCAAGCCCGTTGGTGTCGGTCATTGCTCGAGCAGAATTGCCACTCCCCAAGGACGCAACGACGTAGTGGCGCCCTTCGCAACCGCGGCACCTGTCAACACCTCGGTCGCCTGCGCGTGCGGGTAACTGAAGCGCTGTTCCTGTCCGGAAAAATTGAGGTAATAGTGGAGGAGCTTTCCCTGGCTAGTGAGTCCGTGCCTCACCCTGACCGGCTTTGGAAGCTGCTGGTCCGCGCTGGCTAAGCCGGCACGGGAAACCGCGTCCTTAATGATGGCCACTTGCAGCGCGTCCGTGACGACGGTTGCCTCGTAAGTCAGTGTTCCAGTGCCATAGCGGTTGCGGGTCACGGCCGGAGAGCGCCAGTTGGGATCGTCGAGCGACGCCAGCACTTCAGCGCCGTCTGGAATCAGAAATTCCGCCCAGACCGATGCCTTGTTTTCCGTGCCGACCTGAAATGGATCGGGCGTCAACCGGACAGGTTCAACGAGGTTGGTGAACTCCTGATAGTGGAATCCGCCGGCAGGGCGAAGCGGCCCCGGAGCGGTCACGTGCCGCACGGTCGAGTACTGGTCGGTGAATCCGCTCTTGAACGCCATAATGACGCGCCCGCCACCCTTCACGAAATCGCAGATCTGTTGCAAGACCTCGTCCGAAGCGCTATATAGAGGAGGCACCAATAGCAGCCGGTAGCGCGATAATCCGCTATCGCCTGCCGGGACGAAGTCAGGCTCGACGTTCAGATCATAGAGTGCATCCCACATCTGCCGGAGGATGGTCTGGTAGTTGACGCGATCGCTGAAAGGCATGTAGCTGATAGCATTCGCCGAGTCCGCGCTGAACAAGATCGCGACCTTGTTGTCTTTTTTCAGATTTACCAGCCGCGGCCCTACGCGCTTCAGTTCCTGCGCGACCTCGGTCATTTCACCGTATAGCCGGTTCGGCTCCAGATCGTGGGAGAGGATTCCTTTCCAGTACGTCTCCTGGCCGTAGTGCAAAGAAGACCAGTGCCAGTACTCCACCATGTTCGCACCGGCTGCAAGATGCGCGTACACCACTTGTCGCAATTGTCCCGGATAAGGAGGGAACTGCGTGCGCGAATCCCACCCGATCGATTGCGCATTTGTCTCCGTCACCAGGTAGTTGGTGTGTTTCAGAGAGCGGCCTACGTCCCCACTGAACCAGATACCCCGCCCGTCGAGACGCTGCTGCGTCTCAAAATACGGGTTCTCCGACGCGATGTCCAAATGCCGCGCGATGGCCCACTGGTCGATATTGGCATGCGCCCCGCCGCTGAAATCCTGCGTAATGAACTGATCGGTCCGCTTGTACTCGCCCACGATCTTGGCCTGCCACGCAAGGTAGTCTGTCACGATATCGTGCTGGAAGTTTTCCCATTCCAGCTTGTAGCCCGGGTTCAGAATTCCTTGGCGGGTTGGGAGGTCCTCCCATTGATCGACCAGCTGGCCCCAGTATACGAGTCCCCAGATCCGATTGATCGCTCTGACGGTTTCGTACTTGCGCTTCAGCCGCTCCACGAATGCGGCCGTCGTGTACGGAGTCGGAACTCCCGTGGGAGAAGTTTCGTTGTCGATCTGGTAGCCGATGACGGCCGGATGATCCTTGAAGTGCGCGACAATTTGCCGGATAACTCGCTCTGCCTTTTCGCGGAAATACGGGTTAAGGAAATCGTAATTCTGCCGCGGGCCATAATAGCCCGGCGTGGAGGACGTGGGATAGGTGGGGGAATAAGCGTCGGTGAGGGCGGGAATTGAACCGTTGTGAGTGATCACGATTTCAGGGTGATCCTTGTACAGCCAAGTCGGGATGGAATACGTGGGTGTGCCCACGATCACCCGGATCCCGGCCTCGTGAAGCCGGTCGATCGCCCGCTCCATCCAGGCGAATTGAAACTCCCCATCCCGGGGCTCCCAACTGCTCCAGGTCGATTCGCCTACCCGCACCACGGTGATGCCGGCCTTCTGCATCAGGGCCACGTCCTTTTCCAGCCGGTCTTCGGGCATGTACTCGGGATAATACGCGGCCCCGTATAGAATCGTGTCCATCTTGTCCGGAGCAAACGGCTGGCGCCTTGCTTGATCGCTCTGAGCTGCCAGAGCGGGCAGTGCCAATGCGGTTATCAACGCTGAGAAGTATTTCATGGATCCACCATTCCTTGACGAAGTAGTCCAGGCCGGCGTCGTCGCTTTGCGATATTCGGCTGCTTCAATGCAACGACTACGCGAGCCTCACGCTCGCAGCCCGCGCTGAAGTTGGCCGAGATCTTGACCAAGATGATTCGATCGGGACAAGTATCCCGCGCCTCGCCAATCGCCCCCATGACGCCAGTGCGGACGCGGGCGGGAACTGCGTGCGGCCCGACAAGTTCGTCCGGCGACACCGGCATTTGGGAATTCAGTATATCCTGGCGCTGGAATCACCCGGAAGACAACGGCCAGCCCTGGACGGAGTTAGCGACGATGGTCGGCCAGTCGTACATAGGACAGATACGGCCTTCGATGAAGCCCGACGCGGTCACATCTCCCGGCGGATTCATCGAACTCTGACAAATCGCCCACAGAGGATTGACATAAAACCCTTACGTTCGAAGACTGTCCGGCAACGTTGAGAACAAGGAGATTTTGAAGAGCAGACCATGATTCGAATTCACCACTTTTCCACATCTCGAAAGATCTTTGTACCCACGAAACTCATGGATCCGTGCATCTACCACAGGCTGTGCCGGCGGGCAAGGAATATTCTTCGGCGGAAAGATCCCAATATCCCGTTGGCGATTCGCAGCCCGTACTTCCAGTGCCTCCGATCCCATCCCGGATATGAAGCGCTCCTTCGAAGCATCAATCTCCGCCGATAAGGCAGCCGCCGCGTCGTCGCACCGTTAGGGTCACGAGAGTCGGCCGTTTAGTCGGCAAACGGACCTTGAGTGATCCAGCCCCGGCCGAGCCAACTTCCCGTTTGCGCAATCCAGGAGCAATCCGCCGGGGCAGCGAGAAACCCAGGATTGTCGGCAATCCACGAACTGGAACGTGGAACCCAACGATACACCGCCGCTCACCGTCTTTTCGTTATGGGACTGACTCCTCTAGCCGGGAACAGTAATGAACCATCCATTTGACATACCGAATGCCATCCGTTTTGAAAGCGCACCAGGCGGACTTGTGCGCGCGATCGTCTTCACGCCAGCGGTTGAAGGCGAAGTTTATCTGCACGGAGCGCACGTCACCCGCTGGGCGCCGCGCGGCCAGCGGCCCGTGCTCTTTCTGAGTTCGAAGAGCCTGTTCGCGCCCGACAAGGCGATCCGCGGGGGTGTGCCGGTGATCTTTCCCTGGTTCGGTCCGCGGTCCGACAGCAAGCCCGGTCCAATGCACGGTTTCGCCCGCACTGTGCCTTGGACAGTGGAGGAGACACGCCTGCGCGACGATGGCGCGGTCGAAATCGCGCTCGCGCTGGCGCCCGACGGCACGGCGCGCGATTTGGGTTTCACCGATTTTCACCTGCGGTTGCGCGTGATATTCGGCGCGGTGCTCGAAATGGAGCTCGAAACGCGTAACCAGGCGCCGGCGCCCCTAGTGTACGAAGAGGCGCTCCACACCTACTTCGCGATCAGCGATATTCGTCAAGTTGCGGTTTCAGGCCTCGAGAATACCGCCTACATCGACAAGACCGATGGCTTCCTGCAAAAGGTCCAGGGCGCTACCCCTCTCCGCATCGCCAAGGAGACCGACCAGGTCCACCTGAGCACAACGGCCGCATGCGTCATTCACGACCCGGAATGGAGCCGCCGCATCATCGTCGAAAAGAGCGGCTCGAACACCACAGTGGTCTGGAATCCGTGGATCGAGAAGGCGAAGACTCTGACGGACATGGCACCGGACGAGTGGCAGCGGATGATCTGCGTGGAAACTGCTAACGCCTCCCGTGACGCCGTCCATCTCGCACCCGGAGCGACCCACAAGATGAGAGCGTCGATCCGCCTGGCGTAGGTCGGGCCGCTCTATCCGCACATAGACCTGCTCACCGCATTCGTGAACGAATTTCGTCGATTCAACCCTGACAAATAGGCAGACGACATCACGTTGAGAAATGTGGGTGAAGCCTGTAAATCAGTCCCACAACTCCTCAATTGTCGGCCTCCTGAAGTTGAGCGGCGCGGCCGTTGACCGAGCTCGAAAGATAGGCGCCGATGAAGCCGTTTAACAGTCTAAATTAGGGAGTACACGTCCATACAGCGAAGCACGACGGCCTTTACGTAGTCCTCGGCCGCTTTCCCTCCTTCGGTTTCTCCCAGAGCCGGAAGCCGCCACGAAAGGCGTTGTGGTTATCGCCGAGCCGGACACGCTCCGGGAGTTTCTTGAGTAGTCGGGCATTGCCTCCGCCGATTACGACGTAGTCGGCCTCGAGCGCGGCCTGGAGGCGCTCCACGACGTCGGCGACCGCGCGCCGCCACTTTTTGCGGCCGAGCCTCTTTAGGCCCCGGATGCCCACGTAGTCCTCATAGGTGCGGCCGTTCTTGTAGGGGAGATGCGCGAGTTCCATCGGCTCCAGAACGCCATCGACGATGAAGGCCGAGCCGAGGCCGGTACCTAAACCGAGAAAAAGCATCCGGCGTCCTTTGTAACTGCCGATGGCCTGCATGGCGGCGTCGTTCACCAATTTGACCGGGTGGCCAAAGGCTTTACGAAAGTCAAATCCCACCCAGCCGGGCCCGAGATTGTGCGGCTCGGCAAGCGGCTTGCCGTGCGCGACGGGCCCGGGAAATCCGATTGAGACGCGGGAGTAGTTCCACGCGGACGCGGCTTTTCGAACCGATGCGACCATTCTGCGAGCTGTCATCGCCGGACCAGAATCGATCTTGACAGGGGTACGAAGGCCAGTCGCCAGAATCTTCACATGGGTGCCGCCGACATCGATTACCAATACTCGCATTTGGGGCACGGTCATAATGGTAGTTTAATTCGCTTATTCGACCAGGGTGCGGCAATGGCACTACCGAGGGGCAAGCAAGCATTTGACGGTCCGGGAATCGAGCACGTTCTCCCAATCCGTTTGACCGCCGGAGCAGCAGAGGACTAGCGGTCAAGAGGTCTTCCGGCTCGCAAACGGATAAATTCAATCCGGCCCCTCCGGCAATCGGGAAATTGGCCGGACACTCCGTATACGCCTCGCAAAAACTCGAACGCCCTCGTTGCTGGGCCGCAGCCAATGTTGGGCTTGACGAACTGCTCGACTGGATCGAGGGCGAACTGGCTCGGTATGGCCCAGATGGCAACCAAGAGCGCGTCAATTGACCGCCCGCCTAGCTTCAGCGTGACCATCCTGAACGGGGGTGCGTCGAACGATCTTTTGGCCCTCCGACCACCCCCGGGCAAGCCGCCTGCACGGCCAATCGACTCACCAGCCCCAAAAGTGTCGCTTTGCTAGAAAGCCAATCACTATCGTTTTCCACCCAAGTGGGTAAAATATACTGAAAAACACGAAAGTTTTACGAATCAGGGGATTTATGGTCAGAGGGCTATTGCTATGTGACTGTTTTCAGGAAGTTTCCCAGTGGCCAAAAAAGTGCCTGCGCGCACAAGAACTAAACCTGCACATGGAGGGCTGGCGCTCTTTCGGCGGATATTATGCTCGTCGATCAATCGCCGAGCACTGGATCCGTTAGTGGCAGCAGTTGGACTAACGAAACGGCGGGTCAGAACTTCGCCGATGTGTTTACCCTTAGCGGGCCGACGTACCTCACTGCATACAACCAGTTCACGAATTCATATTCATCCTACGCGAACTCGACGCCGGGAGGATTCCAATTCAAGATCCTTGCGGACGCAGGCGGTAAACCTGGGACGTTGATAACGGATTGGGATCAGACATACGATTCCTTCACGCCTATCGGTAATGGGCTAGCAGAAGAGCATTTTACGTTCGCTCCAACGGTGCTGCTTGGGGCCGGAACCTACTGGATCGGAGTGTCTGGCAACGGCTTCGACGCAGGTCAGGCGGGCGTTGGCGGTGATCCGGGCGGCGACAACAGGATGGCTCAATTTAACGGCGGCACCTTCGTGTATTTTACAAGCACATACGTAGGCGATCAGAGCTACCAGCTTTTCGGTGATCCTCCTGGCTCTGTCCCCGAACCCGTGAGCTTGACATTGCTTGGCACCATAGTTGCGGCCTTGGGCTATCGGCAGTGGCGCACCGGTCGAGCGGGCTAAGTCACCACCGGCTGCCAACCATTGAAACGGCGATATCGGAAGGTACCGACAGAGTCACAATGGCTTCATGCCGGATACCGTGTCCGCCATGGCTGCGGCGAAGCTTGAAAAAGAGCGGGCACTCGCCAAGCTTCGCGTGTTGCAAAGTGATGCTCTGGAAGGCCGTCTGCTAGACCGCGAACAGGTCCGCGCCCAGTGGGCGCAGGCTTTTGCCGCGCTGCGCGACCGTGCTCTTGGCATGGCCGACCGCATCGCCAGCCGGGGCGCGGGCCGCAATGTTGAAGAACTGCGGGCCGTCGTAGACTCCGAGGTGCGCGACCTGCTCGGGGCGGTGAGCCGTGGAGAGTTCTGAGCGAGTCGGCGCTGTGTTCGCCATTCGCGCGGCGCTCGGCGCGAGTTCTGCCCAGGTGCTGCATCCCGTACTCGCCGAAACCACCGCATCGATCCCATAATCGCGTTGCGCAACGAATAAAGTAGTTTCATCTGCCCTCCCGCCATACCAGACCTCATGCACGCGGCCCCAGCGCGCTGCTGTCAACCGGCCCGCCGCTGAAACCAGATGCGACTATTAATAGAATCAGCGAGACCGGCTTTCGCGAGTTGCGCGATTTTGGGCCGAAAGCGATCTATGTAAGCCGGAACGTTCTTGTGTCGGCCGCGCATGGTTATGTAGCGCGTGCCCGGACGGCTGATCCCGCGCCCTGGCCCCAGGTCGGAACCGGTTCGGCAGTACGTCGAATAGCACCGACAGCCAAACAGGCGACGCTGTCCGGTTGGTCGGCATTGGGAAGTCGAGGCGGCCCGACGAGCTGATCTGCTCAAGTTCCGGTTTGCCGCGTCATCCGCCCAGAGCCCTGTCGATGAGTAACTTGGCGATAGTGCGCTTGTTGACGACGCGCAAGAGACGGCAAAACCGATGAATTGCGGGTAGGGGAAGCCCGAGCGCAGTTGTATCGAGCCATTCCGTTTGCTAGCTTGGCGTAGATGCCGGCGCCTGTGCCCGAACAGCTCAGGAAGACCATTGAGACCCTTTACCGGTCGGAATCGGGCCGGGTTCTGGCGACTCTGGTGCGCCTCCTCGGAGATCTGGATCTCGCCGAAGAGGCCATGCATGAGGCATTCGCCGCCGCTCTGGAATTCTGGTCTCACACTGGTATTCCGGACAAGCCACGCCCCTGGCTGATTTCAACGGCACGCTTCAAGGCCATCGACGTGATCCGCCGGCGCGTGCGCTTCAACGGGGCACAGAGAGATCTTGTTGCCCACATGGAATCGCGCGTCAACGACGCTCCCGGCGGAAATGGAGAGACCGGAGATGGGGAGATCGAGGACGATCGCCTCCGTCTGATCTTCACCTGCTGCCATCCCGCTCTGCCTCCGGAGGGACAGGTTGCGCTCACCCTTCGCGAAGTCTGCGGCCTGACCACGGAAGAGATCGCCCGCGCATTTCTCGTGACGCCAGGGACGCTCGCCCAACGCATCGTACGCGCCAAGGCAAAGATTCGAGAGACGCCGGTTCCATACGAGGTGCCGACGCCGCAGGAATTACCGGAACGGCTCTCCGTGGTGCTTCAGGTCGTCTATCTCGTCTTTAACGAGGGCTATTCGGCTGCGGCGGGAGCGGAGGTAACGCGGGCCGAGATCACCGGCGAGGCGATTCGATTGGGACGTTTACTGAGCGAACTGCAGCCAGAGCCGGAAGTCGTTGGGCTGCTTGCGCTGATGTTGCTGCAAGAATCCCGCCGCACCGCGAGGACCTCGCCGGCCGGGGAGCTGATTTTGCTGGAGAATCAAGACCGCGCGCTTTGGAACCGCGAACAGATCGCGGAGGGAGTGGCATTGGTGGAGAAAGCCCTAAGCTCCCGCCGCTTCGGCCCTTACACGCTGCAGGCAGCGATTGCGGCCGTTCATGCGGAGGCGGAATCGACCGCTGCGACCGACTGGCGTCAGATTGTCGCGCTTTACAACCACTTAGTGCGACTTCAGCCTTCGCCAGTTGCGTATCTCAATCGCGCCGTGGCCATTGCCATGTGCGACGGCCCGGAGGCCGGTCTCAAGCATATCGACGCGGTGCTGGAACATGGTGAATTGGCAAATTACTACCTGGCGCATTCAGCCCGCGCCGAAATGTACCGCAGGCTGGGCAGGACCGCTGAGGCTCGGGCTTCTTATGAGAAGGCGCTGGGGCTGACCCGACAGGAACCGGAACGGCAATTTCTGCGAGAGCGAATTCGGCAGCTGAAATAAAAAATTGGAATGGCTGTCGATTTCCGGTCTCCCCAACGACTAGAGGACAAAGGAACGATGAGCTACGGTTCTTGAGTGAACAGGAAACGAGTCATCGCAAACAACCCACAGGAAAAAAGGAGAAAACGTCATGCCACAGTATCTGATTGCTAATTACCTCCCCGACGATTTCGACCCGTCCACCGTAACCGAAGCGATGATCGAGGAGATCCACGCGCTCAACCGCGAATTGATTGCGGCCGGCGTGAGGAAGTTCGCCTGCGGAATTTCCCCAGCCGGCAACGCAAAGACGGTGCGGAAGCAGCCTGATGGTACGGTGCTTGTCACCGATGGGCCATACACCGAGACCAAGGAGCACATGGGCGGTTTCTGGATACTGGAGGCCGCCGATATGGACGAGGCACTGGCGTGGGCGCGCAAGGGTGCCATCGCCTGCGATGCGGCGGGCGAGGTGCGCGAGCTTCTTTTCTACCCGGCTCCGGAACAAGAACCCGGCGGAAGCAAGTAAACAAACCGGCCGCTGTGGCCACGGAACACGGGAGCTAGTGACGAAATGAATGAGCCGGCGCAACCATCTGCTGCCGGCTGGGCCAATCCGCCATGAGGAGAAGAACAATGAAATACATCTGTCTGGGGTACTACGACAAAGGCAAATTCGAGGGCATGAGCGAGGGCGAGCGAAACGACCTGTTCGACACATGCCTTGAGTACGACGACCATCTTCGCGCCAACGGGCACTGGGGTGGTGGCGAAGCGCTTCAGGGTCCGGAAACCGCTTTGACCCTGTACTGGAAGAACGGCAAAGTGGCAACCACCGACGGTCCCTACGCGGAAACCAAGGAACAACTCGGCGGCATTCTCGTCCTTGAGGCGCGGGACATGAATCATGCTGTGCAGCTCATTGGCCAG
>Ga0126381_100001276_pt1 | contig 27169 bp, 25 predicted proteins | sample PanSoiMetPlot_28_FD_96465 | JGI IMG/M metagenome (GOLD analysis project Ga0126381, IMG submission 96465) | Tropical forest soil microbial communities from Panama - MetaG Plot_28 | ecosystem: Environmental > Terrestrial > Soil > Tropical forest > Bulk soil | place: Panama | collected 2016-02-17
ATCCCGAAGACCCGCGCCCGCTTGGCAACTTCCATGCCGATCTTGCCGAGGCCGATAATGCCCAAGGTCTTGCCGCGCAGTTCGGTCCCCTGGAGCGACTTCTTGTCCCATTTCCCCGCGTGCATCTGTTCGTTCGCACGGGGCAGGAAGCGCGCCATTGAGAGCATCAGCCCGATGGTATGTTCGGCCACCGCGACCGCATTCGCGCCAGGAGTATTCATGACCGCGATACCCTTGCGCGTCGCAGGTTCGAGCTCAATATTGTCGACGCCCACCCCGGCCCGGCCGATCACGCGTAGTTTGGTTGCGTGGGTTAGCAGGCCGGCGTTGACCTGCACGGCCGAGCGCACCAGCAGGGCATCCGCCGTTTCCAATTCCTGAGGCAGATTTCCATTGAGTTGATCAGGGGTAACCACCGTCCACCCGGGCTCGCGCAACAGGTTAACGGCGGCTGAGGACATTTTTTCTGCCACAACAATCTTCATATGAATGAATCCTTTACCAGAAAGTTACATGCTCCAGACACCCTCGATCGGCCCACTCCCTAAACTCGTTCCAGATGTCTCGGGGGGGGAACCGGATATGAGGCCAACCGCCATTCTATTGCTTTTGCCTTTATTACTTTCCCTCCTGACCACGGCCTGTGGTTATGGCTCCAATTACAACGCCATGAACGGAGCCACCCCGAAAATCACCCAACTCACTCCGCAAAACGTCGTCGCTGACAGCGGTGCATTCATCCTCACCATCGAAGGTTCCGGCTTCACCTCCGGCTCCATCGTGTACTGGAACACCACCGCGCTGGTCGCCAACGTCAATTCGGCTACTCAGCTCACGGTGGGCGTTTCGGCGGCATTGGTCGCCAATGCGGGTGCGGTCTCAATCTATGTACATAGCACCCGAGGCAACTCCAACACGATCATGTTCGATATCAATTAGCGCGACCTCCTCCTTGACCTTGGTGTCCTCTGTGGGGATCGCCCTCCAAGTCACACAGGACACAAGGCCGAGGGGAGCGGCCGAGGACTAATTTTTGACGCCAGCAACTTCCGCCACCTCGCGGCTGCGCGAACGAGCGAATACTTCCTGGGCTGCCCGGACGGAGCTTCCGTACTCAACCGGCCGATCGGTAACAGTTGCGAGCACGTGCTCGAGGGCTGCCAGAATCCCCACCGTATCGATAAAGTCGTAGTACCCGATATGAGCGATGCGAAAGAGCTTGCCCTTCATATCGCCCTGGCCGTTGGCGACGACCGCAGAGAACGACTCGCGGAACTCCTTCACAATCTTTCCCGAATCAAGTCCGGCGGGGGCATTCACCGCGGTCAGTGCCGCGCCCGGAGACGAGGTAAATAATTTCAGGCCGAGCGCTTTCACGCCCGCCCGGGTCATCTCGGCAGCCAGTTCTGCGTTGTCGACCAGAGCCTTGCGTCCGGCCGCCACATCCCCGTTGCCCATCTGGCGGATAAAATCCAGTGCGGCGCCGAGGGCCGCGAACAGTGTGGTCGCGGGAGTGTAGGCAGTCTCGCCCTTCGCCGCCGACTTCCGCTCCTTGCGGAAATCGAAGTAATAGCGCGGATTTTTGGCCGTTTCCATGCGCTTCCACGCCCGCTCGCTCACGGCGCAGTATGCCAGCCCGGGAGGGATCATCAGTGCCTTCTGCGACCCGCCGATGATCACGTCAATCCCCCAAGAGTCGACGTCGAAATGGGTGGTCCCGAGACCGGTGATGGCGTCGACGATGAGCAGCGTATTATCGCCATTCTGGCGCACCAGTTTCGCGATTCCCTCGACGTCGTGGCGGGCGCCGGTCGAGCTCTCGGTCGCCTGCACGTAAACGGCGCGGGTCTCCGGCGTCAGCTTTGCCCGCACTTCGTCGAGGGTGAAAGTCTCGCCGTAGGGACGCTCAATCAGATCCACCGCGCAGCCATACGCCTTGGCCAGATCGCGCCAGCGCTCCCCGAACTTGCCGGCGGTCAGCACCAAAACCCGGTCGCCGGGCGAGGTCAGGTTCGAAACCGAGCCTTCCATGACCCCGGTTCCGGATGACGCGACCACCAGAACATCATTTGAGGTGCCGATGAAATCCTTCATGTCCGCAAGCACGCGGGTAAACAGCGCCTTGAAGTCGGCCGTGCGATGGTGCGCGGTAAAGGCGCCCATGGCCGTTTGCGCGGCGGGGAGTAGCGGTGTGGGGCCGGGAGTGAAGAGACGATTCTTGAGCAACATGAGTAGTCCTTTGAGATGAAATTCGGTAAACGGGGGAGTACCTATTAGTTTATCGCGGAATGCGGCTTTCCGAATGCACAGGTGTATTCGTATCTGCAATGGACAACATCGGGAAAAACGATGCCGCAGGAGAATTGCCGTCCTCCCTCAGCCCTGACGACCCCAGCCGACGATCGACAACCGCTTATAATTCCCCCATGTCCCTCGTAGATCAGATACAGAAAGACATCACCGCCGCCATGAAGGCGCGCGACGAGGCGCGGCTGTCCACGCTGCGCATGGTGAAAACCGCGCTCATGAATCGCAAGATTGAGAAAATGGCGGAACTGGATGACAAAGAATCTCAGCAGGTGATGGCCACGCTGATCAACCAGCGCAAGGACTCCATCGAGCAGTTCACCAGAGGCGGCCGCCAGGAGATGGCGGACCGAGAAGCTGCCGAGATCACGCTGATCGAAAGCTATCTGCCCAAGGCTGCGGACCCGGCGCAGATCGAGGCGGGAGTAAAGGCAGTGATCGCGGAAATGGGTGCTCCCACGATGAAGGACATGGGAGCGGTGATGAAAAATGCCATGGCACGATTCGCAGCGCAGGGAATGAGAGTGGATGGAAAGATCGTGAGCGAGACGGTGAAGAGTGAATTGGCCGGCAAGTAAAAGAATGGCCAGGTCCCGATGCCCTGTTCTGTGGAGCTGAGCTTCGTTGGCGGATGAGAGCACCCGCCCTTACCTGAGCTCACTACTCCTGCCCTATCCCGCTCTTGCGAGCACCAGGGTTACGTCGTCGGGTTGCTCTCGCCCGCCGATCCAATCGTCGACGGCGGCGGTCACGACTTCGGCGATGCGATTCAGGGGCAAATCGCGATTCTCTTGCACCAACTCGATCAGTCTGGCATCGCCGAACTCCCCGAACTCATTTTCCGGCTCCGTGACTCCATCGCTGTAGGCCAGAAAAATGTCTCCCGGGTCCAACTGGACGGTGCCTTCGTCATAGCTCATGTCGTCGAACAGTCCGACCACCGTTCCGCCGTGCTCGAGGCGCCGGACCGACCCGGAATCGCCCAACAGCAAGGGCGGTAGATGCCCGGCGTTGCTGAAGGTTAACTTTCGTTCGCTGCCATCGTAGAACGCGAGGAACATGGTCGCGTACTTCTCGATGGGCGTGCTGTGATAGAGCTGATGGTTAAGCAGCGCCAGCAGCGTGCCGGGAGAAACTTCCGCCCCGGGAGCGACTGGATCGTATCTGGTCGCGCTCCCCAGTCCCGCCCCAACCGCTTCGGCGTGACGGAACACCGGAATGCCCTCAATAGAATAGGCGCGCACGGCGGAGTGAATGGTTGCCATCAGCAGCGCCGCCGAAATTCCCTTCCCGCTCACATCGCCAACCGCGAGGATCATGCGATCGGAACCAAGGCGCACAAAGTCGTAGTAATCCCCGCTGACACTGCGTGCGGGCCGGCAAAAACCATGAACCTCGAGGGTTTCCATGGGCGGAATTCGCCGGGGGAAAAGCTGCGCCTGCACTTCCTGGGCAATCCCGATTTCATTCTCCAGCCTCTGTTTCTCCTTTTGCTCGCGAATCAACCCCTCGAGCGACGCGGTCATGCCATTGAACGATTTCGCCAGCGCCGCCAGTTGATCATCGGAAGTGATGGGAATGCGATGGCTGAAGTCTCCGCGATTGATGTGGGTAGTGGCGCGATAAAGCTCCTCGACGGCACCGGTTACCGAGCGCGTGAGGCGATTGCCGATCGACAGAGCCACCACTTCGAAAATGGCCAGCACGAGCGCGAGCATAAGGAGCACTACCTCAATGGTGCGTGCCAGCTCGCCAACCGCCGAGAACAAGTGGCCGTAGAGTTCGGAAAGCCTGGTCCGGACGCTGATGGTGGCCCCGGTGAACGGTTGGCCGTCGGTCCAATTGGTGACTGCCACGTCGGTTGGCAGGGTGACGGCGGGGTCGAATATTCGCCGTGGCTCCGGGCTGCTGCCCTCACTGAGTTTTGGCGTCCGCGTTGCCGTTCTTGGGTCCTGCTCAAAGAGCGTGACCTCGCCGAGGTTCTGGGATAACTCGAGCAGCAGGTGGGAATCGAGAGGCCGGCTGAAAACCACGATCAACTTCCTGTTCCCAACCGTACTCTCAATAACGGATCGCAGGAAAAACTGGTTGTGATCGCGGACAATGCCTGAGAATATCGGAGGGAGATACTCGGGAACGGTCGTCGGCGGTTCACTGCCTGAGCTATTAAAGAGCAGCTCTTTGCCCAGCCAGGTGGAAATCTCAGAGTTCATTGCCGCATATCCCGCCTGCAGCGCGATATCTGGCTTGTGGCCGGCCCCGAGGTCGGCGGAAATCGCGCGCACCAGGACCTCATTCCTGGCCTGAACGGCTTTCAGTTCGGAATTCAGTCTTGAGACGACAATGTAGGTCGCAAACTGATAAGTAAAAAGGTAGACCGCAAGCCCGGCCAGTACGATCAGCAACACCAGAGGCACCACCCCGATAAACAGATGGGTAGCCACAAGCCGGTTGCGCACTCGCCACAGGAGGCGAGCCGAAACCCATCGCCGGGCCAATATGCCAAGCAGAATAATGACCGCGATGCTGAAAAGATCAACCCAGATTCCGAGAAACCCGCCCCAGTCGCCATGCAGCCACACCGCCAGGTTCTGCACGACGAACAAAAAAACGGCGAGCGCCAAAAGATAGCAGGTGATCAGGGCAAGCCGGCTGCGCGGAAAAACCCCGTGCTTTTCCAGCCACAAACGCAATTGGAGCAGGCGCGAACGCATGGGACGACGCCTGAATTATAGATGCTTGGGGAACGGGCGCTTGCGGGTCAGCCTTCAGCCCTGGACTCTTGGCGGTTGCCCGGGCTTTTGGCCGGGTTCTGCGGGACGGGTCCGGAGGACGGTTCGGCGTAGGAAACCCCGCCCTCAATCCCCAGCCGCATTCTTGCTACAATGCCGCTGTGTTCCCAAAAATCTTCGCCTTGGGGCTAGTGCTGAGCACGCCCTTCTCTTTCGCGCAGGAGACGGCGGCGTCTCAGCAGCAGCCGCAGGTCAAAGTCAATGTGCTCAACGTGTGCACCCCCTCGAAGGATGAGCAGCAGGAGATCGCGTCCGCGCTTTCTCGGGTTCCGAAGCATCCCTCCTTCAGTGAAGACTTCGAAGTAGACCGTGGCCGCTCGCTGCTCGATCCCAGCGCAAATCCACTGGCGAGCGCTCCGGCGACCGCCAGCGGCCTGACTGCGGCTGCCGATTTTATCCGTCTGCGCCGTGATCTCTCTGGCGGAACATTTTCGACGGTTCAGTATTCGTTCAGCCGGGACAGCGAACAGATGGTCGAAACCCTGGTTTTTCGCGTACGCGATCCCAAAGACTTGTTGCAGATCTCGATCGAGGACAGCGCCTCTTCGGTGACGGGTGCCGCGGCCATGCTGCGATCATTAACTCCGGCCAGCCGGATTCGTTTGGAACGCTTCGGAAAATCTTCGATTGTGCTGGCTCGGTGCAACGCGACCCAAGGCCCTGCGCCCGATCAGAGCGCCTACGAGCCTTTGTTCGCTTCGGCTTCAGCGATTTTGGACGCCTATCGCGGTGTGCTCGGCGCAAGGACGCTTGTACCCGAGGAACTGGCGCGCCTTGGTCGCAGGGCAAGCCCCGCGGCAAGAAGCGGGAGTTCACCCAAGCCCAAATGACCCCGCACCGCTGCCGCTTGAAACCGAAGCTTACTTTCCTAATCTAAGAGATTCTATGGACACCATACGAAATGTGGTCATCATGGGTTCCGGTTGTGCCGGGCATACCGCTGCGCTGTACACGGCGCGTGCCAATCTGAGCCCGCTCGTGCTCGAAGGCCACGAGCCCGGGGGGCAGCTCTCGCTTACCACGCTGGTAGAAAATTTTCCGGGCTTCCCGGAAGGAATCCAGGGCCCGGAACTGATCGCCAACATGCGCCGCCAGGCGGAGCGCTTCGGAGCGGAATATCGCCTCGTGCACGTGAGCGCGGCAGATCTCTCCACCACTCCTTTGACGATTCGGGTGGGCAACGAGACCATCCGCACCCACGCTTTGATCATCGCCAGTGGCGCATCGGCACGCTGGCTCGGCCTGCCCAATGAACAAGCCCTGATCGGCCATGGGGTGTCTTCGTGTGCTACCTGCGATGGCTTCTTCTTTTCCGGAAAGGAAATCGTCGTAGTCGGGGGTGGTGATTCCGCAATGGAGGAAGCGCTGTTCCTGACCCGTTTCGCCACCAAAGTGACGGTTGTCCATCGTCGCGACGAGTTCCGCGCGTCGAAAATCATGCTCGACCGCGCCCGCAAACACGACAAAATTCACTTCCTTACGAACACCGTCGTCGAAGATGTGTACGACCCTTCCCAAAAAGAAGTCACCGCACTCAAGCTCCGCGATGTGCACAATGGGAAGACATGGGACTTCCCGACCAGCGCCATGTTCCTCGGTATCGGCCATATTCCCAACGCAAAAATCTTCGAGGGCCAACTGAACATGGATTCCGATGGTTACCTGGTCACCAGCGAGTACGTCTTCACCAAAGTTCACGGCGTTTTCGCCTGCGGCGATGTTCAGGACCGCCGCTACCGGCAGGCCATCACCGCAGCCGGATCCGGGTGCATGGCCGCGCTCGAGGTGGAGAGATATCTCGAGAATTTAGAAGACAAGGATTAAGGCGTTTCGATTTCAGTGTAGGCCCGGTCGGTGGCGGAGACGCTCGAAATCAAGCTCACTCCTAATCACGACGCCAAACGGAAACTTCGCCTTGGCTCCGAAGACCTTTCGTTTCCATTTGTGATACAACTTCCTGTGATCCTGGCCGATCCGCACCACCCGCGGAAACATCCGCCTGCCGGAGCCCGGTGCTGAGGGCTCTGCTTATCTCGCTTTCCGAAAGCCGATGGCTGCGGCATTTAGCTGAACGCTCTTCTCCGGGACAGCGAGTCTCCAGCCGCTTTGTTGCCGGAACCCAGCCCGAAGACGTGCTGAAAGTGGCGCAGAACTTAAATAGCGCTGGCCTGGGCGTCTCCATCGACAACCTGGGGGAAAACGTCACCACACCCAGTGAAGCCCGGCAGAGCGGTGCGCTCTACCAGCAGCTGCTCTCGGAAATATCGGCGCGCAATCTCTTCGCCAATATCAGCGTGAAGCTGACCCACATGGGCCTCGACGTCGATCCATCCCTGGCGCAGGACAATGTCAGCGCACTGGTGGCGCAGGCCGCTCGAATGCATCCCCCCAACTTCGTACGGGTTGACATGGAAGGCGCTGCCTACACCCAGCGGACGATAGACCTGGTTTGCGAGTTGCACCAACAAAAGCAGAATCGCGGCTGCGTCGGAGCCGTGATTCAGAGCTACCTCCATCGTTCCGCAAAAGATGTGGAACGCTTGCTCGCGGAAGGGGTTCGCATTCGTCTCTGCAAAGGCGCTTACCAAGAACCGGCAGAGATTGCCTACCAGTCAAAGTCCGAAGTCGATCGCAATTACATCCGCCTGATGCAAGTGCTGCTTAAAAGCGGAATCTACCATGGGCTCGCCACCCACGATGAAAACATCATCCGTGAAGCCAAGGCCTTCGCTTCGCGCGAAAAGATTGCCCGTGATGCCTTCGAATTCCAGATGCTCTATGGCATCCGCCGCGATCTACAGCAATCCTTGGTCGAGGACGGCTGGCGCATGCGCGTGTATGTGCCGTTCGGGACCGAGTGGTACCCATACCTGATGCGCCGTCTGGCCGAGCGCCCCGCGAACTTGTTCTTCGTGGCAAAGAATTTGTTTCGAAAGTAAGTGAACCAAGGCAGCGTTCTCCCCTCGCTCCCCGTGCCGCCGGTGGTGCGGCAGAAATCGCAGCTGCTTTGAGGATGAACCTCTAGCGGAGCCGCGGACGCGTTAGTTCGCTTGCCCACGGAAGGTTGCCAGTTGTGCTCGCGCCTTCGCATATCCCGGCTTCAGGACCTCGTAGATGAATCGGCATCGCCGGTCATAGGGAATGAAGGCGCTCTTCATTGCATTGATGGTGAGCTTTTCAAAATCGTCGAACGAAAGGTCGAAAGTCGCGGCGGCGACGTCGAACTCGTTCGTCAGCGTGGTATTGCTCATCAGTCGGTTGTCGGTATTCAGGAAGACTCGGAACTTCTGGTCAAACAGAATCTTGAACGGATGCTCGGCAACGTTGGGAGTCGCTCCCGTGTGGACATTACTGAGCAGGCAGATTTCCAGGGGAATTCGCTTATCGAGCACGTACTGCGCCAGGTCGCCGAGCTTGACTACCCTGCCGTCCACGATGGTGATGTCGTCAATGAGCCGTGTCGCATGCCCGATGCGGTGGGCGCCGCAATACTGAATGGCTTGCCAGATCGATTCTTTGCCATAGCCTTCCCCGGCGTGGATGGTGATATTGAAGTTTTCGCGCTGGATGAAGTGAAAAGCGTCCACGTGCTTCTTGGGCGGGTAGCCGCCCTCCTCCCCGGCAAGATCGAAGCCCACCACCCCGCGCTCGCGAAAATCTACGGCCAACTCCGCCATTTCGAGAGAGACTTGCATATTGCGCATGGCGCAGATAATCAGCCCCGATTCGATTCGGAACCGCTTGCGTCCGCGATCCAGTCCCCGGAGCACGGCGCCGACCACTTGCTGATGAGTGAGCCCTTTTCGCGTGTGAAAAATGGGCGCGAAGCGGGTCTCAAAGTAGACGACCCCATCGCGGCTGAGGTCTTCGGCTTGCTCGTAGGCGACGCGTTCGAGGGCTTCCTCGGTTTGCATGACGGCTATGGTATGGGCAAAGCCGAGCAGATATTCTGGAAGACCGCCCTTGTTGGCGCCCTGATGAAACCATGCCGCCAGTTGTTCAGGGTCGTCGGTGGGAAGCCCGGTATAGCCCGATTCTCGCGCCAGTTCAATAATGGTCCGGGGACGAAGTCCTCCATCGAGGTGCTCGTGCAAAAGGATTTTAGGAAGAGACTCGAGGAATGTACGCGGGACTTTCACAACTGCTCCAGTGAAAAAGTTGTGCGACCGAAAGTTCGCATAAATACGGGGAAACGATCCGTGCTCTCCGGCCTGATTCTACGTCGGCATGTAACAACCATTTCTGATGCTGCGGGCGGTGGTTCGAGAGATCGAAAAGTTCGTCGCCGACCCGTCAATGTCATGCCTGGAGAGGATCCGGCAGGATGCGGATATCGGGGAGGTTGCGATATCTCTCGGCGTGATCCAGCCCATAGCCCACCACAAATTCGTTCGGAATGGTAAACCCGACATAATCCGCGTCCAGGCTCAACCGGCGGCGTTCGGGCTTATCGAGCAGGGCGGCGATTCGAAGTCTCTTCGGTTCATGCCCCAGCAAGAGGCGTTTCAGAAACGTCAGGGTCAGACCGGTATCCAGAATGTCCTCGACCAGGATGACATTCTGGCCGCGCAAGGAATGCTCCACATCCTTAATCAGCCGGACTTCCCCGGTCGAATCCCAAACATTCTCCTGCTTTGGTCCGGGCGGATTCCCGTAGCTGGTCACGCCGATGAAATCGAACGTGGCATCCAGTTCCACGTTGCGCACCAGGTCGCTCAGAAAAATTGCCGCGCCTTTCAACACACCAATGAATACCAACCGCTCGCCGGCCGAATCCCGCGTGATTTGTTTGCCCATTTCCGCCACTCTCTGAGCAATCTGCTCGCGCGAAAGCAATAGTTTGAGTTCCTTCATAGGGCAACATCGTACACATCGCGGCAAAAGTCGGCCAGCCACCATGGTCGCGGCGCTAAGTATGGCGAGCGAAAAGAACGCTCCCGGTTTGACCATTCCGCCTTCACGCCCTATATTGACTCACCTCGCGTACGCGGAGGAGATAGTCTGCTCGAGCGCATTTTTCACTTGTCCGAGAATCAGACGACGGTTCGCCGCGAACTGCTCGCCGGATTGACCACGTTCATGACCATGGCCTACATCGTGGTTGTGAATCCGCAAATTCTCTCGCAGGCGGGCATGCCGCTCGAAGGCGTGTTGTTTGCAACTTGCATTTCATCCGCGCTGGCCACGCTCATCATGGGTTTGTGGGCAAACTACCCGATTGCACTCGCCCCCGGCATGTCCCTGAACGCGTATTTCACCTACTCCATCGTAATTGGCCGCGGCATTGCGTGGCAGACGGCGCTGGGCGTGGTGCTGCTCTCTGGATGCGTCTTCCTGGCATTGACTCTGACGAGAGTTCGCGAACAGATTGTGAATGGAATTCCAGACTGCCTCAAACACGGCACGGCGGCGGGAATCGGCCTGTTCATCGCGTTCATCGGTTTTCGCAACGCCGGCATCATCGTCGCGAATAACGCCACGTTCGTGGGATTAGGCAAGTTCTCCCGACCCGAGGTGCTTCTGGCCGCGGCCGGGGTCATGCTCAGCGCGGTTCTGCTGGCGCGGCGGATCGATAGCGCCATCTTGATCGGAATTGTCGCGATTACGATTGCGGGAATTCCGGTCGGCGTCAGCCACTGGCCGGCGCATTTGTTTTCCTGGCCGCAGCCCTCGGGCACGTTTTTTAAATTCGACCTTCACTCGGCGGCTCGATTGGGATTCGGGGAACTGATCTTCGTCTTTTTCTTTGTCGATTTGTTCGACAACGTGGGCACGCTGGTAGCGGTGTGCGAGCAAGGCGGATTCCTGCGCGAAGGAAAGCTGCCTCGTGCCAGTCGAGCGCTCGCCTCGGACGCTTGCGGCACCATCGTCGGAGCGATCGCCGGCACATCCACCGTGACCAGCTACATCGAGAGCGCGGCCGGCGTGGCCGCGGGCGCGCGCACCGGGCTCGGCAATCTCGTGATCGCGGGCTTGTTCGTGTTAGCCATGTTCTGTGCGCCCATCGTCACTGCGATTCCCGCATTCGCCACCGCTCCAGCGCTCATTCTGGTGGGAGCGCTGATGTGCGGCTCCCTTGCGAAAGTGAAGTGGCAGGATTACACCGACTCCGTACCGACGTTTCTGACCCTCCTAGCCACCCCGCTGACATTCAGCATCGCCACCGGCCTAAGCTTCGGTCTTTTGTCGTTCACATTCCTGAAGCTTTTTGCCGGCCGCCGAAAAGATATCAGTCCGCTGATTTGGGTGCTGACCTCGCTGTTTCTGGTGCGCTATATCTTTCTGGGTGTGGAGTAGTGGCTAAGCCTTTTCTGGAAGGGACAAAAAAACTCGACGGAGGTATCGCGCCCGGCGCTCTCATGAGAGCAGGTAGGTTCTAGGCCTCGACCTGTCAGGGAAGCAGAGCTTTTTGTGATCGCCCTCACTCCTGCCGCAAGAAGATTTTCTGGGCCGAGAGATGCGCGCCGGTCAGCAACAACAAGCCCGAGAGGAATGCCCAGAACATCATGCTGACCGAGAGCGCAAAGGGACCGTAGATTTCGCCGAAATTGAGCCGGGGCAAGGCAAGGATGTAGGAATACTTCAGAATTTCAGAAAGCAGGCCCATGATGATGGCGGTTGGGAGCACGGCGCGGGCCGGCACTTTCCCGTTGGGCAACAGCCAGTAAATTAGGAAGAAAATCGCCATGCTGGTGAGCACAGCGAAGACGTTCGCGGTCAGAAAACTCAATGCTTTTACCAGGCGAAACTCGTGTCCAAAGGCTAGCGTGCGCAAGAGCACCAGATCCCCGGCACTGAGAGCGATCGAGATTAGGGCGAGCGTGCCGCAAGCAAAGGTCAGTCCCAGCGAGATCAGCTGATTTCCCAAATAGGAACGGTTATTGGGAAACCGCCACACGCGGTTCAGTGCAACCTCGAGCGGCATGAATACGCCGGTTGAGGTCACTAACAAAATCACCAGCGAGAGCGCCTGAACTCGCTGCTTGCCGGCCAAAGCGCTCAGGTTGCGAATCACGAAATCCTGCCCGGTCGGCAAATAACTACGCAACAGCTCGATAATGACGCGCTTCATTGCCGGGGAATGAAAGACGTGCTCTACGAGCTGCATCAGCAGCAGCACAAAGGGAAAGAACGACAGGATGGCGTTAGCCGCGACCGAGAACGCGAAGGTGTGAACTTCGGTGTGGAGCAAGTACTTGATTGTGGAGGCTGTCAATCGATAATACAGGCGCAGGCGACTCCACCCGGCATTGTGGATGCCGCGGGGAAGAGGGCTCACGGTGGGAACGATGCAGGGCGGCGGCACGACTTCCGAATCTTATCAAATACTGAGTTGCCCAGTGGAAGCCTTCAGGTGATCACGAGCGCGCTCTATGTGATTGACAATAAACGATTTCTGTATGCTGTCAACGCATTGTAAATTTTCTCTTGCGTTGAACGTAAGTTCCTGAATAATATGACCTGCTCACTGCCCAGCTCGACGGCATGAGTTTTCTCTGATTTTAGGTTGATTGTGTTTGTGCCACGTCGTCCAACGGAAGAGAATTCGCGTAGGCTTTGAGCGTTTCCTGGCTTCCCCATGGTGTGGGGGAATGACGGGAAGGGTTCAGAGCTTTTTCTTTTTCGGCACGCCGCAGCCACGGCGCGATTGACTTGAAGCAAAACCTGCTCGACTTCTTTGAGGGGGGTCTGGAGGCGCAAGCCTCGCGAAGAACCGGGCAAATTCTATAACCAGACGCGAAAGGAGTTTTCTGTGAGAGAGAAGGGTACAGTAAAGTGGTTCAACGGGGCAAAAGGATATGGATTCATCCAGCGGTCGACGGGCGAGGACGTTTTCGTCCACTTCTCGGCGATTCAAGAAAATGGTTATCGCACACTGAATGAAGGTGAGACCGTCGAGTTCGACTTGCTGAAGGGGCCCAAAGGCTTCCAGGCAGCGAACGTAGTTCGCGGCTAAAGCAAGCCCCGAACCACTTGCACCCTTCCAGCTAGCTGGAAGGGTTTTATTGTGTGTGGCGGGAATGCGAGATAGGCACCGGCTAAGGGATCAAACGGGAAGAAATTTCAGAAGTACCTCGCCATAGCCGCGCCCCCTGGCAAAAGAACTAGCTGAGCTCGGTTACATGAGCTCGGTTACAACGGAGTTGCTGTTGATGACGTGCGGGATCCGAGTAGATCTTCGAGAACGGCTCTCCCGCTTTTCTATTGCGGTGGACTTCCGAAGGTCGAACTCAAATGTGAAGGAAAGCATCTTAGCGGGCGCTCAGCCTACTGCTGTGCTGCTCCGCTCTGAACCGCTAGCATTTTAAACTTTGGCATTGGGTAACCAATCATGAGCGATGACGAACTTCAGGAATTACAGGAACACGCCGAACACGCTGCACATAATCCGTCGATGGCGCCAGTATCACTCACCATGGCTATTCTAGCGGTCCTGGTGGCAGTGGTTGCGCTGCTCGGTCACCGCAGTCACACCGAAGAAGGCATTCTGCAAACCAAGGCCAATGACCAGTGGGCTTATTACCAGGCCAAGGACATCCGTTTGCATATGGATAAGGCACTCGCCGATCTCGAAGGCTTCGTCGCAACAACCGATGGTGCGAGGGCGGCGCAGGCGCGCGAAGCCAACCTCGCGGAGGCGGAGAAATACACCAAACAGACGCACGACCTTCAGGAGCAGGCGCAGGACATGGAACGCGAAGCGAAGCTCGAGAGCCACCGCGCCGATCGTTACGACCTAGGCGAAGTCTTCCTCGAAATCGCGCTTGTGGTTACCTCCATTACCTTGCTGTCCGGCCGGCGGACGTTCTGGTATGCGGGCGTGGTGCTTGGCATCATCGGCGTGACGGTTGCGTTGACGGGACCGCTCGTCCGCTAAACCGTGGGAGCAGGGTCTGACAGGCTGATCCCTGGCAAAGTCTCGCGTGTTAGAGCAGGTTTTTCCCCCTGTAGTTGAAAATAGAAGGGAATTTTCTCCGCTCCACAACGAGAGCTGCTGGCCAGATGATTACCGTAACCTCTTCGCACTGGCTGCCACCCCTCTACCAGTTGCTGAGCGCGGACTTGCTGGGTGCTGGCACAACCGACCGCTCGGTCTGTTTCCGACCTCAGATTCAATTCTGAGCTCAAAAAATATCTTGCCAAATATATAGCGGAGCTATAATCACTTCTAAGATCTCTGCCCGGAGCCGCACAAGGCTCCCGAACTGCGCGTCTGAGCGCAGCCTCGGAAACCGTCACGGCCCCAGACGGATGCAAGAACAGCTCGCCTGTACCCGAGGTACTTTATGCCTACTCTGTTCGATCTTCTGGTCGCGTGGGGAGTGCTGACCGCCGCCTTAATCGCCCTGCTCATCTACCGCGGCACGTTGACAATGCATGAGGACGACCAGCTATTCCTGGGCGAGTCAGAATCGCACATGGCCCGCGAGCAGCACGAAATCATGCAAAAGGTCAATCGCCTGGGACCGTTCGTTAAGGTCTTGGGGACCGCGTCGGGAGTGCTGATTCTTGGCATTGCCGGCTTGGCCATTTACCAGGCTATGACGACTGTACAGTAAGTCGGTCCGGTCAAGGTGAGTGACCTGAACGCTGCCCTTGTGCGTTGTCAGAACACTGCAGTTGTGCGTTGTCCTCTCGTCGATTAGCATCAGACGCGGACCAGCTGGGCTTTCGTGTCTGATCCATGATTCGGCAACAAATCGCGATCATAGGCGGTGGCCCCGCGGGCGCATTTGCCGCGGAACAGGTGGCTCGCTCCGGGCGTGAAGTAACTCTTTTCGATGAAAAACTGGCCTGGGAGAAACCCTGCGGCGGCGGGCTCACGGACAAAGCCATCGTGCGCTGGCCGTTTCTGCGCGAGGCCGAGGTCGAGCGCAACTGGATCACCGCTTGCGAACTGATTGCGCCTTCCGGACGCACCACCAGCTTTCGCCTGAATCGCCCCATCGCGATTTTTTCCCGGCTCACTCTGAACGGACTGCTGCTCGAACGGGCGCGCCATGCCGGCGCGGCGCTGGTTCGCGAGCGGATTGTGAGCATAGAGGGCCAGGCCGGGAACTGGATATTGAAATCTGCCTCGGGCGAGCATCGCGCCAACTTCATATTGTTGGCTGCAGGCGCGCGCAATCCATTTCGTGGCCTCGCTGCCCACGTCCCCGGCGCCGACGATTTCATGGTCGCCATGGGATATTACATTCCCGGCACCCGGCAGACGGTTCAGGTGCAATTTCTCGAAGGCTTGCACGGATATCTCTGGGTATTTCCACGACTTGATCACTCCTCAGTCGGGATCTGCGGCCGCATGCAGGGGCAGAGTACGGCGGAACTGCGGCGCCGGCTCGAAGCTTTGCTTCCGAACTTGGGTTTGTCGACCGCGGGCGCGCGCTTCTATGCCCACATCATTCCCTCTCGAAGCGAAGCCTCATTCGAGAGATCGGCCCTGTGCGGAAACGGCTGGGCGGTTGCCGGAGACGCTGCAGGATTCGTGGATCCCATCACCGGCGAGGGCCTCTACTACGCATTGCGCTCGGGAGAGCTCTTCGCGCAAGCGGTACGGAACGGTAAGCCGGAATCCTATGCCGAACTCGTGAAGCGGGATTTTCTGCCAGAACTCGAGCGCGCAGCGCGCATTGCCGACCGCTTTTATTCCGGGGAATGGATGGGCGATTCCGTCATCGAACGCATGGTCCAGCTCACGGCACGCAGCCCCCGTTTCCGCGATTTGATGCGCGATCTGTTCGCGGGCGTGCAGGAGTATTCCACTCTGCGGAGCCGCTTGTACAGGAGTCTTCCGAAAATCGCCGCCGAAGCGCTGGTCAGCACGCTGTGGCAGGCGGGAAAATCAGCCCCTGGTTCCTCTCCGCTCGCAATCGGCTAGCGGCCGGGGTACGCAACGACGTCCAGCGCTGGGTTGGGTCAGGCTATGGCGCAGAAGTAAAGATCCGTAAAGATCGGTAAAGGACCCGTAAAGATCCGAGCGTTCTGTTCTGGTTCTACCTACAATGGCCAGTTCTCCTCATGCTGCTGTTTTATTCGCCCCAGCGCTCCGCGCTTTTAACGGTGTTGTTCTTCCTCGCGCTGGATCCGCTCGCGGGCAGTGTGGTTTTCCGTCAGTCCCAATCAAAAGAAGTTCCGAGCGCAACTGAGATTCGGGTTTTGGATCCCGGGTGGTGGCCCACCAAGGGCTCGGGCAAGCGAGAGGAGTACGTTGGTTCAGCAGCCTGTCAGGCATGTCATCGGGAAATTTCCCAGCGCCAGCAAAACACTCCTATGGCGCATGCCTTGACGCAAGCCGGCCCCTCTGCGTTTGACGAGTTGGCAGCCGGCACGGTTCATTTCAGCATTGGGCCGTATAAATATGAGCTTGCTCGAAGGCTCGAGGGCGCGGTGTTTTCGGTAACGGACGGATCTGAATCCACTTCTGTGCCCATTGCCTGGATTTTCGGAAACGGACAATTTGGCCGAACCTACGTCTTGCAGCAAGGTGAGAGTTTTTTTGAGAGCCGCCTGAGTTATTACCGCCAAATACCCGGCTTGGATTTCACGACCGGCAATCCCCGGGCGGTGCCCGGCAGCCTGGCAACAGCGTTGGGCAGACGCCTTTTCAGCAATGAACTTCCGTCATGCTTTGGTTGCCACAGCACAGCGGCTATCGCCAACGACCATTTTGACCCTTCCCATCTGGTTCCGGGAGTGTCCTGCGAAGCTTGCCATGGACCCGGCGCCCAGCATGTGGCGGCGATGAACCTGACGCCAGGCGCTTCGTCATCGACGTTCATCATGAATCCCGCCCGCCTCAGCCCGGTGGCATCGGTTGACTATTGCGGAGCCTGCCATCGCACCGCCGTCGACGTCAGCTTGATGAAGCTCAGCGGCTTTCTGACTTTGCGCTTTCCCGCTTACCGACTGGAACGCAGCCGTTGCTGGGGCGCGGGCGACGCGCGCCTTACCTGTTCCGCATGCCACGATCCTCATCAGTCGCTAGACCGTAACCGCGGTTCCTACGACAGGAACTGTCTGGCTTGCCACGCGGGCAAAGTGGGACCGGATGCAGCGCATCGTCGGCAGGTTGGTGTGGCGCGAGGCAGATACGGGCGAGCCTGTCCGGTGGCGCAGAACAACTGTGTGAGTTGCCACATGCCTCAGTACACGATTGCCGAAATGCACACCACATTCACCGACCACAAGATAGCTATCCACCGTCCGGGGGCACCGTTTACAGAATGAGCGATCGGAATACTGCCAATAAGTTTTTAAAGTCGGCGAGAGCCTTCGCCGGCGGGCTCACCCTGCCCGTCATCGCAATCATCGTCAGCATTGCGGTTCAATCTTGGACGGCACCCGCGACCCAAACCGCGCAGAAAGCTTTCAAGAATGTACAAGTGCTCAAGGACATTCCCGCCGATGATCTGGTACCGACCATGCAATTTATTTCCGGATCGTTAGGAGTGGAATGCGGCTTCTGCCACGTTCGCGGTGCTTTCGAGAAAGATGATAAGGAACCCAAGCGAACGGCGCGGCTGATGATGCGGATGGAACTGGCGATCAATGGACGGAATTTCGACTCCCGACGCGCTGTGACTTGCTACACGTGCCATCGCGGGCAAACCAAGCCCGTTTCGATACCGTCCATGCAAGCGGACGCGCCACCGGAAGAATCTTACGTCAGCGAAACCGAAATGGCCGGCCAGTCTTCCCCTCAGGCGGGGCTGCCCGCTGCCTCTGACATTCTGGCAAAGTATGTGGCTGCCCTCGGCGGCAAAGCCGCCATCGACAATATTTCGACGCGCCGCGAAAAGGGCACCATCAGCTTCGGCTCTGGACCGTCTCTGGAGGTTGAAAGAATCACCAAATCACCAGCGAAGCAGATTCTCACAGTTCACATGCCCGCAGGAGAGAGCAGCACCGCGTTCGATGGTCGTACGGGATGGCTGAGCTTTCCTGGGTCTCCAATTCGCGAAATGCACCACGCTGATTTCCCGGGTGCCAGACTCGACGCGAATCTGCAGTTGGCGGTGGACCTCGAAAGACTGTTTACGAGGATTGAATCGATACGGCAACTGAAGGTGGGCAGCTCCGAGGCGGTCCTGGTTTCTGCTCGCAACGAGGGGCAACCGCCCCTCGAACTCTATTTCGACCGGAATTCCGGACTCCTATTGCGTGAATTGCGCTTTGCGGAGACGCCCCTGGGTCTGAATCCCACCCGGATTGATTTCAGCGATTATGCCGATTTTGGCGGAGTAAAACTCCCTCGACACCTGATTATTGCGGGACCGGGGCGTAGGCTGGAAATTCAGTTCGATCAGGTCGAGCAGAACCTTCGCGTCGATGATGCGCTGTTCGAGCATCGCTGATATTCGAGGGACGCATCTCGAATTCGCTGAACAAAGGGCTAACTCCTCCGTGCGCCTTCCATTCGCCTTTTTCCGTGTCCACGGTGATAGCGAGATCTGGATCGCCAACTGACCACTACTGCTAGTTACTCTCGAGGAGTACGATACTCTCCTGGCTTCATTCTTATTAGATTGAAGTGAAGACGCGCGCCCGTTTGACGGCGCTTGCCTCCGCATGTCCTCAGGAGGAACCTATGCTCCACATCTTTGCCTCTCGGTTCACCTTCGCCGTGATTTTTGTGGTTGTCTTCTCATTGGTGGGCTCGATCACGAGACCTGTGCACGCCAGTGAACCAGCGCCTCCCAAATACGACGTCCAGACGGAAACCAAGATCCAAGGCACGATCCAAGACGTCACAATGCCTGCTACTGGACACGAGAAAGAAGTTGTTCATTTAGTCATGAAGGTCGGAAACGATACCATCGATGTTTATCTTTGTCCGAAGTCGTTTCTGGATGAAATGGGAATCGAGTTTAACCGCGGAGACGAAATCGTTCTCACCGGATCAAAAGTCAAACAGGGGAGTGTCGACCTGGTTCTGGCACGGCAAGCGCAGAAGGGTCAGGATACGCTTGTTCTCCGCGACGAGAAAGGCAATCCGGCCTGGGTATGGAATACCAAGAAATAGAAAGTCGCCCTGCGAACCGCCGTGGTTGCGCTGTTATGGAGATTGGTCGACAACGGAGGGACGGGAGCTTCTGGGTTGATTTCTAGGTGATGGCGTTTCGATGAGCTCACGACCTGCCCACGTCCTGAGAACCTCAGCATCGCTGTCGTCTCGTCGCGGAAAGATCGATACACTTCCCGGGTACAGGTACGACAACGACTGAGGCTGCAACCCTTGTCCTCCCATGCGAGAATCTCTGTCTTCAAATTTGTCCCTCTCCATGAGCTCTATAAATAAGGATGCACTACTCACCATTCTTTACAGAATCCACTTGATTGACTGTCGGCAAGAACAGTGCTTTCGTGTTAGATAGACGGCGATTCGCCCCTGACCACGTGGGCAAGCAAAATCAATGTCAGAAGAAACAGACAGGACGAAAGAACTGGTAGAACAGGCGTATGCACTGGCCCAACGTTCCAGAACCTTGCGCTTTCAAGTCAAGGAACTAGCGAAGAAAGCCGCGAGACTCCGCAGGGCTAGCAAGAAAGTCCGAGAGGACTTAGACCGAAATGGCAAGAACAACAACCAATCCGACCCAACGACCTAAAATGGGCTTATTTTTACGACTCGTCTTTACCGCTAGACCTCTTCACCGAGTTGCTGAAGATTCGACTTTAGTTCTGCTACTTTGACCCTAATCTCCACCCAAGCTTCCGATGTGGCATTGTGTTGCGGCATGAATCGGAGCAAAGTGTCATAAGCTTTTCTGGCCTTGGCACGATTGCGGTCTGTCTTTTCCGGATGACGTGATCCCAGAGCAATCTTAGAGAAGGTCAGGCCAGTCAGAGCTTCCGCGCGAAGGAATTCAATTTCGCCGTTCTCCAGGTTTTGCATGTATTTCGGGATGCCAATTCTCCACGTTGCGTTAAGCGATGACGCTTCATGGCGCTTCGAGATCCGGGGGCTCCACCCCTTTTGCGAGGGATATCCTCACTTCTTCCTGCAGACTGGTATCCTTGGATGCGACAATTCACTCGCCGCTTAAAGGCGTTGTCACGACGCCAGGAATTTAGATCATCTGCGTCGAATCGCTCGCACCCTCGGGTCTGCGGTAGCGGAACCCCACGCAGGCCCGCCCGGTAGGAATTCCCGATCCGGCTCAATCAGAACCATCGACTTTCATCAACTTGACGGACCAGCGGTCGATGGTCAAAACTGGCTCCTCGGCGACCCGACGAGCTGAGTTTCCATTCGCTCTGAGAAGTCATTCGTCGTAGGAACCTTGAGGAGCAATGAACGCGACTGATTTGTCGGCGGACGTCGGCCTGGTTGCTGTTGGCGCTATCACGGCGAACTTGCTGGTTGGTTCTCTGATGGCTATGCGTTACAGCCCCTGGCGGTACTGGCCACACCGGAGGTTTGACATCTTTCAGCTGCATCGGTGGACGGGATATTCGGCATTTGCGTTTGTGATTCTGCACCCGATTCCGCTGCTGTTCTCGACAATTCGCTTCCGGATCGTTGACATCGTCTACCCTGTGCATTCGCCCAGCCAGCCGCTTGAAAACAGCATTGGCGCGATCGCGCTCTACTCTGTCCTGATCGTCGTCCTTACATCGTATTTTCGCCTGTGGCTGGGCCGCCGACTCTGGAAAGCCTTTCACTTCGTGATCTACGCGGCCGCTCTTGCACTCTTCTGGCACAGCATCTTCACCGACCCGGCGCTGAAACACACGCCCTTAGATCCGTTCGACGGCGAAAAGGTCTTTATAGAAACGTGCGGCGCTTTAGTCGTTGTAGCCGGAATTCTGCGCTGGCGCTATGCCATGCGCAAATCCCGTCTCCAACGAACCGCATAGGTCCGTGACGAAGTTGGTATCGAGGCCTGCCAGTGTGGTAGGGCCGCGAGCGATCGCGTTTCTCAACTACCGAGGCGGTCATCCGTTACTTGGCACGCTGCATGGCACTGCGATCGCTAAAACCAGCGGCCGCGAGTAGACTCTGAAGTGCGCAAACGAGACCGAGAACGGCATGGCAGAGTATGTGGAAACGTTCTTTGCTACCGGTTTCGAGGGGGCGCAAAATGCGGAAATACGGGATCGGAATCGCGGTGCTTACCATCGCAGTCCTTGGGTTGTCCCTGCGCGCAGCTCACGGTCAGTCGGGATCGCCTTCCAGGGTGCCGCTGCAACCATTTTCCGCCTCCGTCGAACGGAGCTCATCAGGCGCCGCCACCTCTTCAGGAAAACAGCCAATTGTTCGATACACGCTCCCTCCTGATCTGTACCAGAAAGCCCACGACCGCTCCCGGATCCGCTTTCGTCTGGAGCTAGTCACCTTTATATACGGGCTAGCGGTTCTCTGGATCATCCTGCACTGGAGACTCGGAGTGAAATACCGCGATTGGGCGGAAAAACTGTCACGGAAACGCTTCTTTCAAGCCATGGTATTTGCCCCTCTGCTCCTGCTCACGATCGCTGTACTTACGGCGCCTCTGGACGTCTATTCCGAAGTTGTCGAGAAGAGGTTCGGCATCTCGGTACAGGGATGGGGTTCGTGGAGTTGGGACTGGATCAAGCAGCAGCTGATCTCGATAGTGATTTTCACCATCTTGATCTGGCTTCTCTACATGGTGATTCGGAGGAGTCCGCGACGCTGGTGGTTCTATTTCTGGCTGGTTTCACTGCCTGTCGTCGTCTTTGTAATCTGGGTGACTCCCTGGGTGATTGACCCGTTGTTTCACAAGTTCGAACCATTGCAGCAGAAAGACGCAACCCTCACGGCAGCCCTAGAGCAACTGGTGCAACGCGCCGGAGAGAACATTCCGCCGGAGCGCATGTTTTGGATGGGGGCAGCGGAAAAAACGACCGCCCTCGACGCCTATGTCACCGGAATAGGTGCGTCAAAGAGAATTGTGGTCTTCGATACCACCATAGCCAAGGCCACCGTGCCGCAAATCGTCTTTGCTACCGGACACGAAATGGGTCACTATGTTCTGTTCCACGTCCCCAAAGGGATTGCCTTTCTTGCCGGACTCCTCCTGCTTTTCCTCTATTTAGGCTATCGGCTGATCGGATGGGTGCTGGCGCGCTGGGGGAGCAAGTGGGAGATCCGGGGTGTCGACGACTGGGCCTCTTTGCCGGCTCTGCTCCTCCTATTGTCAGTTTTCTCGTTTGTGGCCAATCCAGTGGTGAACGCCTACAGCCGGCATCAGGAGCATCAAGCAGATCAGTACGGACTCGAAGTAACGCACGGTCTCACACCGGATTCGGGTCAGGTAGCAGCGCAAGCGTTTCAGAAGCTCGGCGAAGTCGATTTGGCCGACCCGGATCCGAATCCAGTGGATGTCTTTTTGTTCTACGACCATCCCACTATGCCCGACCGCGTTCAGTTTGCACTGACGTATGACCCATGGGCAACGGGCCGGTCAGGCGAGTTCGTTAAGGAACCATAGCCGCGCAGAGCGGGCCACACCGACCGAAATCAACGCGGTGATTAGAACGGTTTTTCTATACAAGCGCAGGATCTGCTACAACAGGGGGTTCTAAACGGCTTACTGTTTATAACCGCGAGCCTTTCTCCGGGAAACTGTATTCGACAGGTTAGCGCCCTCCGGGGCGGACCCAACGTCCGTCATGCATGCGGTAGCCGTTGCGGTGTGGCTCGTAACGGGGTTTCCGCCAGACATATCCCGGATGAGGTGGCCGCGCCCATCGCCCCGGCCGCCACACCCAACGGTTACCGCCCCAAGTGTAAAATCCGTCCATCCACACCCAGCCCGGTCCCGGCGCTGCCCCGAGTGGGCCAAAGGTAAGCGGCGGTGGCGGACCGACGGTCACGCCCGCAAAGAAGTGGCTATGGTCGCAGGCCGACAACGCCAAGGCTCCCACCAGGGCGATGGTTGATGCCGCAACTCTAAATTCGCGCGTCATGGTTCGCACCTCGGGTGATAGGACAATCTTACGCTCACGGAGAATGACTGGCGCGGCTGACACCGAACTGCATCTCGGCTGAAGACTCCGAACCATATTGTTCGCCAGACTTTTAAATTGATCTCGCCCCAAGGGATTTGGAGTGCACCGCGATGACCACCCACTGTGGACTATGAGGGTGGTAAATCTCTAGTTCTCGTCAGTTGCCTCTGCGAGCGCCGTCCGTTCGCCCACCGGACTGCCGCTGCCTGCCGAGTGTAAAATTGAACTCCTCAGAATCGAACCTGGAGGTCCCATGGCGGCGAAACTTTGGAATTGGCGACTGTGGGCTGGCTTTGGCCTCAGCATTGCGGCGTTGGCGGGATATGTTTTTTGGGTGAATGAGACTCGCGCTGTCTTCTGGCCTGCTTTGCTTCTGTTCGCGGTGGCCGCAGTGCTTCTGTTATCGGGATTGAAACGCAGGTCTCGCGACCCGGAATTGTATCGCGGCAAAGTTGCAGGCTATGTGCTAACTAGCCTTAGTGTGCTGATTCTTGGGCTGTTTGGATTTGTTGCCTATCAAGTTTCGAGGGTCTTTCCTGACGCTAAGAATGCGCCCCAGATAGGCCAACGAGCGCCGGAGTTTTCCTTGGCAGACGCAAACGGCAACAATGTCACCCTGGCACAACTGCTTTCCACTCCAATTGCAAATTCAGGTAGTGCTACCCGCGCAACCAAAGGCCTGCTTGTGGTCTTCTATCGCGGTTATTGGTGAGTGGCCTGCGCCTTCGAGTTACGAGGGATACAGCGCAATCTTGCCGCTCTTGAAGCCGCAGGCGTCAAGGCAGTTGCCATCAGCGCAGACACCAACGATGAATCCCGCGAACTGTGCCGCAAAGCCAACCTAACATTTCCCTTGCTTTCCGATCGCAACGCCCAGGTGATCCGCAGCTATGATCTGTTGGTTCCTAATGGAGGCGAGGATAACCGCGACATCTCCGGAATCGCCGAATTCCTGCTTGACTCCTCCGGCACAGTACGGTGGCGGCATTTTGGAGAGACGAAAGCAGAACGACTCGTAGAGGAGGCGAAGAAGCTGTAGCCGACGAGGCCTGGCCGTCGGGGTACGGCTAAACGATCAGGGCTCCTCGACAACCTCGATGGTGTTGCCTTCGGGATCGAAAATGTCAAAATAGCGGATCTCTTGACGATCCTGCTCGACATTCCCGACAGCAATGTCTCGCGCAGACAGAACTTCTTTTTACCTATGCGCTTGGTCAACAAGTCAAGCTCTTGTCGGTCATCCTTGGCTCGGTCGGGTTGTGAGAGTGATCGACCTTCCATCCTCTTTGAACTTATAAGCGGTATCGCAGAGATGGGGATTTGTCACCAACTCCGAGCGGTCTAAAATTGGACCTATGAACATCCTTCGTCCATCACTCTTCGTGTGCTTTCTTGCTATCGCAACGGTTTCCTCTTTTCCAATTTCTTCTCTACAAGCCGGAACAACAGAGCAGCAAGCGGTCCTCCAGCCGGTGATGGCGCTGTTCGATGGCATGGCGAAACGCGACTCGGAGGCGATGAAGAAAACTTTGTTAACCGGCGGCACGATGGTGCTGATGCGCGACGGTAAGCCCACTCAGATGACCTTCGAGGCTTTCGTCGACCGGGTGGGAAGGCCTGGGACGACTCAGATTGAGGAGAGAATTCATTATCCCTTAGTGCGGATCGACCACGACCTGGCGGTGGTGTGGGCTCCGTTCGAGTTTCTGGCAGATGGCAAGGTGGACCACTGCGGAACGGACTTGTTCAACCTTGTTCGCGTTGACGGCAAGTGGCTGATCGCAAGCGTCGCCGATACCGGGCGAAAAAACTGTTTGGTCAAATAGACCGAGCTGCAGCCGTTCGTTCACCCTTCAGCTTTCATTGCTAAGCGCGTGCTTCGGCGTCGGTTCACTGAGCCATTCTACGCGGGGTGCCGCCAAAGGCTGCGACGAGTGACGTACTCAGATTTATCGCCAATTGATCCTGTGCTCAGTCTGGGAATAGCAGCGAAGAAATCAGACGCACTTGCTGGCACACTGGATAACTATTTAGATGAAAGCCTCAACTGGTTGGCGACTGCCTGCCCGACTACGATATAGAACAGAGGCACGAGATAAATCACGCCGAAGCATAGCGGCACAATCACCCGCGTATAGCTCGGGTAGAACCAGCCCTTGCCACTCCAATACAGAAAAAGCGGCGCAAAGGATATCGAAACGCCAACCAATGAGGACACAAGAAAGTAAAGTGGTGAACGAACGAACCACGCCAATTTCGCTGGTATCTCGATCGTTACCAGATTGGAGGGGGCAGTCATGTAAGCTGCTCCTTTCTGCCGGTGGATCAGAGGACTTTCGACGCCTGACATTCTACTGAATAGCTGAAGCCAACAGGGATTTAAGCCCGAAGGCGAGGCTACAGCGGGTCACAGGCCGAAGCAGGAACTCAACGCAGCGGCTCGCAAGGCGCACAGGCGCGATGGGCGATGAAAGGCGCGAGGCCTGAGGGAATAGCGCCGCCCCCCAATGCGTAGTGGCTATGCTTGATGTAGGGGCGGCGCCTCGTGCGCGTTAGATCATGCCCTGAGCTGAGGGGCCGCAGCTACTGTCAATTCATACAGCAGGTACACCCGCCTTAAATGCAGGTTTAGGCCCCTTCCGTGCCTGCGAAGGGGGTTACCTCAATCCAACCTGACGATTTTTCGCTAGACCGTTATGGTCGCTTGCATGAGACGGGCCTAGCGACACCATTTAAGGTCCGTAAACGCACTGCCCTAGGGGGTGCACAGTCGAATTTTTCCCGGTCGCGGGCGACAGCAAGCGCCAGATGATGCACAGCAACCTTTCTCGCCGGGAAACGATAACTGAAGAGGGGACAGCCGAGAAAGGTTCAATGCCAGCAATAGATACCAGCAATCCCTTGGATTCGACAGGCGCTACGGCGGGTCCGGATTTAAAGCCACCAGAGCCAGGCGCTCCGACCCCGCCCCCGCCAAACCCAGAGCAGCCCAAAGCTGCCGACGATTCGGCAACCACCGCGATGAAGCGCCTAGAGCACCGCATGGATCAGGCCTTCGGAGCTGCCTACTTCCAAGGGCAGCTCGGGAGCAGCCAGCATCCTCCGCTCAGCTCTGGTCCCGTACAAAGCAACATAGGGTATGCAGACCCGAACGGCTCCGGCTCACTGGCTCCAACGAAAACCGGCGGGACGGGTGCGCCACCCGCGTCGGGCCCGGCTTGCACGGAGTCGGCGGATGTAAAAACAGCGCTCACAGATCGTCCACAGGGCGATCCCGCGAAAGACGATTTTGCTGCCGCTCAGAAAGCGATAGAGCAGGGCGACTACAGCAAAGCACGCGATGTTCTAAATGACCTGCTCCAGAAGGGGCCGCACGGGATTGCCAGCAACGAAGATCTGCCGGACGACGACAAAAAGCTTGCTGAGACTATGAAGGATCAGCTTGGATTCCTTTCCAATATGCAGAAGGCAGGCGTTAAGAACCCGTGCTATCCGCCGACAGAACCGGAGTTGGTTGATTATTTCAAAAAACTGAAAGACAGACCGGATGACGCTCGAAAGGCGTTCGAGAATTACACCCAGAGTTTTGATGTGCACCCAGTCAATGTTAAGGGCAATAATTTTGATATCAGCTACAGCCACGAAATCCACAGCGTAGGCGACGTAAACATCACGACCAACGTTCCTCGCGGTTGGTCGGACGTTGCCGGCGGCAGCCGTACGGTTTCTTCCAAGGATTATCCTCAGTACGTAGCGAAACAGATGAACGACTGTAAGGGATATGCATATAAGGCCCAGGAGTTGCTGGGAGCCGCAGGGTTCAAGGTTGAACATTTTGTCGATGCATCCCCAAGCAAGTTTGGCGACGGTCACATGATGCTGATGCTGAGTCATGCAGGTGAAAAAAAACTCACGCTGACAAGTAACGATCGAGTCTTCACGGGTAACGATCCCACTGCTCTAGCCAAACAAGGTTTTGCCTACGCTGCCGGCGGTAGTGATAACGTGACTGGCAAGGAGCACTACTTCACGGGCAGCACAGGAGTGGCGGCTGAGATCCAGCAAGGGTTGTTCCAAGACAATCCCAAACGAGG
>Ga0126381_100001277_pt1 | contig 27153 bp, 21 predicted proteins | sample PanSoiMetPlot_28_FD_96465 | JGI IMG/M metagenome (GOLD analysis project Ga0126381, IMG submission 96465) | Tropical forest soil microbial communities from Panama - MetaG Plot_28 | ecosystem: Environmental > Terrestrial > Soil > Tropical forest > Bulk soil | place: Panama | collected 2016-02-17
AATCCTACGACCTTTCCTTTCCTTTTTGCGGGCTCAACGACGAAGAACTGCGGACAATAGCAGTGATCGCTTTTCGGTCTTATGGCTTTCGCAATCTCACTGCCGATGACGGAAGGACGCTTGCGGCGATCATTCGTATGCAAGAGTTTCGCCAGGAGGATCGGTGAGTTTAGGGTCTACCACGAGAGAGCCCATTTAAGGATGCAAATATGGCGGCAACTCTCACAAAGATCATCGACGGTAAGCCGGCGAGGCGGGACAGCGAAGCAGCAAGTCGTTCTCTGGAGTCGCCCCGTGTAACAAAATCCTCAGGCACTTTTAGCTCGCGTTTGTCCCTCTTGCGGCGGCTGCTCTTGGCGTGGTTTCTGCTCCTGCTCTCTGCTTTGGGCCGAATCGATAGTCTCAGGCTTTTCCAGAAAGAGATGGTGGGGCTTGAATGACTTGGGAAGTTCTAACTCCGACCTCAGCACATCCTTGGGTTTGTAGGTATACGTCTTTCGGCAATCATCGCACCTGACGGTGAAGTGTTTAGGGAGAGGAGGGAGCGAAGCGAAAGCATCGGTTTCGGCAAGGGGGATTCTATGCCGGACGAGAAAACTCTGCCGCATATGAAACCAGCGGTTCTTGCAGAGTACTATCCAACAATAATTCGGGTCTTCCCACATTCCGGCCTCCGTCACAAGGCGGGCAGGGAGCCTCAATGACCGGAGTCTATCAAATCAAGTCGAATTGTGACAGCCGTTAATTGGCGAAGAGGGAAAAGCCATAGGACCGTGGAATTGACGATTTGGAGGGCGTCGAAGTCTGGCGCCCTCTTTTAAATTGGCGAACAATGTGCATGGATGACCGGTAACTCGGGCCAACACCGGGGAAAAGCCATGAAAACGAGCCTATTTTTCGTACCCGTACTTCGTTTCGCGCTGTTCGCATGCGCGGAAAGGGTGTGAAAGCCAATCCCAGCATCTTCTTTGGTGTGGGCTTTTCTTATCGTGAGCAACGCCGTCTGGGCATGTCTGTATTTCCTCTTGGATCCACTGACCTGGAGAATGCGAGCGCTTCGTGCCGAGCGGCAATTGAGGCAGGCTCGGGAAACCCATTCAGTGATGCTGCGCCAACTAGACGAGATACTGTGCTGGCTTAGACCGGCTGTGCGAGTCCTACCGAGGCAACTAACGGGGGGCCGGCTTTCTCGGTGAAACGCCGAAGTCTGGCGCCCTTTTTTCGTGCTATAGTTCTTTCGCCGCAAGGAACGCCGCAATGAAACGCCGTAACTTCCTCTCTGACGTTCTGGCTTCGCCCGTGGAGACGTTGAAAGCTCGATTCCTCGCGTTCTGCGCTCTTGAGCACCATCCCGAGCTCTGCGGTGCTCCGATCTTGGGAGGGCCTGTGCAGCCTGCGGGAGCGCCCGTGCTGCCTGTCCGCAGCCAGCCTGTCGGAAACGAGTCTGCCCGCTACGCGCGGTCACTAACGCCCCGTCAGCGAGAAGTTGTCCGACTTCTGGCCGAGGGAAAATCCATGAAAGAGGCGGCGAATCGTCTCGGAAACCTAGCGCCGGGCGCACGGCCTGCCAACACAGCCCGCAATCCTATTCTCCGCTGCTCTCTGCCACGAGGTCACGAAGGCCCGCACCGCGCGTAGTGCCAACCATGAAACGCCTACTCACATTCAAGTCGCACCTTGCTTCCGAGATGCGGAGCCCCTTTTTTCCAGAGCCAGGCCGATAAGCGTATGTGGGGTGATCTGCACGGTACTCGCCCACGCTGGCACAAAGGCCCTCATTTCTGGCTCAATACCGAAAGGCCTTCTTACCCTCCGGATCCTGAATGGCGTCGGCGCAAACGCCCGCGTTACTCGGTCAGTCAAGCCAACAATCCCCGCGCCTAACTGAACTGGAGGTGCATTATGACCAAGCGAGAAGTGCTATTCCTCTGGGCGGGCCTTGTTGTGGGATTCGTATTGGGAGCCTTAGTTGTCTTCGCGGTATTCGGCCCCAGAGCCCATGCAGCCCATTCCTGGGTTGGCGGGCGAGCAGGTATTGGCGTCTTGCTGAATCCGCGCTAAGGCTTGTAAGTTGAAGCTGTCCCACCACAGCTTGTGGCAAATATAAAGCGAATCTCCGCCTGCCTATTGCCCGGACGCAAAAGAGAAGAAGACGAGGAGTGAAATGCTCACCGAAAGTATTCGTATCGCTCACGGCACAATCGATGCGAACGTCGGCAAGGAATCCGCAGTGGGTAAGAAGGCGCCATTTTGAAGGCCAAAATCCAAGAGCCTCTGCACAGCGTGCTCATCCATCTCCCGCGTGAACTTGTTAACATACAACTGGATGTGCCTTTCGATTATGCCTGGTGTCAATTCTTGCGCATGCATCTCGACAAATCCTCGGCTGGCATAGGGATGGCTTAGCGCGTAGTCAACACTAAATTGGATCGCGTGAGTGACTTGAGCCGCCCACTCGAGAGCGAGGTCACGGCGCATCGCAACCGCGCCTAGCGGCACCGGACACCTCATCTGTTGTTCCCAGATCTCGCCAAGGTCAGCCAGCAGTCGTAAGCCCTTCTCCCGGTATGTAAACCGGCCCTCGTGGATTAGCACGCCGCAATCCACCTGACCGCTTAGTACGGCATCTTGTATCTCGTGAAACGGCATCGAGACGGTCTCGAAGTCACCAACGAGGCGCAACAGCAATGCTGCCGTGGTGCGAACTCCAGGCACGGCAACGTGCCCCGCGATATTCCGCAGTTTCCTCGTGACGACAATCGGCCCAACGCCGTAGCCGGCTGCACCACCCGCGCGCAGGAGGACATAATCACTGCGAACACGTCCGAAAGCCGCGACCGATAATTTTGTTAGCAGTGCTTCTCCGCTCGCAGCCCGTTGATTCAACGTTTCGATGTCAGCCAGCCGCGCAACAACCTTGGGACCGGGCACAAGCCCATCGACCCAGGCATGGAAAGAGAAAGTGTCATTCGGACACGGGGAGAAAGCGAACTCTAACGACTTTCGATCCATGACAAGAGCGCCTCTTGCGCCAGAAGTGCTGTGTTCTGTAGCAGCCAACCCCGAGGACTCCGATCGCCTACCGCATTGCTGATAGCACGAACCTCGCCAACGGGAATGCCGTGGAGATGAGATACGTGCGCGACTGCAGCGCCTTCCATATTCTCGACGGCACAGCCGGTTCGTGATGCAATCGAGCGGGCTGCGACATCCGTACCACTGAGACAAGAGACGGTTGCGAAAGGCACTGGCTGTTCTAGTGGAAAGATGTTGATCGGCACTGTATTGAACAGCGGCGGGCAGGTTTCCGCGACAGGTAGGCCAAGGTCTTCCATTCCTATGAATCCGCTTGGAGTCAGCGCACCAAGATCGGCGTACGACTCGAGAGAGGCACAAACGACCTGTCCCACACCCAGTCCGCTGCCAGGATATGCTCCGCCTACTCCACATACGATGATGGCACCGACGCGCTGACGCGCAATCATACAGGAGACAGCGTGAGCAGCATTCACCAGTCCAATCCCGGTTCGCAACGTGACGATCGATCTACTAGGGCGCAACTTTTGGGCTAGCATCGAGCCTTCGAGTTCTGTCGCGTAACATACGAGCAGTTCGACATCGCCGTTTCGGCTGTCAGACGAGAGTGCCATAGGCGTCAGAGCTTGGATACGTTCTCCGTTTATGGCTGGCGGTGCGACCGACAATCCGGAACAACAGGCGGCCGGTCCACTCGAACGGACCGCCACGGGACAAGTTGCTGAAAGGACTCTAACCATGAAACCTGGACCAAGAGACAAAGCAAACCTTAAGCACGGTGTGATGCCTTCGCGCTGCTGGCTTCGCAAAACACTTCTAGACAGTCTATATAGATCGACAGTATAAATGCTGTCGATGGCTCCGACAACAGGGCCGTCGTTCTGGCGCTCGCCTTTTGCGCGAGCTCAGGATCGCCTGGCACTAGACAATCTATACAGACGAACTATATAATGAATCGATGGCTACGACACAACTCCTTCAAGGGACCCTCGACCTGCTCATCCTTAGAGTCCTGGCGCTAGGTCCGTTGCACGGGCTGGGGATCGCTGATCGGATCGCTCACGTGACCCGCGGCGCGTTGCAGATCAAGGCCGGATCCCTCTTTCCCGCGTTGTACCGACTCGAGGCCGATGGCCTGGTGTCCGGTTCGTGGGGAGAATCTCAGTCGGGGCGGCACGCGAAGCTATATACGCTCACAAAGCACGGCCGGAAGCACCTCGTGGACGAGAAGAAATCGTGGGCACGAGCGGCGCTGGCGGTGCAACAGGTGCTCGAGATGTAGAGCGATGTCGGTTGATGCAGCGGGCCATTCGACTCGTGAATCGCCAACCGGTGTCTGGTCTCGTAAGACGGCTGGCGCGAGATCGTTGGCGTCGTCGGCGAACGGCGACCGCAGTCTGCGCCGATGGTTCCGATGATTCGCCAAGAGCTGCAGGCGATCGCGGCGGATGGTTTCTCGGTCGCGCACATGATTTTGGTGATGTTCTAGACAAACTATATAGACTGCCTGTATAAAGAGGTTGTACCTGAGGCACCGCCCCTGCAAGCCGCGCTCGACGCGCCGGTCCCTCAGGAGATATAGGATCCACGATGTCGCTCCTCTCTCGAGGACGCACTTGGGTTCGGTCAATCCGCCACCGCGATCGCCTCGACGCTGATCTTCATCGCGAGCTATCCGACTGGGTCGAGGAGCTAGCGGCGCGCTATGAGGCCGACGGCGCAACGCCTGATGCGGCTCGCCGACGTGCGTTGTGCGAAACCGGGGGCCTCGAGTCCGTCAAAGAAGCCGTGCGCGATCGGCGTGTCGGGGCTTGGTTGGACACGATCGCACGCGATCTGCGTTCCGCCTGGCACATGTGGCGGGCACATCCATGGCTGACTGGCACGGCGATCGTCTCGCTCGCGCTCGGCATGGGGGCAAACACGGCGGCGTTCAGCGTCATGAACGCGCTATTTCTCAAGTCGGCCCCTGTGTCGGACCCGGGCACATTGGTCGCGATCTACAGCACGAGTACCTCCAATCCCGGTTGGCATCAGACATCGTTCAAGAACTACGCGGATCTCCGCGAGGTACTGCAGTTGGAGGTGCTCGCGTACGCTCCTATCCCCGTCGGCCTGTCCACAGCCGGCAGCCCCGCCGAAGACGTGCCGACGGAGCTCGTCTCGGGGAACTACTTCACGCTTCTGGGCGTGCGCGCCGCGGTTGGCCGGGTGTTCACGTTTTCCGCGGCCGAGGACAAAGTCACCGACAAACACCCCGAAATCGTGATCAGCGATGCGTTGTGGAAGCGGCGGTTCGGAGCTCGAGCCGACGTAGTGAATCAGATCGTTCAGCTCAACGCTCGTCCATTCACGATCGTTGGTGTCGCGTCGCCTGGGTTCGTCGGTCTCGACGTACTGCGAGCAGTCGACATATGGGTCCCGGCCTCGAATCCCTCGATCCTCACCGGGGTCACCAACTTCTTTTTCGGCAATCGATCGATTGGCATGTTCGATGTTGTGGCGCGAACCACCGCGCCGACCGGCCCACAGCAGTTGTCGGCGATGCTCCGAGCGCAGGCGTCACGGCTCGACCAGACGTTTACGCAGGACAACAAAGGCTTGACGTTCGCGACCCGCCCGTTCGGGCAGGCGCGGATGAATCCAGCGCAACGTGACACGTGGATCCGCGCGGCTGGTCTGCTGACCGTTGTCGTGGGGCTCGTCTTGCTGATCGCGTGCGCAAACGTCGCCAATTTGTTGTTTGGCAGGTCGGCGGCGCGGCGGCGGGAACTCGCCATTCGGCTGGCGATCGGTGCGACGCGGCGACAGCTGGGGAGACAACTCCTCGTCGAGAGCCTCCTGTTGTCGTGGGCCGGGGCAGTGGTCGGGTTGGGCATGGCGTGGGGAATGATCTACGTGCTGTCGGCAGTTCGGCCGGCATTCGTGCCACGTTCGTTTGAGGCGCCGATCGAGTGGACGACGCTCCTGTTCACCGGAGCGATCGCATTTGTTATCGCCCCCTTATGCGGGCTCCTGCCCGCGCTGCAGGCGTCGCGCGCCAATGTCGCCGACGGATTGAAGGGCGGCGAAGTGGCGGTACAGCGGGTGGGCCGTTCTGACTTGAGTTTAGCGGTCTTGATTGCACAATCGACGCTCGCCACGGTCGCTCTGATCCTCGCGAGCCTGTTCGTGAGCAGCCTGCGCCACGCCCAGGATATCAATCTAGGCTTCGATGCCGGTCATGTTGCCATTGTCAGTTTTGACCTCGGCATGCTTCGCTACGACAACACGAAAGGTCCGGCATTCGTGCGGCGAGTGAATGACAGACTCCGCGCGGTGCCCGGGATTATTTCCTCGGCCGTCGCAAGTCATGTGTTGCTCGACGGTACCGGCTTCGCGTCGAAGATCAAGTTGGCGGGTCATGAGGACGCCGAAGCCCTAAGCATCGAAGCGGGAGCCGTCGGCCTGGAGTACTTCCGCACAATGAAGATCCCCATCATCGCCGGCCGAGGATTTCGGGAATCCGATGCCGCGGCGGTGAGCGAATTTGGGTGGGCCGTCGTCAATCGCACGATGGCAGAACAGTTATGGCCAGGCGCTGATGCGGTCGGACGGCAATTCCAGGTGCTCGGAATTCGGGAACGGTACGTCGTGGTGGGTGTCGTGGCCGATGCGCTGTATGACACGCTCGGTGAGCGTCGCCGTCCCTATTTCTATATCTATTACGACCAGTCACCCGGCTTGAAGAAGCTGACGCTGCACGTGCTGACGGCTGGTGATCCGCGTCAGATGCTGCAGACGATTCAGCGGGAGATTCAGGCGGCCGATCCTAACCTGCCCTTAGTCAATGTACGGACGATGTCCGATGTTCTGAATGCGGCGATGTGGGTGCCGCGGACTGGCGCTGCGCTCTTGCTTTTGTTCGGAGCGATCGCCTTGAGTCTGGCGGTCGTCGGTATTTACGGCGTGACGGCATTTTTTGTAGGGCAGCGACGACGGGAAATCGGCATTCGTCGCGCGCTGGGCGCGTCGGCCGCGAACGTCGTGTGGCTGCTCGTCCGACGAACTCTAGCGCCCACGGCGGTCGGCTTCTTGCTAGGCCTCGCCGCGTCATCTGTTGGCGGGCGCCTTGTCGCAAGTCTTCTGATTGGCGTCAGTCCCACCGATCCGAAAAGCTTCGCGACCGCCGTCTTGGCCCTCGCCGCCGCTGCCGGCGCGGCGTCGGTGTTGCCCGCGGCCGAAGCAATGCGCGTGGACATCGTGCCGATCCTGCGACTGGAGTAGTGCGCACGACTTGGGCTTGTTCAGTGGCGGCACGTGGCTCGACGCGAAGCGATGTCACGTTCAAAGGTCACCTCGATGGAATTGAGTTGGCTAGCGGCAGTAAGCATCCCGAACTCGCCGATACGCTGGCGAAGATCTAGAAGGGAGCAGTGAATACCTCGATTGCAACGGCAGCAGTAACACGCGCGAACCGGGAGGCGCTCGAGGCCGAGCGCCTGTTCTTTCCCGGCGTAGCCCTTGTTATCCTGGTCTCGGTCTTCGTCGGATTCGCCCGGAGCTACTATCTGGCTGGCGTGTTTCGCGCGCCACTTCCGAACCTCCTTGTTCACGTTCACGGGGCGGTTTTCTCGTTATGGATCTTGTTATTCGCTGTGCAAATCGGGCTTGCGGCAAGCGGACGTGTGGCCTTTCACAAGCGTCTGGGGCTAATAGGGTTCTGTCTCGCTGTTTGCGTTGTGATTCTTGGTCTATGGACCGCGACGAATTCCATGAATCGCCACTACGCTGCTGGCGAGTCAGGCGTCGGCGTGAGGGCATTCTATGCAGTGCCTGTCACCGCGATGCTGTCATTTTCCAGTTCGGCACTCTTTGGATATCTGAAGCGCAATGATCCAGTTGTCCACAAACGTCTCATGCTAATCGCCACAATAGCTCTCCTTGATGCGGCGTTCGCACGGTGGCCTATTGCTGCGGCCTGGTGGGACCTTCGCGTCGCACAGCTGTGTTGTTATTTCCTACTGGTGCTCCTAGCCTGCTACGACTTGTGGTTTTGGCGGAGGATCCACCGTGTGACCGTCCTGGCTGGAGCAATACTCATCCTCCTGCAGCAATCCGCTCATTTTCTTGGACACACAACAGCCTGGCAGTCCTTTGCTGCATGGGCACACTCTGGGTTCAGGTTCATGAACTAAGTGTTGATTTGTGATGACGTTTTCACGCATTACGAAGAAGCTCGCTCACCGAGTGTCTGGATGGCCGCATAGAGAAGCTCTGACGACTCAACTAGCGCGGGAGGTTCACCCCGTCCCGGACTCGTTGTGCTTGCAATAGATGACGCCGTTGGTGCCTCACAATGATCTCCAATCCAGTCCCCACTGTGAACCGAAGTCCTGGGATGAAAGGATTCCAAAAGCGAATGCGGTTTACGTTCTTGCTGCAAGCGCGAGCGATGATGTCGCGGCACGATTGATTGCCAGACAAGAAGCGATCGAGAACGGACACTTCCACATGCGATGCAGGTCTGATCTTCGCCGGAGCACGAACGCGCATGCCGCTCGACGTGGGCTCGGCAAAGTTGCGGATGAACCAACTCCCGAACCAACCGGGAGTGACCTGCTCTACCGGATGATCAGGATGGTCCTTGAACGCGGCGGAGACTGGCGGCAGATAGATCTCGTTCACTAAGCAGAGATGCTCAATACACTGTCCGACGCTCCAGGAGTCCGGCGGCTGCCAATTAAGCTGTTCGGTCGTAAGTCCTGAGAGTAACTTTTTCGCGGTTTCGTCGTTTGTCAGTAGGTCAGTGGCGAGCCGGACCGACCAAGCAGGCACAATTGTTTCGTGCTGTGCGGCCATAGCTCATAGCATTCTAAACCAATACGCCCAATAAACAGGTTGCGGTCAAAGTCGGTACTAGAAGGAACTCGTCCGGTCAGCGGACTTGCGAGGCACGTAGGAATTATTTGCAGAAATGCGAAAAGGCCCTGATACGCAGTGCTGAAGAAGCTTCAGCTTGAGACGAAATCGCCAAGGAGCTAAGCTGCCCCCAAATGCACGGGTTTGTATCCGATATCCGGTACGCTCTTCGGAAGCTTAGACACGGTGGCATTCCGATACTGGTCGCCGTTCTGAGCCTGGCTGTAGGTATCGGCGCGAATACCGCCATGTTCAGCGTCGATTACGCGATGCTGATCCATCCTCTGCCATATTCCGATGCCGATCGCTTGGTGATGCTGCGTTCGACGAATCCCTCGCATGGCCTCTTGTGGACCACTGCAGCTCCGGCCAACCTGCTCGATTGGCAAGCTCAGGCGAAGTCTTTCGAGGCCATTGCGGGTTATCGATGGCGGACGGTCGATTTAACCAGTGGCGAGCGAAGCCAACGACTGCGCGGACTCTTTATCACGCCTGAGTTCTTCAAAGTTCTCGAGGTTCAGTTGATTGGCGAAACGTTCTCTCCGGACGCTACGGGGCCATTCACTTTCGAGCGACAAAGACGGGACGTCATACTGGGTCGCGGTCTTTGGCGCCGGGATTTCGGATCGGACAGAAGTCTTCTGGGTAAGGTCCTCGACATCAACGTCATCAATCTGGACCACGGTGGACCAACACAATACTTCGTCCGCGGTATCGCTTTGACCGAGGTGCATTTTCCCCCTTTGAGCGCTGATTACAATTTAGGGGTCTCCGGTATCAGCGATTCCGTCGACTTCTGGATGCCCGAGTTTCCCGACCCGACGAGGCGTGACAGTGGGGATCTCGACGTCATCGCACGCCTGCGTCCGGGAGTATCGCTCCGGCAAGCGCAGGCCGAGATGGATACGATTTCGCGTAATCTTGCTGCGGCGTATCCCGAAACCAATAGCGGTCTCAGCGTACGCGTCGTCCCTTTGCGCGATCAGGTCTTGAGCGGATCACGCCGGGTACTTTTGCTGCTTTTCGCTTGTACGGGGTTCGTGCTCCTGGTCGCGTGCGGGAATGTCGCCAACCTGCTGCTGGCTCGCGCCGCTAGCCGTCAGAAAGAAGTGGCTATACGAGCCGCCCTTGGCGCTGCGAGATCTCGAATTGCACGGCAGTTTCTCGCCGAATCTGCATTGATGGTGCTGCCAACAGGCGCGATCGGCGTAGTCCTTGCTTATGGAAGCCTGCTTTTGCTGCGCCCTTTGATTCCAGCAGGCGTTCCGCTGGCGCAAGAAGCCACGGTGGACTATCGGGTTCTCCTCTTCTCGCTGTGTGTTGCTTCGCTGACCGCATTGATGACGGGCATCGTCCCTGCGCTGCGACTTTCGTCTGCGAATCCAGGTGAGGTCATGAAGCTCGAAGGCCGAAGCTCAAACACTGGTCGGCGGCAACATCATGTTGTCGCCATTCTGATCGCTTCGGAAGCAGCAATGACCCTCATGCTGTTGATTGGGACGGCCTTGATGATCAAGAGCGCTGGGCGCCTGTGGCAGGTCGATCCGGGCTTCGATACGCGGAATTTGCTGACGATGACGATCTCCCTTCCGAATAACAAGTTCGAATGGAGACACAACGTCGTGTTTTCAAGACAGGTGATGCGCTCAATCCAGAGTATGCCGGGAGTCCGCGATGCCGCAGTGATTCAGGGTGTACCGATGCACCCGGGGAGTTTTTATACATCCTTCAGTGTTGAAGAACGAGCAGACACGCCCGTAGACCGGCCTTCGGCGCGTCTCCGGGTCGTCAGCCCCGGGTACTTCCGAGTGATGAATATCCCAATCCTCTCTGGCCGTGATTATGACGAACATGATGAGATTGGAAAGGTGGGCAGCCTTCCATCAGTGATCGTGAATCACGCGCTGGCAGACCGCTTTTGGCCGGGGCAGGATGCCGTTGGCAAGAGAATCGTAATGTCATGGAAATCCACTCCATCCGTAATCATCGGCGTCGTTGGCGACGTGCGCTACGCAGGACTCGATGAACCGGCCGGAAACGAATTCTATCTTCCAGAAGGGCTATATCCGCAATCCGCGATCACCCTGCTGGTACGAACGGATCGCAATCCTTTGCCGATGTACTCGGGTATGCGCAGAAGAATTGCGGACATCGACAAGGACGCGTTCGTTTTCGATGCAAAACCGATGACGCAACTCGTGGCCGAATCGCTGGCGCCGCGGCGTTTCTCGACCGCGCTTTTGTCGTTTTTCGCGGCCATCGCCCTCATTCTTTCGTTGGCGGGCATTTACGCTGTGATTGCCCACTCCGTTGCACAACGGACTGTTGAGATTGGCATTCGTATGGCCATGGGAGCTTCACCGGCACGCGTCACCGGCTTAATGCTTCGAAACGGACTGTTGCCGGCAAGTTGCGGAATGGCCGTCGGCTGGTTGGGCGCCTTTGCAATTTCAAGATCCTTCGCTGCCATGCTGTTCGATGTCGGCGCGCTCGATCCTTCAACCTGGATTCTAGTCTCCGCATCTATGCTGGTTGTGGTCTGCATCGCCAGCTACTTGCCCGCGCGCCGCGCCTGCGACGTCGCTCCTACCGTCGCTTTGCGGGCGGAGTAGCCGTCGGCCGAATCTTCGGCGGATAGCCGTTTCCCGAAGCAACGACTTCCGGTGCTTAGCGCAAAAGCCAGATTTTCTGCGTTACGAACTGCGGAATGCGATTTCCTCCCTGCATGAAATCGTAGCAAAAACGTAGTAGGCGGCGAGGCATTTTCTGCGGAGACGTAAATCCGAATCGCGCAAAAAACCAACGTTTTCAACGACGCGGCATTTGTAATCCTGGCGAGCATTCGGTTCGAAGCCGAATGGTCGGGGGATGCATCTCCGTTACCGGTGACGCGCGAGCGGTGTCCAAAACACTTCTTCCGACTTGACGAATGATTCCATTTCATTTTGGTGGTCCGGCATTCCGACGACGGATATGTTATGAGCCTGGATCGACTTTAGTTTCCGCTGCGCTTGCTCGGGCGTCAGCGGTACGCGTCTCGGCGGCGGCCAGGGAAGGCCGCGGGGCGCCACTTCGCCGTCAACCTTTCGCGTTTCAAATGGCCGGTTAATTGTGACCCCGGCGGGAAAAGGCCACGCGGGCAGTCCGTGGACGAGATAAGTGTAGAAACCGCCTTTATAACCGATTTGTTGTGCCGCATCACGGACAAACCAGAACGCCGCACGATGGTCAACGTGGCCATCGGTTTCGTCGGTAACATAGATTTCCGCGGGTTGCAGCGTGTTCAGCAGTTCAATCAAGTCGCCGAGCACAGAGCTGCGTTGGTAAGGAGCCGGCTTACCATGCACGGAAGTGTGATAGTCCTTCTGGATCAGTGCGTAAGTCTCCTCTTTTTTTGTGAATTGTTGGCGGATTATCTTCTCACTGCCGCTCTCGTACAAGTCACCCAGATCGCCATCCGGGTAGCCAAGCAGGATAAGGTCGTCAGCTTTTCCACCCAGGATTTCAAGTGCTTTGCGGCTCTGGGTCTCTCGTAAGCGCGAAAGCGCAAAAAAATCATCCGCACCGACTTGATTGACGTTCTTGTGGGTCAGGCCAGCTGCTGCAGCATCGAAACCATCCCCACTGGTTATGTCAACCACCTTCACGCTTGCTCCGCGCTCTAGCGCCTGCATGATGATCCCGGCGCAGCCAATGACCTCATCATCGGGGTGCGGTGCAAAAACGATAATCGACTCGGAGCGAGTAGGACTGAGCGCAAACGCGGACGACAGACCGATTAGTGTCGCGAAGGCAAGCGTGTATTTGAGGCAAAGGCGCGTTCGATTACTCATTTCAAACCGTTGTACCTTGGCGTTGCACAATCATTGCACAAATGCTCCCAACAGAGGTGGTTTTGCATCGAGAGAGAGCAATTTAAAGGGTGTCTCGCTCAATAGAAGCACGCCGCCGAGACAGGCATCGGGTACCAGATAGTCTTAGTCGAACTCGGACGGACGAACTTCGACCAGGTTGTCGTTAGCGAGGCCTACATAATAGAAGTCAGGGGATATCGCGAAGTTCCATTTTCCGTTGATGAAATCGAATCAATCAGCGTCAATCATAACCGCTGGAATTTCAGGGATGGGTCAGATTCTCGCCGTAAAGCTAGGGCGGCTTGTGCATGATGCCCCCGTTTGAGCACAGCCATAAGGGGCCTTGCATGCGTACAGTATCTGGGTCGCGCCCAAAATGCGCCGACAAAAACAGGGAACGGAGTGGTTGGAAGCGCTTTGGTGCTTGGAAAGGATCGCATATGTTACCTAAGTTGTCTGAGCGGACGGGAACCGGTATGCTGAAAAACGCTTCTTTGGCGTCGGCGCCCTTGACACACGCTGGATTTCCCCTCTAACTTTTTACGCTGCTCAGACGTCTATATACTAAGAGGTCTTAGTATGCAGAAACCGGATTCTTTCCAGGGCTCGCTGGATCTCCTGGTGCTGACGATTCTCGCACGGCGGCCAGGCCTTCATGGGTACGCAATCATGTCCGCCATTAAAGAGATTTCCGGCGCGGTGCTGCGGGTCGAGGAAGGATCGCTCTATCCCGCCTGCACCGGATGGAAGAGACCGGTTGGATTCGCGCGGGATGGATCACCAAGGACACAGGACGGCGCGCACGGCAGTACGAGTTGACGGCAGCGGGTAGGAAGCAGCTTGGCGCTGAAGAGTCGCGCTGGCGCGCGGTGACTTTGGCAGTGAATCGCGTTCTTCGGGAGGCCTGACATGTCACTGTGGTCGCGGATAGCCAATGTGTTTCGCGGCGATCACTTGAATCGCGAAATCGACGAAGAACTAGAATCTCACATACAGGAGGCTATCGAAAACGGCCGCGACTCCGCCGAGGTACGCGGAGCATTTGGTTCCATGCTGCGGCATCGCGATGAAATCCGGGACGTCCGAGTGATTGCGTGGCTGGAGTCGCTGCGCGCTGACGCCATCTACGGCTGCCGGCAACTGAAAAAGCACAAGGTGACTTCCGCGGCAGCGATTCTGTCGTTGGCTCTTGCCATCGGCGCGTGTACGTCCGCTTTCCGGCTGATTGACGCTTTGCTCTTCCGGCCATTGCCCATCGTCCGCGCGGAAGGAGTTCATGTCGTCGCGTTTGAAAACACAGGTCCGATGGGAAGAATGACGTACGACAGTTGTTCGTATCCGATGTTTAGGCGGATGCGCGCGGCCTTGAACGACGATGCCGAGCTGGTGGCAGTCTCGTACGCAGACCGAATGGACCTGACCTATGGCTCGGACGAGGAGATGGAGAAGGAAAACGTCCAATACGTGTCCGGTTGGATGTTTGACGCGTTTGGGCTGCACCCGGCACTCGGCCGTCTGTTCAACGAGGCTGACGATCAAGCACCCGGCGCTCGTCCGTATGCGGTGCTTTCCTATGACTATTGGACGAGGCGGTTCGGCAGGGATCCAAAAATCATCGGGCGGATTTTTCGCATGGGCACTGGCGTCTACGAGATAGTTGGGGTAGCCGACCGGCCATTCACCGGGACTGAGACTGGCACGGTGACGGGTATTTTTCTTCCCATGGCCATGAAGAACCCTGGCACGCTCGCGAATCTGAACAATTTTTGGCTGCGAACGTTTGTTTTGGTCAAACCCGGTGTTGGCGAAGAAGCGGTCCAGGATAAGTTGCGCGTTGTTTTTCAATCCATCCAGGAACAGCGGGCCAAAGGCTTCATCGGGCTCCCAAAGCCGGTTCTCGATGCGTTCCGGACAGAGAAAATGTTTCTCGATTCTGCGGCGGCGGGGCGCTCGAATTTGCAAAGGGATTACAAACGCGCGCTCGCAGTGATCGGCGGCTTGGTAGCGCTTGTGCTGCTAATTGTTTGTGCGAACGTCGCGAACCTGATGACGGCTCAGGCCGCGGCGAGGGCGCGCGAGATGGCGCTGCGGGTTTCCATCGGTGCCGGACGAGCGCGGCTTGTGCAAATGACTCTGGTGGAAAGCGCGTTGCAGGCGGCCCTTGCAACCGTGATCGGCGCGTTGTTCGCGTGGTGGTCCGCGCCCTTCGTGGTGTCGATGATCAATCCGCCCGATAACCCGGCGCGGCTCGACCTGCCCGCGGACTGGCGTGTCGTCGTATTCAGTGTAGGGATTTCCTTCGCCGCTACCTTGTTGGCGGGAGGGGCGCCGGCGTTGCAAGCCTCGACCATCAAGGTCATGAGCACCCTTAAGGGAGGCGAGAATCCGCATTCGCGGCGGCGTTTGATGCATGGTTTGATTGCCGCGCAGGTCGCATTTTGTTTCGTAGTCCTGTTCCTCACAGGTTTGTTCGTAGCCACGTCACAGCGGCTGTTGCGTCAACCAACCGGTTTTTCCGCGGAGCGCATTCTCAATCTCGAAACAGTCACAAAGCAGCCGCAACCCCAAGTGTTTTGGGATCAAGTGGCGGAACATCTCCGCCAGGTTCCGGGGGTCGAGACGGTAGCGATGACGGTGTGGCCGTTGATGAGCGGAGAGAGCTGGGTGAATGACATTTCCGTTCACGGGGGACCGCCTAGTGAGGTCACATGCGACTTTCTGAGCGTTTCGCCAGGGTGGTTCGACGAGATGAAGATAGCGTTCCTTGGTGGAAGAGATTTTCGCCCGGCGGAAACGTTTCCTCCAGCGGCGATCGTAAACCAGGCGTTTGTCAACAAGTATTTCAGCGGGGAGAATCCTGTCGGAAAAGCGTTCCAAACGGTAGACTCTGCGGGCAAACGCGTTGATTTTGGGATTGTGGGATTCGTGAGGGACGCACGCTCGCGCGACAACCTACGGTTTCCCATCCGCCCGACCGCTTACGTCCCGCTTCACTCGATCGACGCGAACGGAGCTTTACAGGAGCGCAATCGTGGCACGTTTGTTGTGCGCACCTTCAGCGCGAATCCGGCCACGCTAACCTCGCTGCTCCGTCAGGAGGTATCACGAACGCGGCCTGAATTTCGGGTTAGCAATGTCCGCACACAATTGGAGATCAATCAGGCACGCACCATTCGGGAGAGGCTTTTGACAACGCTTGCGCTGTTCTTCGCGGCGGTGGCCTTGTTGCTCGCGGGAGTCGGCTTGCATGGAGTGCTTCACTATTCTGTTCTGCAACGCCAGCGCGAGATTGGCATCCGCATCGCCGTGGGAGCGCGGTCAGGCGTGGTGGCGCGTCTGGTTACCGCAGATAGTCTCTCGATGGTGATTGTTGGAGCGGTGGTGGGCCTAGGGCTTGGCATGGCCTCCGTACGGTACATCGAGTCGCTCTTTTACCAGGTGAACGCAAGCGATCCGGCGATGCTGGCGCTTCCAACTTTGACGATGCTTGCTATGACGTTATTGGCAGCATTGCCGGCCGTGGTATATGCAGTGCGAATCGACCCCGCTTCCTTGCTCCGCGCCGAATAGAAGCTCCCTATTCGAGCCATCCGGAGGTCACTCCCGGATGGTCAACTCGGAGACTTCTGATGAAATCACTACGCTGGCTGTTAACCGAAGGGTTGCTAGTTCGAGTCTAGCCGGGGGAGCCAAATCCTTTTTGATCAGGTATTTGCGGGAGTTCGACGAGAAATCAGTTTCGATTGTCGGGAAAACCCAATGTTTTCAACGAAACGATGATGGCGATCATGCCGAGCATTCGGTTCAAAGCCGAATGCTCTAAGTGTGACCGCCGACCAGCCACCCCTTGACAATCTACAATCACTATTGTAGATAACCATAGTATGGCGAAGCCGAACGATCTCGTCCAGGGGACCTTCGACCTTTTGCTTCTCAAGACTCTCTCGCTCGAACCCAAACACGGGTGGGCGATAGCCAAACGGATTCAGCAAATCTCACGCGAGGTGTTGCAAGTCCAGCAAGGCTCACTGTACCCGGCCTTGCATCGTCTCGAACAAAAAGCTTTGATCAAGGCCAAATGGAAGGAAACGGGAAGACAGGCTAAGTTTTATTCGCTGACCGCCGCCGGTCGCGCCGAGCTTGAAAAGGAAGCTGAAATTGGAGTCGTCTGTCGGCGGCGAATAATTTGGTCGTAGAGACAACGTAGGATGGTGCTGTCATGCTGTGGGTCCGCCGATTCTGGCTCAAGTTGCAAGGTTTATTCCGTCGCAACCGAAATGTGAATCGATTAGACGACGAAATTCAGTTCCATCTCGAACAGCAGATCGCCGAAAACTGCGCCGCCGGCATGAGTCCGCATGAAGCCCGCTACGCCGCCAGGCGCGCGTTCGGAAATCCTACCTATCTGAAGGAAGAAACCCGCGACACGTGGGGTTGGGTGTGGCTCGAACAAATCGTCCAGGATCTTCGCTACGGCGCGCGAGCATTAAGCAAGAATCCCAGCTTCACCGTAGTCGCGGTCTTGGCGGTCGCGCTCGGAGTCGGCGTGAACACCGGAATTTTTTCGGTGCTGAATGGCGTTGCGCTCAAGCTGCTCCCCGTTCCCAGAGCGAACCAGATCGTGAGCGTGGACCAGATCTTTCATGGCAACTTCCCGCGCATCGAACATGGCGAGCCGGAAATGTTCTCGTACTCCGAATACAAGAACTATCGCGCGAACAACCAAGTATTCTCGGGGTTGCTGGCGTATGCGCCGTTCTTGGGCGATGTGCCACTGGGAGCAGAAAACCCTAAGCCAGTGATGGGGGAGGAAACCTCCTGCAACTTTTTCGAGGTACTGGGGGAACGGCCGGCGCTAGGGCGGACCTTCGTGGAAGCTGATTGCCGAGCGGAGGGAGTCAGCCCCGTAGTGGTGCTGAGCGACGAGCTCTGGCGAACGCAATTCGGCGCGGATCCGAGGATCGTGGGCAAAAGCATTTCCCTGAATCGCGCCAAATTTGTCGTAATTGGCGTGGCCGGACAGGGATTTCGCGGACTCGATGCCTGGCCCGTTGAATTTTGGGCGCCCGTAACCATGGAGAAGGCGCTGGAAGGCGAAGACTTACTCTCGAAAGACAACGCCTCGTGGCTCGGGTTGCTGGGACGCATGCGGCCGGGCGTTTCACTCGAAGAAGTGCGCGCGGATCTGGGTGTGATTGCGGGGCGGATTGACCAGCTATATCCGGGACGAACTACGACGCTGGCAATCCACCGTGCAACGTTCATGGGCCGATCCGAGGAGCGCACGGTGGTCTTCGGGATCGGCGCGGTGATATTGGCGGCCGTAGGACTCGTGCTCCTGATTGCTTGTGCGAATGTAGCGAATCTGCTTCTAGCGCGCGCGTCCGCGAGGCAGAAAGAGATTGCGATTCGGCTTTCGATTGGAGGAAGCCGTTGGCGCATCGTGCGGCAACTTCTGACGGAGAGCCTGCTGATTGCGTTTCTGGGCGGAGCGCTTGGGTCGCTCATCGCGTTCTGGTCGGTCGATGGTATCGCGCGCTATTTGCTGGCACATTTGCCCCACGGTTTTCCGCCGTTGCTGTGGGACGTCAGTCCGGACTTGCACGTTTGGGGATACTCATTGGCGTTGATGGTTTTGACGGGGATTGTGTTTGGCTTGGCCCCGGCCCTTCATGCCACCCGGCAGGACTTGAGCACAGCGGTGAAAGGGGAAACCGCCGGGCTGCCGGGAAAGGCACGCGGAAGAAGGCTGCGTAGCGCGCTCGTAGCCGTGCAGGTGGCAGTGTGCATGGTCCTGCTCATTGCCGCAGGATTGTTAATGCGCAGCCTGTATTCGGCGCAAACGGTCGATCCGGGCTTCGAGATGAAAGGAATTATACAGGCGCGATATGAACTGCCAGGTTACAACGTTGCGGCCGGGCAAACCTTTCAACGCGAGTTGGTCGCGCGTGCTCAGGCATTGCCCGGCGTGGATGAAGTGGAGCAAGCGCGAGTTATGCCTCTCGGCAATCAGAACATGCATACGGTAATGACCCCACAGGGAGAAAAACGATACAAGAGCTTCGAGTTCAACATCGTTTCACCGGGATTTTTCGGCATGCTGGGAATGCCCATAGTGCGCGGGCGAACTTTCACGCAAGCCGAGGTTCAGTCGGACGCTCCGGTATTGGTGATAACAGAGTCCACGGCGCGCCGTCTGTGGCCGGACCAGGATGCAATTGGGAAGAGTTTGCGAGAGGTAAATGCGCTGTCCCAAGACCTGGGCCCGAGAGTGTATCAGGTTGTGGGAGTGGTGAAGGACGCACAGGTTTCGCACTTGGGACAGAGTGACGGGCCGTTCTTCTATATGCCCGCAGGACCTGAGGAACTGGCTGCGATGCAACTACTCGTGCATAGCAAAGCCAGCGACGTGACGACGATAAACGGAATTCGTGAAGCGGTGCGTATCCTGGACGCCGGTTTGGTCGTGGACGTAACAGAGTTGTCCGGCAACCTGGAACTGTGGCGCACCCCCTCGCGAATCGTGGCGGCGCTTTCCGGAGTGCTGGGAGCGCTTGCGTTGCTGCTAGCGTCGATTGGTGTGCACGGCGTCGTTTCCTACGGTGTGAGCCAGCGCACTCGCGAAATCGGCATCCGCATGACGCTCGGCGCGAACGGAGGTGACGTGATGATTCTTGCCTTGCGGCAAGCCCTGCGACCCGTGGTGATCGGTGCCTCGGTTGGCATCATTGCCTGCGCAGCGGTCTCGCAAGTTCTCTCGACCGTTCTCTATGGCATAGGTTCCCACGATCCCATTGCGTTTATTGGAGTGCCTTTGTTTCTGCTGGGGGTTGCCTTTCTCTCAAGCTACCTCCCGGCGCGCCGCGCCTCGCGCTTCGATCCGATGGTCACACTGAGATACGAGTAATTCGCGGAAAAGGTGATGTCATGGTATGGGCTCAACGATTCTGGCTTCGGTTGCAAACGTTGCTCCGTCGTGAGCGGAACGCTCAGCGATTGGACGACGAAATCCAATTCCATCTCGAACAGCAAGTCGCTGAGAACCTCGCTGCGGGGATGAGTCCGCAAGAAGCTCGCTACGCCGCGATGCGAACCTTCGGCAACCGTACCTTTCTCAAGGAAGAAACGCGCATCACGTGGGGGTGGCTCTGGCTCGAACAGCTCGCCCAGGACCTCCGTTATGGCCTTCGCTCGCTGCGGAAGGACCCGGGATTCGCCGCTGTGGCAGTGCTAACGCTTGCCCTCGGAATCGGGGCAAACACCGCCATCTTCAATTTTATTAACGCCATGGTTATACGGACTCTCCCTGTGGAAAGGCCGAGCGAGCTGTTCCTTCTCGGTCCTTTCGACAGCCACGAAGGAACTCTGGGCTTCTCGTACCCATTATACGAAGCTGTCCGGGATGAGAATCGAACTCTCGCCGGAGTCTTTGTCAGTGATGGGGGCCGCCTGAACGTGAGTGTGGACGGGCAGGCAGACCTGGCACCGGGCGGGGGGCAGTTTGTTTCGAGCAGTTATTTCTCTACGTTAGGCGTCGAGGCTGTCGTTGGCAGAACCTTCACGGCTGCCGAGGACAAGCTACGAGGGCAAAATCCCGTAGCAGTAATCAGCTACCGCTACTGGAGGCGCCGCTTTGCGCTCAGTCCTTCCGTCTTGGGAAAGACGATCTATTTAAATGGTCTTCCCTTCACAATCATCGGCGTAATGCCTCCACGATTCTTTGGGATTGACGTCGGCCGTTCACCCGACATTACAGTTCCAGTAACCATGTATCCGCTCCTCAACCCCGGGAGCACGGAACTGAGCAACCCCGGCTCCTGGTGGCTCACTGCAATGGCGCGCCTGAAGCCCGGCGTCACGCCTGAGCAAGCAACCGCAGATCTGTCCGCAGTTCTTGAGCATTATCTGGAGGCGGAAGGCCCCGCGAGGGGATTAAAGACCAAGGGCCTAAGCATGAGGCTCGAACCCGGTGCCTGGGGAATCTCCGCTCGCAGCAAAGGAGTCCGCTTTGCGACATTGCTCATGACATTGGCCGGGCTGGTTCTGCTGATCGCCTGTACAAACGTCACGAACCTGCTCCTCGCGAGAGGTGCCGCCCGGCAGAAGGAAATCGCCGTACGTGTGGCTATTGGCGCCGGACGAAGCAGGTTGATTCGGCAACTTGTTACAGAAAGCCTCCTGCTTGCGCTGCTGGGCGGCGGCGCGGGGTTTCTCGTTGCGTCTTGGGGAACCCAAGGTCTGTTGAAGCGTCTGCCGCAAGAGATCTCGTCCGTCAACCTCTCGCCGGACATCCGGGTTTTTGTTTTTTGCGGGGGCATTTCGGTGCTGGCAGGCTTACTTTTCAGTTTGATGCCTGCTTGGCGCGTCACGAGCAGCCGCGTCGTCCAAGGACTTCAAGGCGGGGTCCGGCAAGATGCAGCGAATCCACATCGAAATCGCCTGCGCAGTGGTTTGGTTGTTTCGCAAGTGATGCTGTCTATGGTCCTGCTTTTTCTGGCGGGACTATTCATTCACAGTCTCCAGGATCTTCTGAGTGTGGACCTGGGTTTTCGGCCAGAGCGTGTGCTGCTGTTCTCGATGGACCCGACGCTTGTCGGATACCAGGGGCCTCGCCTCGTTGGTCTCTATAAGAACTTGCTGGAACATGTGCAAGCGGTACCCGGAGTTATGTCGGCGAGCCTGTCTCGCGGCGGATTGATCAGTCGCGTGCTTTGGGGAAATAACATTAAAGTGCCGGGACATGTTCCCCAGCCAGGCGAAGCCGCAGAATGCCTATTCAGTCCCGTCGGCCCGAGGTTCTTTCAAACCGCTGGCATTCCCATTCTGCTCGGGCGAGATTTCCGCGACCAGGACAACGAGAGGGCTCCGAAAGTGGCCATCGTCAGTGAAACTTTTGCGCGCCACTTTTTCGGTGAGCAGGATGGCGTGCAGAGGGCCCTCGGCCAGACGTTAGGTTTGGGTGTAGATCAAAACCTTGGACAGTTTGAAATCGTGGGCGTTGCCAAAGACTCGAAACAAAGGACGTTGAGTGAGCCGCCTGCCTCAGTTGTTTACTTCCCGTTCTGGCAAGCCGACTTGCCCGCGGCTCTAATTGGACAAATGACTTTGGAAGTGCGCACGTCTATTGAGCCCAGCGGGATGACGAATGCGATTCGAAAGGAATTACTGGCTGTCGAGAAGAATCTGCCCATCTACAGTGTGAAGACCCTAACACAACAAGTGCTGGACAGCGTGGAAGGGGAACGGATGTTCGGCTGGCTTGTTTCGTCGTTCGGCTTGCTCGCTCTGCTGTTGGCCTCCGTAGGACTCTATGGTCTGGTCGCCTACTCCACGGCGCGGAGAACAGCGGAAATTGGGATTCGCATGGCGTTCGGCGCGCGTCACGGCGAAGTATTTAAGCTGATCATCAAGGAAGCCCTGCGATTGACTGCCCTCGGCGTGGTCATTGGTTTGCCTTTGGCGCTTGCAGCGGGGCGCACTGTTTCTAGCATGTTGTACGGTATTAGCGCGGCCGACCCCCTCACGATTCTTGGAGCAAGTTTGCTGATGTTCGTTGCAGCTTCACTCGCTGGTTTTCTGCCTGCCCGACGAGCAATAAAGGTCGATCCGATGGTGGCTTTGAGATACGACTGATTATTAAGACTGGGTGGTGCTGGCATGGTGTGGGCTCGGAGATTCTGTCTTCGGCTACAAACTCTATTCCGTCGCAATCGAAAAGCTCAACGATTAGACGACGAAATCCAATTCCATCTCGAGGAGCAAATCGCTGAAAACCTCGCCGCCGGCATGTGCCCGGACGAAGCTCGCTACGCCGCCATGCGTTCCTTCGGCAATCCCACTTTTCTCAAAGAAGAAACGCGCGACACTTGGGGCTGGAATCATGCTGAGATTATGGCGAAGGACTTCCGCTACGCCTTGCGCGCCCTCCGCGCGAGCCCGTTGTTCACTCTTGCAGTGATCCTGTCCTTATCCCTAGGCATAGGTGCCAACACTGGCGTCTTCACGCTTCTGCATGCATCGTTATGGAAGCCTTTGTCTGTCAGGGATCCCCAGCAAATTTTTCATTTGATGCGCGCGTCGTCAAGCGGCGATTTCGCAGTCGAATTCAGTTATTCCCATCCACTCTTTCAGCAATTCAGCAAGGTGGCCGCTCCTTTGGGCGAGGTCTTTGCTACAGAGGTTGTTGGTCCCAGAAAATTCGGACTGGATCGAATGTCAAGTGAACGCATTGCGGGAGAGGCTGTCTCGGCGAACTTCTTTTCCCTTCTAGGTGTTGAGCCTTCTGTTGGGCGGGTTCTCGAAGTACAAGACGACACTGTGCTTGGAGGGAATCACGTTGCAGTCTTGAGCTATAGCTTCTGGAGGCGCCGCTTCCAATCCGACGCGTCGGTTCTAGGTAAGACCATCTTCTACGATGAGAATCCCTATTCTGTGGTCGGCATAGCGCGCCCTGGATTCACCGGCATCGAAGCAGAGGTGTCAGTCGACGTTTGGGTTCCTGTCACGGCTGTTGCAGTTGACCGGGGGTGGCGGCCGGACCGAAATCTCAATTGGCTGCGGCTCCTAGTGCGTCTAAATCCGGGAGTTGACCCGGGGCAGGCTCAGGCGACGTTCGAAACTGCATTCCACGCTCACGTTGCTGACGCATTGCTGCCAACCGCTTCTCCCCGTTTCAAAGCAATGCTGGAAGCTCAGCATATTACGGTTAGGCCTGCTGCTTCTGGACTTGCAACCACGGGACGCGAGTTTAAAAAACCACTGCTCGTTTTATTTGCCGTAGTCGCCGTCGTGCTTTTGATTTCGTGCACCAATATAGCCAACCTCCTCTTGGCGCGGAACACTGCTCGTCATCGTGAGATCATGGTTCGCCTCGCTCTCGGTGCGAGCCGCGCACGCGTTGCCTGGCAATTATTCACGGAATATCTGATCCTCTCGTTTTCGGGCGCCGTCGCTGCCGTGCTTTTGTCTTTTTGGGGTACACACCTGCTAGTCTCTTTGCTCCCCCAACCGCCGCTGCCAGTCGCGTTTGATCTGAGGCCCGATTTTGTCGTGTTTTGCTTTGCGGGTGCGGTTGCCATTGCTACGGCCATCCTTTTCGGACTTGGCCCTGCACTACGCGCTTCCAGAGAAAACCTCGATATGAACTTTCATGGCGGGCAGCGCGTAATTAGATCTGGTTGGAGCGGAAGGTTTCTCCTTGCTGGACAGATCGGGCTTTCTTTGCCTTTGTTGGTTGGCGCAGGACTGTTTGTTGAAACGCTGCGCAATCTCAAAACCAGCGACCTGGGCTTCCACCCCGAAAACGTCGTAACATTCGACCTCTCATACCCTCGAGAAACTTCCCAGGACCGGCTTCGTCAGGCGTATGCGGAGATTAAGCAGCGCTTGGAATCACATCCAGGCGTGATTGTGGCAGGCTATTCGCCTGGCGTTTACGGGGATGGCGGGTGGTCGGGCAGTGTGGAGGTACTGCGGAACTCATTACCCGGGAAAGACAATGATGTTGGCTTGATATCGGCAGGCCCGGGCTTCTTCGAATCCATCGGTTTGGGACTCTTGCAGGGCCGCTATCTGAACTCCCAAGATCAGTCGGAGAAGCCACCTGTAGCCGTGGTCAACGAGAGCTTCGCGCACCACTACTTCGGGTCAGAATCCGCGATCGGCCAGCGTATTAAACTCGGCTTCGAGCCGCAAATCGTTCGCGAAATCGTCGGCGTGGTCCGTGATGCGAAGCACTATGGAGTTCGCGCGAGAGTATGGCGCATGGTCTATTTGCCGGTTTGGCAAGGTGGGAGTTTTTTCGTTCGCTCCAATCTCAACCCCAAATTGCTGAGTGGCATCATACGCGCGGATGTAGCGTCGAGCGACAAAGTTCTGCAAATCGAGGACGTCCAGCCTTTGGAGGCGGTTGTAGACAGCATGATTGCGCAGGAGCGCTTGACGGCATTGTTGTCGTCAGTCTTCGCGGCGCTCGCTTGCCTTCTTGCGGCAATCGGCCTCTACGGAGTTGTTGGATACACGGTTTCGCGACGAACAAGTGAGTTTGGCATTCGCATGGCTCTGGGAGCGCAGCGAAGAGATATCCGCGCCCTCGTGTTGCGCCAAACGCTTCTCGTGGTTTTCTATCGTGCTGCGATCGGCATTGGCGGTGCTTTTGCGCTAGTGCGATTACTGTCCGCAGTGATCAGCGGAATGCTTTACGGCATCAAGCCGACAGACACTGCCTTGTTCGTGGGCGCAACAGTGTCATTGGTTGCGATCGCCCTGCTTGCTGCGTTTCTCCCGGCGCGCCGCGCATCTCGCGTCGATCCCATGGTGGCCTTGCGGTACGAGTAAAATATGAACGAGTCCAAGCGCGCCGCAAGTTCCTCAAGCCGTTTGGGGTCCGTACCAAAGCAGATCCTTTGACACAGGCCTGAGACAGTTGGAAGCCGTGAGGAGATTCATGTATTTAAGGGTGGTTGGAATATAGCCCTTTGATACACGGCGATGCAAACGCCTGCAGCCAACTCCGAATCGTCGGGAGAAAACGCCAAATCCATGAGTGGAAATTCGCCAGCTGAGGTAAACGCCGGAATCTCGATAATATGTCCGATGGGCAGAATACAGCCGCCGTTGAAAAGGCCACTCTTGCCCTCGACCGCATCTCAAGAGCGCACTGGCAAAGCGTGATGAAGGTAAAGCGACGACAGCCGCAAAATTTAGTCCTTACGAAACCTGAAAAGCCGGCAAGACGTCTGATCCTATGCAAGGCTGTTGGTCAGTCCAGTCGGCAGCGCATCTGGCAACTCCTCAAGAAGCGAGTTGGCGACTCCGCTGTTCGACAGGAGGCGCTTATGATCCTGCGCGCGGTTATACTCCCCGGTTTCCTTCTGCTTTCCAATGCCGCTTTCGAACAACATCCTTCCGCGAGGGCTCCCGCCCCTCAGCCCCCGCCGCCCACGCTTGGTCTTACGCTGACGGTTGTTCCTCCTGGCTCAGTTCCTAGACGAACCACTCAACAACAGCAGCAAGAGCAGCAACGCGAGCAGCAGGCACGCGAGCAACAGCAACGGGAACAACAGGCGCGGGAAGAGCAACAACGCCAGGAGCAGCAACGCGAGCAGCAGGCACGCGAGCAACAGCAACGGGATGAGCGACAGCGGGAGGAACAAGAACGCCAGCGACAAACGCCCGGTTACCCGGCAAACAGCTCGAGTGCGGCTTCTCCCTCGGTGAATTCGTCAGTGACCAGCCCCATTCCCGCTACCAGCCAAGTGTCAAACGGCTCCTTTGCCACCAGCTCAAAGGCGAACGCGGCCACCGAGCCGCACGTGCCTTTTCGCAACCCACGCAACGCCGGAGCTGAATTCGATGGCAGGACAAATGCAACCGGAGGCGACGGAAAAAACGCAACGGCAAAGGACCAGGACTTGCGCCTGCCTGCGCCCGATCTACTGCACAAACCCTGCTACAAAGAGCCGTGCAAGGAGCCTGACCCGAAGCCAGTCCCATCGGATCCCCACGCGAAACTCTGCAAGGTCGGCCCCTGCCCTATCTGTGCTCCTGGTCAGTCGCCCGGGAAAGACAATTCATGCGTCTCGCCGATACTTGCTAAAAAAGCAACCGCGCCGCCGAAAACCAGAGCCGTCCCGCAGGCTTGTCCCGCTGACCAAATCTGGAACGGGATTCAGTGTGCGCCCGTTGGCGGGCAGCGGTGTCTGCCCGGCCAAACTGGGAATGGCCCTTCTTGCCAGACGGATTGCACCATCGCCACCGCCGGAGCACAGAGTTACATCGAGCTCCTGAGGATCGCGCGGCAGGCTAAGGAAGAAGCCTGTACGCGGAACTCAACGCAGCAGGGATGTCAGCAGGCGGAAAGCACGTACAACATTAGGCTCAACGAGTACCGCACCTTTCTTGCTGGCGTGTCTACCACGTGCACGTTACCTGATCCGATCTCGATCTGAGGGCAGTGGCAACGACGCGGATGTACACTAGCGGGCGTTGCCCCGGGCTGTCCGGCACACCGAGAAGTGCAAAATAGTTGGGGGTAACGTGCGCGACCGTCACACTTTCCGGATCGCCGCGTTCAGTCAAGGGCAGATTCTCAAGCTGGACCGCTGCTGTCTCGTCGAATAAATGCGGCTGCCGCTTTCCTGGTCCGCCTGCGCCCAGCGAAACAACGACCGCAGCCGCAGTGGAATCGTGTACAGCCAATGCTCCGGTCGCATCCTTCGGCCCTCCCTTCACTCGTATCTCAGAGCGACCATCGGATCGACTTTCATTGCTCTCCGCGCGGGAACGTAACTCGCGAGAAGAGCTACGCCGACAAGAATCATCGTCACGGCGACGAACGTCAGCGGATTGGTTGCGGTGACAC
>Ga0126381_100001278_pt1 | contig 27135 bp, 24 predicted proteins | sample PanSoiMetPlot_28_FD_96465 | JGI IMG/M metagenome (GOLD analysis project Ga0126381, IMG submission 96465) | Tropical forest soil microbial communities from Panama - MetaG Plot_28 | ecosystem: Environmental > Terrestrial > Soil > Tropical forest > Bulk soil | place: Panama | collected 2016-02-17
GCCCCGAAGCCCACTACTATTTCATTCCCAACAATTTCGAATTTCACTCCGACCACGTCTTCCGCCTCGGAGGCTCCATCGGCCACACCTTCGGCTCCAAGTAAAGGAAATCCAGACGGTGCCACATTCCGAGATCGCGCCTTTTGCGATTTTAGAGCGGGGATTTTGACTTCTCTCACAAGCTGTTTCTGTTCCTGGGACGGGCATGCCACGAACTCACCGCCAAAAAAGCAGCGCCGTTAGAGGGCTGCCTCTCAGTCCAGCGAAGTGCCGCCTGCCTACTTCATGCTCATGCAAATTTCTGCTTCATGCATCGCCTGATCGAGGTGCTCCATCGACTTTACGCGATGCCCCTGGAAATCATGCTCGGCGACCTCAAGCTCATGCTTCGCGGCACGCATGTGCTCCAAAGCTTCGTCGATATGCGGATGCCGCTCCGGTGTTGCCGCTGGGGTGGGAGCCGCCGGCGCAGATGCCACCGGCGCTGCCGGCGCTTTGGGACCCGCGGCCGCAGCGGAAAAGGCGAGCGTCAACACAAGGGTCGCCGTGATGAGCACAGTCATGAACGCAATCTTCTTCATAGTTTCTCCTCGTCCGAATTGAGGCTCGGACGCAACCGTTCTGAATTGTCTCTAATGCTACGGATGTGCGCGCCCCAATTCTCAAGGAGACCCCGACCGCAACTGCGCCAAGTATAGCCCGATGACGAAACGACAGCGCCGGTACGGAGGGGTTACTCGCCAGATGCCCTATCGTCCTGGGCACGCATGAACCACAAACCAGAACCTCCTCACAACGCTGAATGCTCAGGCGCAATGTGATCGCTGCAGGATGAGCGTTGTACAAGCAGGATGAATGCTCGAGCCGCAAAGCAGCAGAAAAATACAGACCAGGGCGAGGCGTCGGTGGATAAAGGTGAATTGACCGAGCCCCGAAGGAGCGACAGACTCACCCGAAGCGCTTCGCACGCCGCCCCCGCCACCATAAAAACAACGCGATCCCCACGACTACAACCGCCACCATCACATCAAATCGCTTCATCCCGCGTTCGAGCTTGTCCCAATGCCGCCCAAAGAAATATCCCACGCACGAGATGACGCTCACCCATAAAGCCGCGCCCAGGAAATTGAAAAGGGCGAATCTCTTCCACGGCATGCGCAGTACGCCCGCCAGCGGTCCCGCGATGATCCGCATGCCAAAGACAAATCGCGCAAAGAAAATCGTCAGTGCTCCATAACGCGCAAACAACCGCTCTCCACGTTCAATCGTCGATATTTGAATGCGAAAGATTGATTGATACCGCGCCAGCAGCGGACGCCCCCCACGCTGCCCCAGGACAAATCCCAGATTATCGCCCAGCGTCGCAGCGATCGCCCCGACGATCATGATCCAGGGAAGCCGCAGATCGTGCTCCGAGTACGCAAGAAAGCTGGCCAGCAGAAGAATCGTTTCCCCTGGGACTGGAATCCCGGCATTCACGAGCAGCAAAGCCGCGCCCACGGCCCAATATCCGTACGTCACCACCGCGCCGCGCAGAAAGTCGAGAATGGATTGAGTCATTCGTTAGGGACTAGGGAATCGGGGCCAGGGACTAAGAGTTGAAAATAAGTGGAAGCCGTACAACTATCCCTATTCCTTAACCCCTAGTCCCTTTTTCAAGAACGCAATCAACGCCCGATTAAACTCATCCGCACACTCTTCGTAAGGCAAGTGGCCGACCCCTTCAAACGCAATTTTCCCCGCTCCAGGAAAGTGTCGCGCCAGTTTCTCCATGGAAGAAAAGTAAACTGCTGGATCTCTCGTTCCCCACATCAGCAGTGTCGGGATCGACGACAATTTCGGCAGCAGCATTTCTAATTCCCGCAAGTCAGCCGTCCATGTGCTCACAATGCTCAACGCATGCTCAAACAATCCGGGAATGCACAGGGGCGCCTTATAACCTTCCAAAGCGTCAAGAGGAATCTTCTCCCGGTCTCCATAGAGCCGGCCGTGAACGTATGGATACAGAAATGGCATTCGCTCAAGAACCGCACGCGCGAGGCTCGACCCGTAACGGCTTCCACAGAATGGAGCCAACCGGCGGCCGTGCTTCGAGAACGGATTCACCGGCGCGACAAGAATCAAACTTCGAATCGAGGTATGCCCCTTCTGCATGCACTCTGCCGCCACACACATCGCCACCGCCCCGCCTCGCGATGTCCCCAGCAGATCGAAGGATTCGAGCCCAAGATTTTCAGCAAACTTCACCACGCGCAACGCCGTCGCGCGCATCGAGTGATCAATCGTTGGCCGGTCGGAAAAACCCGCTCCTAGCATGTCCGGCGCGTAGCAGGTGCGAAACGGCGCCAGCGCAGGCATGGCCAAGCGCCACGAAAACGAATACCCCATCAACCCGTGCAGCAGAATCAACGGAGGCCCCGACCCCGCGCGCAGATACCGCATCCGCGCCCCGTCAAAGTCCATCCAGCACTCTTCAGTGCGGTCCCCCACAAATCTGCTAGAGCCGTTGTCATCCTGAGGCGAAAGCGTTTTGCTCGCCGCGGGACCCCTGTATTGTGCTGACGTCCCCTCCATTACCGGCTCGCCAACCGCGCTATCCCCCAAATCTCACCTACCAAATTCTTCATTCAAGGACAACTCTTTTCCCCACTCCCGGCTTCTATCTAGGTGAAACAACGCCTCTGTCGCTTCACTTTGGGGAGCCGAAGGCTCCCCGCTTTTTATTGCGACAAGGGCAGTTGCCGTCCTGGGTTTCAGCAGCCAGATGAGACAGCATTTTCATCCAGATTGCGCGCATTTTTGCGCGCCGAAGGATCCCTACCCCTGAACCGAATCCAAAGCCGAAAGGAGTTGTTTTTGAGTCTCCTGGGATCGGACTTTGACCTACGCGGCCGCCTGCCTCTTCTTCCCCAATAATTTCTTCAGCACGCGAATTCCCTTATCCACGTGCTTCTCCTCGAGCATATAGGGCGGCAGAAACCGCACCACAGTATCGTGCGTGACATTAAACAAGACTCCCTCCGCCAGCCCCTCATCGACGATCGGACGCGCCGGAATCTCCAACTGAATTCCCTGAATAAACCCGCGTCCGCGCACTCCCACGGCAACAGATCGTTTCGTCACCAGTTCCTTCAACTTTTCCTGCAAATATGCTCCCACACGATTCACATTCTCCAGCAACTTCTCTTCCTCCACGATTGAGAAAAACTCCAGCGCGATGCGGCACGCCAGCGGACCGCCTCCAAATGTCGTCCCATGCTGCCCCGGCGAAATCGCCGTTGCAAATTCCTCTTTCGCGATGAACGCCCCCAGTGGTAGTCCCGCCGCAATCGGTTTTGCGATCGCTACAATATCCGGCGTCACTCCAAAAGCCTGAAACGCAAAGATCGTTCCCGTCCGCCCGAGCCCACACTGAATCTCGTCAAAGATCAGCGCTGCCCGATGCCGGTCCGCCAGCGCCCGGCACTCCTGCAGGAACTCCACCGAACATTCATAAATGCCGCCTTCGCCAAAGATCGGTTCCAGCACGATTGCGCACGTGTTGTCGTTCACCGCGGCGCGCAGTCCATCAACATCGTTCTGCTTCACGAACGTGACATCTTCCAGCAGCGGCTCGAATCCCTTGCGATGTTTGTCCTGCCCTGTGAGCGAAAGCGCCCCAAACGTCCGCCCGTGATAGGAACCGTCGAGCGCCACCAGCCTGCTCTTCGCATCCCCGCCTGCGCGATGTCCCGCCAGCCTCGCCAGCTTGATCGATCCCTCGATCGCCTCAGTCCCGCTGTTTGAAAAAAAAGCCCGGTTCAACCCCGAGAGCTTGCACAGCCGTTCGGCGAGCGGCCCCTGATACTCGTGGTAATAGAGATTCGAAACGTGAATCAGCTTCGCCGCCTGATCGCGAATCGCCTTCACAATCCGCGGATGCGCATGCCCCAGTGCATTCACCCCAATGCCAGCAACAAAATCCAGATATTTCTTCCCCTCGATATCGAAGAGAAAAACACCTTTCCCGCGATGCAATACCACGGGATATCGGCTATAGGTCGGAAGTAGATATTGCCGTTCCAAAGCGGCAATATTCTCAAGAGTAGGAGGAGGAGTCTGCGTCAAAGTTTCCATGACGCCTCGATTGTAAACCCGGGTAGCGGCGGATGCATTTGTCCGCCGGCGAGCGCAGCGAGCATTTCACATTCCGAGGTTAGGACGAAGTTTCAGATAACTGCGCACCCCGTCCCAAAGGATCGGACCAACTCGAAGGGGATGGGTTGCGTTCCATATTGTGGGCTCACACAGCGCTGAAAACGACGCGAATCCGCTCGGGGAGGGGTCGTCGATCATTAGCCCGTCGTTTCAACGCCGGGAAACAATGCGGTGCATGATGTGAACCCGCGCCGATCGAACCTAGGCGACTCTGCGCCGCCCCCTCAATTCGGAAGCGCTCGTCTCTGGAAATCGGGTCAATTCGTTGGCCACAGTCATCAGCACGCCTTGCGTCGTGAAGAATTTCCGCAGTCGCTCGTCTTCGAAGTTGAAGCACTCAGGCATCGCCGCCGTCATTGCCGCTAGTCCGAGATCGAGTTTGCGCCGCGTCGGGAACCGGATCGCTCCAAGCACGCCTCCGGGATAGTCTGTCAGCATGCTGACCCCGAGCTGTGCGCCCCCGCACAACAGTGACGCTACTGCCGCGCGCTTGTTCCTTCTCCAGAACAATCCCGCCGTCGCCAAGAACGCACCGGCAATCATGTAATCGATAACCGCATGCCCTCGCGGCGTGACCACGTCAGGCATCGCCTTCACAGCGATCTTTGCAACCCGAATGAACATCGTCATGAGGCTCCTTCCCGGAATAGGATTACCGCTCGAATCTGGGCGCACATCATTGATTCGATCAGCAGGCTAGCTGTGCCGACGCTCATCGCCACCGCGAACCGATGTTCACGCAGCTGTCGTGCCGGATCGAGTTTTTCCTTTGCTTCAGAAGTTTTCTCTTTCAGTTCTTCCGCCCTTGCACGAATTTCCCGGCGCTCCTCAATGGCCCGTAGTTCGAGCTGCTCGATCGGTATCGCCTTCGCCTTCCTGCCCGGTTCCTCACCTCGGTTTCGATCCACAACTTATCCGCCTGCGGAATGATGTCCCTCACATGGAACTCCCAGATCGCGAAATAACCCGCTGCGGCACCAAAGATTCCCCCAGAACACACCCGCGCGATCAGGCACGCAAAAAAAACAGAGGTACATGCTATTCGGCAGGCAGCCACTACCAGGCCGACCAGTGCACCCCGTGAGCAGCAGGAACGCAGTGCTCAGAAGCGCGGCCGCAACGCCAACCAACGGGATCGCAACTTGGAGTGTCTTCCATTTCTCGAGCAACTCCGTCCTGAGCATGTTGGTTGGTGTTTGCACGAACTCCGCGAATTCTGACTTCATCTCAGTCAGGATCCCCGCCACTCTCCTGCCGTTCTCATAAAGTTCGCCGTTCGCCGACCGCATACTCCAGTCCCAGGTCACGGTTAAAGTCAGCGTAGTAGTGCCGATACGTCGAATCGATAAGGGATTTCAGGTAGGTTACGAAGGAAAGAAATGGGTTTGCCGGGATGGGAACAAGGCAGGTTTCTGTGACAAATGCCACAACTCAGGCGGACTTTCGATATCCGGGCGAGCAAAAAATGAAAGGACGCCACACGCTATGGACGGGGCGTCTTTCTCCTCCGCCGGGCTTACCCCTTCGCCAGTTCAGTACCGACGTTCATTTCGCTGAGGCTCGCCTCTTTGGAATTTCCTCCCCGTTGTGGCTGCCGAGAGAGGTCGTCGTCGATTGGGACATTGCCGGTTTCAGTGTCCGCAACAACTCACAGACACTCACAGGTACTCCATCTATCGCCTGTTTCGCGCAAAATCGAAGCTGGTGCTGAATCCTTGAACCCAGTCGGGTAAATCTATTTGAGTTTCTCAGTACAGGGGCGGCTGGCCCTCCGGCCTCGTCTTCCACCGCCGATGCACCCACAACCACTGCTCCGGATACCTCCTCACATACTCCTCGATCACCTTCGTAAACTTCTGCGTGTTCGCAACAATGTCGGCTTCCAGGTCGCCAGTGCGCACCAACTCGATTGCAGGATCGAACCGCAACCGGTACTTCCCCAGCCTTTCATCCCAGATCGTGAACCCGGGCACAACCGCGGCATCGGTGCGCATCGCGATCCGTGCCAGTCCGCTCGCCGTGCACGCCGGAATTCCGAAGAAATCCACGAACACTCCCTGGGGCGGAGTCATATTCGTATCCATCAATATTCCTACAGTCTCTCCGCATCTCATCGCTCCGAGCAACCCACGCACGAAGTCATCCTTCGGAACCACCTTGTTTCCATGCATCGTGCGATAGCTCTGCAGCAGTTGGTCAAGATACGGATTGTCCATCGGCCGCATCACCACATGCAGCCAATGCCCATGCAGAGAATGCGCGAACGCTGAAAGCTCCCATGCCCCGAAGTGCGCCGTAAGAAACAGCACGCCCTTCCCCCGGGCATATGCCTTCTGAAAATGTTCGAGCCCGTCATACACTACGACTTCATCGACGTTCTTGGCTGTATATCGCGGAAACTGGCATAACTCGGCAAGCTGCCGCCCAAGCGAAGTGAACTCACCCCGCAGAATTCGCCGCCTTTCCCTCTCGTCTTTCTCAGGAAAGGCCATCGCAAGATTCCGCATGCCGACCTGCCGCAACCGAAAATGCAGCAGATACACGAGCTGAGCGATACCAATCGCAAACGCGCGCGAAAGAGGTCGCGGCAAAATGCCCATCATCTTCAAAAATGGCCAAGCTGCCGCGTATTCCAATCTCCGCCGCATCAGGGAAGGCTCACTCTATCACGCAACCCACTCAGGATTCCGATTCAACAGTCTAGCCGTCTAGCAAAGAAACAGGGGGTGCCCCATGTCTCGCCACTTTTGCGAGACGTGGAGTTTCGACTGAGCGCAATGGTGGCGGCGCAAGAATAGGCGCAAGAATAACGGGGAACGGCGCAGGCCATTGCTGGACAAGAGGAGAGTGATCAAGCCCCGTAAGGGGGCGAAATGTGCTAGCCAAGGGCGTCAGCCCTGGGAAAAGCGGAAAATTGGCTCGAGTCCGGGAGGGACGGCACCCACCGCCGACGCACGACCGCCGACTGCTCACCCCAACAATTCCGACTCATGCCGCTCAAACACCGCCCTGAGCGTCGCCGGAGACCGTTCCGCCATCGCATGTATGTCTTGGATCAACGAATAAACGTTAGAGGTCATGACGAGCAGATAACGCACGAGTCCAGGCCCCGGATTCCAATATGTATGTGCCGTGCCGCGCGCCACGAAAACTGCAGACCCGGCTTTTGCCTCTACGACATCGTTCCCGACGCGGACACACAATGCCCCTTCGAGCACATACCACGCTTCGTCGTCTTTGCGATGAAGATGCAGCGGTGCGATCCACCGCGGTGATCCGGGAGGACCTCCCGCATCTTTCCACTCCGCAATCACAAAATCAGCGCCGATGGCGCCGATAACCGATCCAGAAAGCGGCGGAGCGATGATTGGAGAACTCATAAAAGCGCCGAAGGTGATCACTCCGCCCAACTCAAATCCCGGGGCTCGCGACTGAAGACTAGCAGCTACTTCGCCGCTTCCACGGCCCACTTCGCAAGCGAACTCAAGAACGGATTCGCCCCCGCGGGCGGTTCCACTTCACCGGTCAATGCCGCTCTGAAAGTCACCATATGTCCGTAGAATTCGCGCGTGCTGTCCTTGTCCTGCTTCACGACCGCGCCGTTCAACGTAGCTCCGGCAAATACGCCTCGCGCCCGCGAATAAGTCAGAACTTGTGCACGCATTTTCCAGTCAGTATCCCCTTCCGCATGACGCCCCACAGGTCCCGCTGCCACCGAAGCGTCCGCCCCCAGTTGAAACTGGCTCGAGAGCAAATGCTGCATCCCATCGTTATTCATGATGAGCATCACCAAGTCTACGGCCTGCCCCCCGATCTGGAATCCGAAGCTGCCTCCCTCCACAACGAAGAATGCCGGCGCACTCCATCCCTTCGGGGTCCGGCAGCTCGCGAGCCCTCGCCCATACTTCGCGCCAAAAACGAAACCACCCTTGAGCATCGATGGCACCACCGCCACGCACTCTGCCCTGCTCAGAATATTTTGCGGAATGCCTGAATCAGGCGCCGACTGGATTTCGTTCAGAACCTCGCCCGCTCCCTGCGCCCGATCCACAGCCTTCGATTCCTTTGGCTCATCGGCAGCCCACGCCACCGCCGAGAACGCTACCACCACGGCCCACAGCAGAAGTCTTTTCATATGCCTCACCACGAGAATTTCCGAGACCTGTTTCTTGGATTGTAAAAGAACAAACCGGAGTTGCATCTCGCCGTGGTTACCCAATCAGTACACAGTGCGACAATATTGAGATGAGTGGAAGCCACCACCGTCCGGCAGCGCCGATCTTGAACAAGACAAAGATTTTCGATCCCGCCGACGGCTTCGCCCCACTCACCGATCCCGCCAACGTCACTGATGCAACGGTCATGCGCCGCGATGGTCGCTGGTGGATGTACCTCGCCGGCACCGTCGCGGGTAAGCCCGGAATCCATCTCTTCAGCGCTTCTCTTTCCGCGGGCGCACTCCTCACCGCCACGGGTTGGAAACTCACGCCCGACGAACACGATCCCACCAAGATCGCATTGCTGGCTGCATCTCAACAAAGCCAAGCCTGGGATCTGAAAGGCGGCCGCCATTGTCCTTCCTACGTTCGCGGATGGGGCCCCGACCGCCAAACCTGGATCGAACGCATCTACTACGCTGGAGGCGCCGAGCAGGTCTGGGGACCTTATACGATCGGGTATCTCGAGTGGGACGGCACCCGCTGGATCGATCAAGCTTCGCCGGTTTTCAAGGCGGAAGAAGATTGGGAGCGCGGCAGCGTCTACGAACCGAACTTGATCTATGCCGATGGCAAATGGAAGATGTGGTACGTCGCCGGTTCCAATCAGCAGGACTATCTCATCCACGGATATTGCGAAAGTCCAGACGGCCGCAGCAACTGGACCAAGCACAAGGTTTTCGCGCCGCCGGATCTGAAGCTGTTCGACTTCCGTCCAATCAAAGCAGCAGATGGTTACGAAGCAGTGTTCTCTAGAGTCTGGATTGCACCATCCGAGCCTCCGTCCGAAACCGGCCTTTGGTGGTGTCGTTGCGATCACCCTTCGAACGAGTTCTTCGATTGGTGCAATCCGGTTCAGATCATGACCGCAGAAAATCAAGGCTGGCACTCCGGGCCATGGAAGCCTTCTGTCCAATACAGCGAGGGCGATCCGAATCGAATGTTCATTTTTTTCGACGGCATTTATAAGACGAACGAACCCAGCCCTTTTCCCTTCCGCTTCACACTAGGTTGTCTCGAGCTCGTCCGGCCGACACCGCCGTAAGAAGAGACGAATCAACCTGTCAAAGATTCATGGGAATCCCTGAATCTCCTGTGCCATCTGCGGTGAGAGCCTTTCCAGGTGTCGATCTCAGCAAGTTCCGAATGTGAAGATTTCGCGTTATTTCCGAGTCAGACCCTGTGGCGAGAAATCCGTCAGCACCATATATGTCGAATCAATTTTTTCCACTAGCGGACCATTCGCTTCCGATTTCTCTTTGACGGCCTTCCATTCCGGATCATCCTGAAACGATTTCCAATTCTTCGCTGCCGCCTCTCGGCTCGGATGTCGCAAGATGTAGATCAACGTTTTGTCCTTATCCGGATCGTCCATCGGCGTCCAGTATGCGACGTTTTCGAGTCCATGCCGCTCGAAAAGCTTGGTCGTGTGGTCGCGAAACCGAGCCAGCAAATCTCCCAACCGTCCCGGCACTGCATGATACACACGCAGTTCGTAGACTCCAGCCGCTCCCTCGCCCGCCTCGCCACTGTTGCTCGAGTTCGCGACCCTCGCCACCCAAACCACCGGCGAAAGCAACGCTACCGCCGGAATACTTTGCAGCAATGTCCGTCTTTTCATTGGTAGATAATGGCGCGGTATCAGCGAGGCTGACCCGTTTCCATCGCATCCCCTTTCAAACCGTGCATGCCGTTTTCCGGCACGCGGCTTAACGATGATCTTCTGGGTGTGGCTTGCGCAGGGTATCGCACCCTGCCCATCAAACGATGTAGGCCCATAGCGTAGAGCTGGTCATGGGTAAAGGATGATGGCTCTTTCGGTCTGTATCGTCGCCTCACCGGAAGTGGACGATATCGGCCTTCTCGCAGTGCCGCTTCGTTTTCCGCCAGAAACTCCCCCACGCCTCGTGGTTCGATGGCTTGGATCGTTTCAGCATCCACCCCTGCTGCACCGCGGTTGCTGCGCACTCGCCTCCATGCTTCCCACAGAACGTCACTCCAGTAGATCAAGTCGTACAGTAGAGCTTGCGTTGGAGCTCTCGTACTCTTTCTTTGGGGGGTTGGCCATTGCTGGCATGCCCTCGCACTTACCTCCTGGCAAGCATAATCAAAGCAGGGCCCCCTTCCTCCAGCGTGTTATCTTGCACGCCTTCGCAGGCACTACGGACCCCTCGGACTCCCTCCCGACTCCTCGCACTTTCGGCCTCCGGCCTTATATGCTCGGTCTTTGCCCGACTAGGCCGCCGGCTAGGTCTCTCCTGTTCCCCTTGTTCTTTCTCAACGTGCCGCCGGGCCTGAGACCCCGGGGAGAATCCAGCGCTCGTTCCGGTCCAGAATGCTGTCTATTGCCTTCGCCGTGCCATGAGAAGCTCGGCTCTCCCAAACACCTTTCGGCTGATAATTTGTCGAGGCTATTGCGTTCGCTGATGGTTGCAGCCCGCTGATTCGCTCCCTCTTTTACAAGGGCTTTTGACACCCCGCCTAACCGCTCGGATCCTCTCCTCACGACCGGAGTCTGCTACCGGGCGCTCCGGCGCTTACCCCAACAGGACTTTCACCTGCTAGAACAACGCGTCTTTCAGGACGCGCCATGACCGGAATTCTAGCAGACCCGACTCCACGACGATGGATTCAGGAACAAACTCACAAACTGAGGGTGTCCCATCCTAAATCGCGAGTTGCGATTTTAGGATGAGGATTTTGACTTTCGTAAGAAGACCACAAGGACCAAAAGAAAGTCTGTTCCTCAGGCGATTGCCTGCACGTGTATCCTGCCCGGAGCCTGTGCCCCGTTCTTCAAAACAGGAACGACCACACACACAGTCGTACCGGAGCGGTTGGATTGGAACGCAATGTCTCCGCCAAAGTGCTGGACCCGCTCGCGCATTCCACGGATTCCAACTCCCATACCTTGGAACTGAATCCCACTCAGCTTTTCCGGCGAGATGCCTTTACCCCGGTCGCGAACTTCGAGCTTAAGCGCCTCATCGTCGCAGGTAATCCGGATCGCCGCCGTCTCGCTCTCCGCGTGCCGATGGATATTCGTCAGGCATTCCTGAACGATTCGGAACAGGCACAATTCGAGATCCCTCTCCAGCCGAGGAAGGTGGCCCGGCACATCCAGCGATACCTCAATCCCGCTGCGCTGTGCGAACCCCTGGGCGTACTCGGCCAGAGCCGACCTCAAGCCCACTTCATCCAGCAAAGGAGGATAGAGCAGGTACGACATCGTGCGAATCTCCTGGTTCACTTGCTTAATCAAGGATTCCAGGTTCGACGCGGAGTCTGCCCCGCTCCACATAGGCCCTCCACCGCCGACTACATTCGCCACCTCCATACTGGCGGCGGCCAGCAATTGACCGACGCCGTCGTGCAACTCGCGCGCCAGCCGCCGCCGCTCCTCATCCTGTGCCTGCAGAATGCGGGCCGAGAGCTCGCGCAACTCCTGGCTCGCGATGGAAAGCTCTTGCGTTCGTTCCTCCACTTTCCGTTCGAGTTCCGCCTGGTTCGCGCGCAACTGGCCTTCGGCCTCCTTCTGCACGCGAGCAATCTCCAACCGCGCGCCAATGCGTGCCAGCAGCTCACGCGCGGAAAATGGTTTCACCAGATAGTCATCCGCCCCTGCTTGCATCCCTTCCACCCGCGATTCTTCTCCCGCGCGTGCCGATAACAGAACCACCGGGATCCCTCGTGTCTTCTCCTCCGCTCGCATTTGCTTCAACAGCTCGACACCATCGAACTCCGGCATCATGATGTCGCTCACCACAAGGTCGGGAGAACGTTCCCGCACATTCGCCATGGCCGATTTGCCATCCGCGACTGCCTCCACGCGATAGCGGTCCGCGAGCAGGCGCGTCAGATATTGACGCATGTCTGCATTATCGTCAGCGATCAAGATGCGCGCGCGCCGACCACCTTTCAATGCCGGCCTCGATGCCGTTGGAAACACCTCATCTTCATGGGAGGGCGTTTCCACGCTGGCAGAATCCGGAAGCCACCGGAGTGCCTCTTCTACGAATGGCATCGGGCCTAGCACGGTCGATGACAGGCTGGGCGTTCCTCCGATCTGGTTTTTGGGCAGATGACCCTGTCCGAAGGGAATTGTCACGATGAAAGTCGTGCCTTCCTCCACCACACTTTCCGCCCGGATCGAGCCGCCGTGAAGCTTGATGAGTTCCTGCACCAACGCCAACCCGATTCCGCTGCCCTCGTGTGTACGGCCGCGGGTGTTCGCCACACGATGAAAGCGCTCGAACAGTTTCGGCATCGCTTCCCTGGGTATCCCTACGCCGGTGTCGCGAACTCGCAGTTCGGCGAAATCATCTTTCCGATCGATGCTGACAGCGATCTCGCCGTCGAACGTGAACTTGAACGCATTGGAGATGAGGTTCAGAACGATCTTCTCCCACATGTCGCGGTCCACATACACGGGTTCTCCCAGACTGCGGCAGTCGACCGAGAGTCGTAACCCGGCTTTTTCTGTGGCCGAGCGGAACACTCCTGCCAGCTCAGCCGTAAGTCCGGCCAAGTCAGTGGCTTGATACACCGCCTCCACGCGTCCCGCCTCGATGCGCGAGAAATCCAGCAACGTATTCACCAGCCGTAACAGCCGCGCGCCATTGCGGTTCACCAGTTCCAATTGCTGTTTGGCCATCGGAGAAAGATGCGCGTCGCTTCTTGCGAGCAGATCTTGCAACGGGCCAAGCATCAGGGTCAGTGGTGTGCGGAACTCATGGCTCACGTTGCTGAAAAACACAGTTTTGGCGCGATCGATCTCGGCGAGTGCCTCAGCACGACGCCGCTCCTGTTCGTACGCTTCCGCGTTCGAAATCGCATTGGCAATCTGTGCCGCAATCAGGTGAAAGAAAGAGCGGTAATTATCGTCGAGGTTGAGCCGCGCGCTGACACCCTCGATCAGAAAGCCCCGTGCATCGCCGGTTTTGGCGGAGGGAATCGGAACGATCACCGCACTGCGGGGCGGGTCTGACCATGGCCCTGATGGGACATCGCCCAGCCGTGAACGCAAATCGTCCACGATCACAATCGAGTTCTGTCGCACAACAAGCTGCGCGAAAGGGCTCCATCCATGAGCCGAATCTTCCGACAGGTCAATGGAGCCCGGACTCGCTGCATAATCGTTCTCAACCCCCGCGGCGCCCACCAGTTCCGCTTTTTTGCGGTCCTTGTCCAGTAGGTACAGTACCGAGAACGGAACGTCCTTGCGGAAGTGACCAAGGATTTCCGCCGCAATCGCACAGGCATCTTCGGCGGTCCTGCCTTCCGTGGCACGCGCAGCCAGTTCGCGCAACAGCGCGAGCCGCCTCTCTCCAATGACCTTGTCGGTGATCTCATGCACCGTCGCCAGCACGCCCCCGATCTCCCCTTCGACCGTATCGTCTGGAACCGGACTATAGGCCACCGTGAAATGTGTTTCTTCCCGGAAGTTGGAGCGACCCCAAATCTCCAGTTCCAGGTCTTCGATCCAGGTTGGCGCGCCGCCTTGAAATGGCGTATCAATCAGCGGCTTCAATATGTGCCAGATTTCCCGCCAGCACTCCCGCGCCGCCTGTCCCAAAGAGTTCGGATGCTTCGCCCCAGGGATCGGCCGATAGGCATCGTTATAGAACTGGATGTAATCGGGCCCCCACCACAAAAGGAGGGGGAACCGATTCGCGAGCAGCAGGCTCAGCGCCATCCGCAGCGCCGGAGACCAGTTCTCGGCATCGCCGACCGCCGTTTGCGACCAGTCTTTCTCTTCAATCAGACGCACCATTTCGCTCTGCGTTCGTTCCATGGCGGTTACTTCTCTGTCTCCCCTCAAAACTGGTAAAGAATGAATAGGTTGGATCACTGCAGGAGCAACACATCATTATGTCGCGAGGCCGACAAACCACATCTACAGTTCTTCCTGTAGGAAAGCTGGGGTCACAATTGAATTCGACCCAAAACGTTTTTGAGGCGGACCGCCTATGTCTGGGCCAGCCAACTTCGCCCTCACATGTACTGCCCCGTCGCACACGGAATTGACTTTCGCTTGAACGATACAATCAGTGCTGTCGGCCAATCGCCCACCCGATGGATTATGAAGACCCCAACATCGCTGCCCTCTACGGCTTGGCGAATCCCTCGGATCATGGCGCCAATTTCTATCTCTCCCTCGCCGGACAGCAATCCTGCAAGGTGCTGGATCTCGGCTCTGGTACAGGCACACTCTGCTGTGCCCTCGCAGAACGAGGGCACCGCGTCACTGGCGTTGATCCTGCAGCGGCCATGCTCTCCGTCGCCAGAACCAAACGCGGTTCGGAAAGCGTCGAGTGGGTCCAGTCATCGGCGCAGTCGTACAGATCCACTCAGCGCTTCGACCTAATCCTCATGACCGGACACGCCTTCCAGGTGCTGCTCTCCGATGAGGATGTCTTGGGCAGTTTTAGAGACGATGCGTCGGCATCTCAATCACGGTGGCAGAGTGGCCTTCGATAGTCGCAACCCGCGTATCAATTGGGTCGATGAGTGGAACGCACGTTCTCGCACGCTGCTCGGCGGCCAAATTATCGAAACCTTGAAGATCACTGCCGCGGACCGCGAGTTCATCTCATTCGAGACTTCCTACCGAGTCCCCGATACCACGCTTGTAACCAGCAGCACACTGCGATTTCCAACGCGCCACCACGTTGAGCATCTGCTCCACCGATCAGGTTTCCGAGTGCAAGACGTGTTTGGAGACTGGGATTCCTGCCAGTTCCATTCCACATCCTCGCGAGAAATGATCTTTGTCGCGGGGAGTACTCAACCATCAAATCCGACTACCCGCTGAGGATTATTTCACCCGCAAGTCCCCAAGCGGCCCGAACCATTCGATGCTATTTGCTATAACAGAGCGATGCCGCTAACTGATTTCGCCCCCAGGCCTGCCCATCTCAAATGGCTTCTCGATTCCGACCCCTCCATCCGCTGGCAGGTCCTGCGCGATCTCGCCGACGCATCCCCCGGCGCGATCGCAGCCGAGCGTTCTCGTGTGGCCACCCAAGGGTGGGGAGCCAAGCTTCTCGCCCGCCAATCTGCATCAGGAAGGTGGGGCGGCCGCAAAGAAAACGCCGGCCTATTGATTACCTTCTACAGTCTCGTCGTCCTAATGGATCTCGGCCTCAACCCCGCCAGCAGGCAGGCTCGAAAAATGGTCGACCGCGTCGACAGGCACCTCATCTTCAAGTGGCACAGCAACCACCGCTTCTTTGACGGCGAGACCGAGCCCTGCATCAACGGTAGGATCCTCGCCCTGGGCGCCTACTTCAAAAAACCCAACGACGCTCTCGCCAATCAACTCCTGAGCGAGCAACTCGAAGATGGCGGCTGGAACTGCGAAGCTCCCAAGAGCTGCCGCTCCTCCTTCCATACCACCATCTGCGTGCTGGAAGGACTCCTCGCCTACGAACGCGCGGGCCGTAAATCGGCAGCTCTCACCAAGGCCCGCAAGAAGGCTGAAAACTATCTCCTGGAGCGCCGCTTGTTCCGCTCGCTCCGCACCGGTGAAGTCATCGACAAACGCTGGCTCCGCTTCTCGTTCCCGCCGTTCTGGCACTACGATGTCCTGCGCGGACTCGACTATTTCCGCAGTACCGGTAACAAACCGGACAGCCGCGTCAGAGAGGCAATCGAGGTGGTGGCCCAGCGTCGTCACCAGAACGGACGCTGGCCCTTGAACCTGCTACATCCTGAATGGATTCCCCTAAAGATGGAAACGGCGGTTGCCAGCGCGAGCCGCTGGAACACCCTGCGCGCCCTCCGCATCCTGCGCTGGTACAACAATTCAATGGGCTAGCGGGAATTGCCCCAGCCGCAGCGCGCATCAGCGATCGCATCGCGAGAAATTCACTCAAGGCAGTTTAGAAATCCGATCTCAAGATGAAGTATTTGATGGTGCAGTGGCGAAACACGTCCAAACCGCAGCAACGGTGCCATTCGATAGCCGCCGCAGCGCTGGGTGAGGGAAGCGGAACAAGCCCAGTTCCCTTAGCGGACGGCACAGGTTCCCTTGCAGCACCAACCGTCTAACTCATTTCTTCGATCACACAGTTAATCTTCTCAGAAAGGGCCGCTAACCCCCCGGTCTTCGCCAGAACGATGTCCACACCGGCGGACTTGGCGAGGGTCCTACCGACTTTCTCTTCATACATCGTGAAAAGGATCACTTTCGCGCGGGGCAAGATTTTCTTCACCACGCTGGCCACTTCCACTCCGCTCAACCCGGGCATCACCACGTCGAGGATCAGCAAATCTGGCTCGAGGGCACGCGCGGCATCTGCCGCCTCGGTCCCATTCGCGGCCACGCCGCAGATTTCAACGTGGGGAAGTTCCTCCAGGAACGAGCGTATGATCTTGCGCATGCTGGGGCTGTCGTCTGCCACAAGCACACGTATCGGCTCCTTGGTCAATTGGGGGAATTCAATCGGCGCTGACGAAGACATTCCTCCCTACATTACCCTTAAGGGTCGGACACCCTACATACGGGAAAACCCCTAGTAGACCTTTATAGTATTTTCCGGTGCGCTGGCACTCACCCGCAATGAACCCGTCCTGGAGACGGTGCCCACTTCTGATCTTCTGAGCGGCTCAGCCCTTCACCCGGCCTCGACTCCTGCGTGGCGCTGGGCTTCAGCGCTGCGATTATCATTTTGCCGCGTTTCGCGGCTATAGCCGCTGCGGTGAATTTCTTGATTCGGCGCAGGGCTGTACGCCACTTCACAAAACCAGCCCATCCGCTCGGATCCGGGAAGTGCCCCAGTTCAGTCGTGCCGAAGCCTTGAGCATGCGCTCTAGTGCCTGAAGCCAACGCCTGTTACGAATTCCGAACATTTTTTAAAACGCAGAGTTCGAACGCTCCTCCAGTCGTATAGTTCACTCACCCGCACAAGTCCCGGCGGGGCGCTTCCCCCTGGTTTTACCAGGATTCTCTGCCGGGACTACTTCATCTCCTGCTTGTTGACAGGGTTTCCATTCGGTTTTAGTGGACTGGCGTGGACAACAACCCGTCTCTGACTTTCGTCTCGACCTAGGATATCGGCGGCAAAACCCCCAATCCTCATCTTCGTGTATCGCAGAACACCCAGTCCCCAGGCTGTGTACCGCGGGAGCCTTGGTTGAAGCCGGAGGTCAAGAATCAAGCGAGGGTAGAATTCTCCACCTGCAACTGAAGACAGATGTCTTCGCTCGTGTTCACAGAATCGATCGTTGCTGGCTAGGCTTCGCGACAAGTTGCATGAGAACGGGCGATGCCAAGTCTGTCGGTTTGGCCAACTCAAGTTCATTTTAGAGAATTCGAGGCCGCAAAAATAAACCGAGGGACGGGTGGGTCCACAATCAGACCGGTGGCCCAGACAAGCCCGACTTTGGCTTGTTTGGGGCAGTTCCCCCGCTTAGATGTCTAGAGGGATAGACTGACAATGGCCCGGCTTTTCAACATTGTGCGAGCGCACACTCGAAGCCGGGTCCCGGGCGGGATTTCTGAACTGGCAGACGTTGCCGGCCACCATTTGAATGGATCGAGTGCCTCGGCGCTCGCCTGGATTGTTACTTGAGGAGGTAGAGCAGCATTGCGTAACCGGCCACTGACAGGACACCCACAGCGCTGCCGACCATAGCACGCATCACGCGTTCCGTTCTGGTCGCTTTCAGCCTTGCAAGTTCATCCAGGATTTGCTTTCGCCTGCGCTGGCGTATCTCGTGAGCACGCTCGCTGATAGGATCGGGTTCTATGGCGTAGTCATAGATCCGGTCGAGGACCCGAATATTTCTCAACTCGTCGTAGAGGTCTGCCAAAACTTTATAGCGCGACATATCGTTACGCCGAGGGCACATCGTGCCCAGTCAGATAAGACTTTGCGTTCGAATTTTCTGATCGAGGTTGATGATCCTAGCTAAATGTTCGAACCAAGTCTTTGCGCTAGAGCAAACTCCAGCAACAGATTGGAAGCGACGTAGGGACCGCCACCTTGGCTGTCCAGCTGCGAAGGGGCGAAACAGCACCGGTGCCGAGACCCAAGCCAAAGCCCGAAAGGCTGCCTGAGCGCAGTCGAAGGGCGGCAAAAGAATAAAGCCCACCGGCGCAACCCATAACGCAAAAGCAGCCAAGTTGAGGCAGAGCTCGAAGGAGCGAAACAGCTCCGCGGTGGCGATTGCGAGACAAAAAAATGCGGGGCTGAAAGCAGTGACCCTAATCGCCACTCTCAACCCCGTCTCCCAGGTTCTGTGGTAGGTGAAGCGAGTATGCGGCAGGTCCGAAAAAGCGACAAGATTACGAAGGTAAGTGAACGTCAGTTACGGCCGAGCTTTGAGAACATCAGCATTGAGCGATGAGGGATGAGCAGTGAGCTATCAGCAAACCAGGTTCGATTTCAGCTCATCGCTCACTGCTCTCGATCACTGCCCACCGCCTATTTCGTCGTCACCAGCGAATGCGTAATCGCATGCACCGACAGCGCAATGCGGTTCTGCACGCCGACTTTGCGCATCAGCTTCGCCACGTGTGCCTTCACGGTGCGCTCTTCAATCCCCAGTTGCGCGCCAATCTCCTTGTTCGAACGTCCCGCGACCAGCATCTCCAGCACTTCCTTCTCGCGGTCGGTGAACGTCACGCGGCCCGCCGGGAAGATTCTGCCGGGAGCCGAGGATACACGCTCGATGAACATCGACAAGACTCGCCGTGGAGCCCATACGGATCCCTGATGGACGATGCGAATCGCCTGCGCAAATTCCGATGGCGGAGCCGCTTCGTCGACATATCCCTTGGCGCCGGAAGCAATCGCTTTCAGAATGGTTTCTTCATCGATGCCCGAACCGGTCACGATGATCTTCAGGTCCGGCCGCGTGGCCTTCAGGCTAGCCATCACGTCGAACAGGTTTTGCCCGGAACGGTTACCGAGCAGGATGAGGTCGATACCTTGCAGCACGCTGATCTCGGGCAGCGCCGCCGAGATGAGTTCAAACTCCGGCTCGGCATCAAACAATGCGCGGAACCCGACAAAGCGTAGGGGATCGCTTTCCACCACCGCGATACGGATGACTGGTTTTCTGGCGACTGCTGCTTTCATAGTTTTCCCTGTGGGCCTAAATTCTTTCACTCAGCATAGTAATAATTCGTCACGAAGCAAAGAGAAGGTGACCGAAGGGAAATTACGGGAGTAACATGAGTTCCGCGTAGATTCTTCACCACGGAGGCACGAACAAACGGAGAAGGGGGTATTGCCGAGTCTCGATTGCCGATCTTTTGCTTGTTGTCTCAGACGCTCTGCCCTCTATCGTGGATCCGGCAACGCAATTGGCTTTTCCTCATTGTCTCCGCGGTGAAAACACAGCTTGACGGAGCCCGAATGAAGCGTCCTGCATTGATTCTTCCCATCTTCCTCTGTACTTTTGCCACCATACTCTGCGCACAGGAACCCGCACCTGCGCAGACTGCGCCTGGATCCACCTACACACCGAAATTCAAGGGCGATCCAGCGCGCTCGGATTCCGAAGCAGACGCGCTCGCCTACATGCGAGTCGTTGTGCGCGCCGAGAAGCAGTTCAATAAGCAGTACGGACATTACGCAATCACGCTCAATGAACTGGTTCACACCGGATCGTTCACCAAGCGCATGGTGAGTCCGACCCGCGGTGACTACACCGTGAGCTACAAGGGAAAGAAAGACAGCTACCTGTTGACAATGATGCCGAAGGTTCTCGACGCGACGCACCGCTCTTTCTACGCCGACGAAGACGGCAAGATTCACGCCGATGAGTCGAAACCCGCCGACAAGGATTCTCCGGTCGTGAGATAGGTGAGATCGGCAGGATGTTGGATCAGCGCTCACGACACGTCGGGCAGTTTTCCAACAATGGGTTTCAACAATGGCTTTCCGGCGAAATTATGCGGTAGGCATTCCAGCCTCCCGTCGCCTCTCCCCTTGCACTTCTACAGCAACTGGTGTAGCTTCTTGTAGAAGCAATAGGGGAGCTGATGCCATCTCGATCCATCGATCTTCCGCAGGGCACCCTGGACCTACTGATCCTCCGCACGTTGGCGCTTGAGCCGCTACACGGCTGGGCCGTTTCTGAACGTATCCAGCAGATCTCAAGCGACGTCTTGCGTGTGCGGCAGGGCTCGCTCTATCCCGCGCTGCACCGCCTGGAGCGCCGTGGCTGGATCAAGGCCCGCTGGGGTACGTCGGAGAACAATCGCAAAGCAAAGTTCTACGAGCTCACCAAAGCCGGATGGCGCCAGCTCGAGATTGAACAGAACGCCTGGCAGAAGCTGACGGCAGCCGTGAGCCAGATCCTCGAAACTGCTTAGGAGGTCGCGTGTTGCTACACGACTTATTCTTCCGGCTGCGTTCCTTGATGCGACACGCTGCCACAGAGAGCGAACTCGATCACGAGCTCCGTTTTCACCTCGAACGACAGATCGACAAATATGTGAGGTCGGGAATGAGCGAAGCCGAGGCCGCGCGTCGCACGCGGCTGGAGTTTGGCGGGCTCGATCAGGTCAAGGATGAGTGCCGCGAGGCTCGCGGTGTCAGCTTTGTTGAGTCGCTGGCGCAAGACTTGCATTACAGCGCTCGCACCCTGCTTCACTCGCCGGCGTTTACTGCTTGCGCTGTGCTGACGCTGGCGCTCGGGATCGGGGCTAACACGGCGATCTTTAGCGTGGTCAATCGGGTTTTGCTGAATCCGCTCCCCTATCCCAACCCGCAGCAGCTGCTGGCTGCACGGCAAAACGATTCACTGCCGAACATTGAATACATGCAGCGCCAGACCAACTCATTTGCCAGCAGCGGTGGAATCAATGTCGCGCCTATGGACTTCACGGGCAATGGCGAGCCGATGCGCGTGCACGGCGCCTATGTTGACGCGGGCCTGTTTGCGACACTCGGCGTCCAGCCGATGTTAGGCCGTTTGATCTCAGCCGATGAAGACGTGAAAGGCGGGCCACGGAACGTCGTGGTGAGTTATCCGTTCTGGCGGGATTTCCTGAGCAGTGACCCTCATGTCCTGGGCAAAGCAATCCGGCTGAGCGACGAAACTTACACGGTGATCGGCGTGATGCCCAGGGAGTTCGCGCTACCCAAGGAACTTGCAGATGTCTTCCTTTCGTTGTGGGCGGGATATCCCGATGCAGCTGCCGAGCGCGACGTGCATTTCATGCATACCTACTGGCGTCTGAAGCCGGGCGTGCCGCTTGCGCAAGCGCAAGCAGAGATCGCACAGGCGGACCACCGGCTTGCCGAAGCGTTCCCCGACACGGAGAGGGAGCGCGGCACCGTACTAATCCCACTGCAGGAGTCTCTGGTGGGCGATGCCCGCCCGGCGCTGCTGATTCTGTTCGGAGCGGTTGGACTGGTGCTGCTGATTGCTTGCGCGAATTTCGCGATGCTGCTGATGGCGCGGGCCGTGGCGCGCCAGCGCGAGTTGATGATCCGAGCATCCTTGGGCGCACGGAGTGGCCGCCTGATTCGTCAAAGGCTCACAGAGAGCACTCTGTTGGCGCTGGTCGGCGGAGCTGTAGGACTGACGGTTGCGAAGGCAGGCACAACGTTGTTGCTGGCGTTGAAACCGGCAGAGCTGCGTCGCTTGGACACGATTCCCATGGACGCGCGCGTTTTCGTGTTCGTGTTCGCGATCTCGATGCTGACTGGACTGCTGTTCGGACTTCTGCCAGCATGCTCCGCATCTCGCGGCGATATCGCGGAAGCGTTGCGAGAGAACGCACGCACTACCGCCACAGGCGTTTCCCGCAGTCCTTTGCGCAGCTTCCTGGTGACCGCGGAGCTTGCCCTGGCGCTGATTCTGCTGACGGGTGCGGGATTGCTGATCAAAGGTTTTCTGCGCCTGCGATCTGTCGATCCGGGATTCAGTCCGGAGAAGGTCATCACCATGTACCTTCAGCTGCCGGGAACCCGCTATCCGCAGATTCCATTGCAGACCAATTTCCGCCGGGAGTTGCTCGCGCGGATTAACGCCTTTCCTGCGGTGGAGGCGGCGATGATCACCGATCTTCCCTTGGCCGGAAATTATGTGGGCCATCGCGTTGTGATCGACGGGCAGCCGACACGTGCGGTGGGAGCCGAACCACAGGTGCAGACGCTATCGGTGATGGGTGAGTACTTCGGTGTCATGCAGATTCCCATTCGCACCGGACGCGACTTCCGCGCGCTGGACCGCGAAGGGCAACCGCGAGTGGCGATCGTCAACGAGACGTTCGTGCGGCAACTTCTTCCCGGCCAGAACCCAATTGGAACCCGTATTGACTGGGCCCGCTCGGACGAACCCCACGAGTGGATGACGATCATTGGTGTTGCGGGCGACGTGAAGCATTCTGGGCTGAATCAGCCGGTGGATCCCGCCGTCTACGCCCCATTCAGCCAGAATGATGAGGCGTGGCGGAAATTCATGACGCTGGTGATCCGGACGCGGGTTCCGATCGCCGGACTGGTCGAGGACGTGAAGAAGCAGGTCTGGAGCCTGGACAGCCAGATTCCAGTAAGCGGCGTTCAATCCATGGACGATCTATTGGCGGTCTCGGTCGCGCAGCAGCGCTTCAACATGTTCTTGCTCAGCAGCTTTGCCGCGCTGTCGGTGGCGCTGGCCGGAGTGGGCATCTACGGTATGGTTGCGTATCGCGTCAATCAGCGCACGCACGAAATAGGAGTGTACATGGCTTTGGGCGCGCAACATCGCGATGTCCTGCGACTGGTGATGAAGGATGGAGTGGAGCTAGGGCTGCTGGGCATCGTGCTCGGGCTGGCCGGCTCAATCGCGCTGACACGGGTGATGGTCAGCGTCCTCTTCGAAGTGAAGCCTACCGATCCCCCAACACTGATTTGTGTGGCGTTGTTGCTTGCGGCAGTCGCCATGCTGGCGTGTTACATCCCGGCGCGGCGGGCCTTGAGCATCCATCCCATGACGGCCTTGCGCCGCGAATAACCAGCCTCGCACGGGACAACGTATCTGCAGATTCATTGGACAGTTCTCGGTAACCCTAGAATTACAAACTTGTCAGTTCGATTGGTGAAAATTCTCCGATTACACTCCTGTTCCGCTTACAGACAAGTGCTACCGATGCGAACTGAATCGAAAGAGTCGAAATTTGAAATCTATTGCCCGTGGGTGTTAGAAAACTCATTTCGCAGAAAACGCTCCAAAAAACTTTCCGCTAGAATTCCTTACAAACGACGATCTCAATTTTCTAAACATTTTCTATCCCCAGGTTTTGGTCCATTTCACGCGGAACTCGACTTTTCAGCCACGTTACCAACAATTAGGCAACGGAATTACCGGGTTCTCTTGAAGTGTCCGACAAAATTACCTCTGCTTTCGGTAAGGTTTGAGCGCAGATTCGCTGTACCAGTCTTAACGATTCGTTCACCGCTTCGCGTACCTGTTGAGTCTCTGGAATAAAGGCGATGCTCGCCTTCAATGACTGCTGAAGTCGCGCCGGCTCAAAAGACGGGGAACGCCTCTCAGTGCGTGTCCAAGAATAGCGCGTAGATCTCTGTTTGCAGGTCGCTCTGTGTGCGAACCAGTAGTTCGTCTTGCGGAGTGAGAAACAACGGCTGCCCAATCGTATCCGAGACGTGAACTCCGTCAAGGCCTGTCACCCTTGTCACTCGTTTGTCGGTTAGCGACACACGAAAAACTCCGGGCTCCGGTTGCGAGCCAATGAAAAAGATGGTCTGGGCGTCTTTTGACCAGACTTGATTCCAAACGTTGGAAACCAGTTTGGTCCACGTCTGTGCTTTGAGGTCGAACAGGAGTAATTGATCTTTGTCGGAAAGAGCGGAGATGTATTTGTTATCAGGAGACCATCTGGGCCATCGCATCCCTTCGGATCCCGGGATTTTCGAGAGTTGCTGGGTCGGAAGATTTAGCACCTGAATCTGGGACTGCACCGGATCGCTAATAGCAAAAACGATCGAAGTGCCATCCGGAGACCAGTTCGGTCCTAAGAGATTAGCCGCCACTTCCAAATCGAGTCTGTGCGCTTTACGACCTTCCGGAGAAGTAAGGTAGAGTCCCCATCGTTGCCCGAGTTCCTGTCCGTAAAACACAATCTGCTTGCCGTCCGGTGACCATTCCGGCCCGTAGGCCATGAGCGGCCGAAAAGTCAGTTGTAGCGCTTCGCTTCCGTCGGCCTTTTTCGTCCACAGTTCTCCCTGTGGAAACTTCGTGTACACGACCGAGCCTTGACGAGAGAAGCTAATGCTGTGCGCATACCCCAGCCCTGGATACGCCAAAAACTGGTGCACTTTGGAGTCAAATCGGGATAGCTCCTCACGCCGCTGTGTGCTAAGTGCAAACAATGTCACTCCATCCGGAGCGAAGGCGTGCGAAAAAAAGTGAACTGGACCAACAGTAAGTTGGACCGGCTCCGTAGTCTCGGTGCGCAACAAGCCGGGTTGCTTACGAAAGGCCCAAATGTCCGGCGCGGGAGCAATGGGCGGGCCGCCTTCGAGCGTCTTCCACACATCAAACAAGAAAAACGATCCGTCGGGACTCCATGTTCCACAGCACTGCCTCGGCAATTCCTGCCAGTTCGGCAGAAGCAGGTGAGGATGCTCTCCCTGAGCGGAGACCTCCCAGATCGAACTCAGATGTTTGTCCATCACGTAACGCTCAAAAGTGATGCGGCTCCCGTCCGGCGACCAACGCGGAGACCAGGCCCAAATCTGAAGATTTGTGTTTGGAAGGTCCAGCGTTCGCGCATTGCTGCCATCGCTATCTGCGAGGAACACGCTTCCTTCCCGCATGAAGATCAACTTCTGTCCGTCAGGGGACCAGCCTGCATCGTGCGCGACGATGCTCTCCATACGGCGTGGGCGGCCTGCCAATATGGGGACGCGCCAGAGCGGATTGTCATTTATGGGCGGTCCTTCTCCGATCAGGAGCTCGGATTTATCGGGCGAAATATTCAAGACCTGGGCGTCCGGAAACGGAAGCGGAATCGCTGTCGGCTCTCCGCCGGAAATTGGAATGGCAGAGAGTGTCCAGTGACCATTTCGCAGTTCAGCGAAATACACTCTGATACCATCCGTCATTATTTGAGGAAATTTTTCCCGACCGTCGCTTGTGAGCTGCATCGTGCGAGTTATTTTCGGCGGCGGAGATGCAGTCCTGCCCGACCAGTCAACGAGCGATACCGCCAGTCCAACTAACGCGACAATTCCTGCCACACGTTTCCAGTTCACCCTGGCTGGCTTTATGTCAGGTCTGGCGACCGTCGTTTCAGTAGGCTGGGGCAGGGAATCCTCCCCGTCTTCCGCGTGCACGACAGTTTGTGACTCTGCGCTGCGAGAGGGTTCCGAAGGTTGCGCCGAAAAATCCATAGCCGGCACGATTGTGTCGTCATACTGCCAATTCGCTCGTCCCACGAAGCGGTAGCCACGTCGCGGAACAGTCGCGATCCAGCGGGGATTTTCAGCCGAGTCGGACAGGCAATCGCGGAGACGCTGAACGGCGGAATTCAGTCCGTGGTCGAAGTCGACGAAGGTATCGCTGGTCCAGAGCTTATCTCTCAACTCCTCGCGCGTCACCATTTCGCCATTCGCTTCGAGCAGCAGACACAAAATACGGAAGCTCTGTTCCCCCATTTTGATTTTGCTGCCGAACTTCCGCAGTTCACCAGAGCGCAGATCGAGCGAATAGGGTCCGAACAGCGCCATGCGTGCGCTTGAAGTCTTCATCTTCTCCAGAATGACCGGGGTAGGCGGATTCCTTGCCGGGAAACAAACCCGCACGATTCTGACCGCAATTCGGTCGGTCGTCAACTAAGGCGCTCAAATGGCGCTCAAATGGATGTTTTAAAGAGCAAGCTCGTCACAACCCGAATGCTTTCATTGATTTAGGCCGTGTTGTGAAAATGTAGCGGCCGTGATCCGGTTTGCATTGCGGGAAACTCGCGGGCAGCGGCATAAGTATGGGCGCGAACGGGTACTTGGGGAGCAAGCCTTTTCACCGCCTTGTTCGAAACGCTCAAGTCTAATAAGGAGAAGGATGATGAACAAAGTTTTCGCGGGACCTTGGACAAAGCTTGCGATGTGCGCCGCTTTAGCGATGGGACTCAGCGCCGGCGCGTACGCTTCCTGTGGGGACAGCCTGGCTGCGATGGCAACTGGTAAAGCTATGGTGAGTTCCGCACTCGGTAAGCAACTGGCTACCGCCTCGCCAGCAGACGAGACAAACAACTCTTCCATCGTGGGTTTGTGGTACATCCAGTTCAGCATAGGCGGGCAGCCTATTCAGGAAGCTTTCCAAACCTGGAACCTTGGCGGGACGGAAGTACATAACCCGAATGTGGACCCGCGGACCAACAACATCTGTCTGGGCACCTGGATTAAGACCGCGAGCGGCGCTAACAAACTGGCTCACCGCGTGTGGAGCTATGACGCCAACGGAAATTTCCAGGGGACGATTCACCTGAGTGAGACGGTCCGTTTGATGCACAACGGCAATACACAAAAGGGAACATTCACATTGGATATCTATGACCCTTCCGGCAATTTCGTCACGGAGATTACAGGAGATGTCTCCGGGCAGAGGATTCGCGTCGAGTGATCCGCTCGGCATGGTAACTATGCTAACTACTTTGCGGTGCAAAAGTAAGTACTCCCGAGCAGTATTTCACAGGTGGAAAGGGGTGGGGTGAGTGCTACAAGGTAGCTGAATAGTTGATTTCACGAGCGCGGAGGAC
>Ga0126381_100001279_pt1 | contig 27116 bp, 23 predicted proteins | sample PanSoiMetPlot_28_FD_96465 | JGI IMG/M metagenome (GOLD analysis project Ga0126381, IMG submission 96465) | Tropical forest soil microbial communities from Panama - MetaG Plot_28 | ecosystem: Environmental > Terrestrial > Soil > Tropical forest > Bulk soil | place: Panama | collected 2016-02-17
CCCACGAGCTGTGCCTGAGCGACCCTCAGCTCGGCCTCGCTCGGTACCTCGTCCTCGGCGAATGGCAGCGACAGCCGCTCAAGTTCCTCGACGAGCTCAGGTGCCAGCCCGTCCTCAAGCTCCTTGATCGAGCTGGTGTGGATCTCTTTCAGCCGGGCCCGGCTCTTCTCGTCCAGCGGGGCCGCCCTGACCTCTTCAAGCAGCTGCCTGATCATGCTGCCGATGCGCATGACCTTGGCCGGCTGCTCGACCATCTCGGTAACCGGTCGCTCGCGGTCGCCTGACTCCTCGAGCTGGCCCTCGCCGCTCACCGTCATACCGTCCGGGCCGAGCACCAGGACCTGCGGGTGCTCCTGCGATTCGGGGTTCATGCCGTCGCTCATCCTCCTAGCCTATTCGGCGCCAGCAGGAGGATTTTGCCGACATGCGTGCTCCCGGCCATCAGCTGATGAGCCTGCCCCGCTTGCGCCATCGGGAGCTCGGTGTCGATGACGGGCTTGACGTGTCCCGCGGCGATGAGCGGCCACACGTTGTCGCGGACCGCCCGCACGATGCCGGCCTTCTCCCGCGGCGGCCGCGCCCGCAGCGTGGTCGCGGACACGGCGGCCCGCTTACCGTGCAGCGTGCGCAGATCGAGCTCGGCGCGGGCGCCGCCCTGCAGGCCGATGATGGCCAGACGGCCGTTGACGGCCAGCGCGTCGACGTTGCGCTGCAGGTAGCTCGCGCCCATGATGTCGAGGATGACGTCGGCGCCGCCCTCGGCCTTGACCGCGGCCACGAAGTCCTCGGTCTTGTAGTCGATCGCGATGTCCGCGCCGAGCTCGCGGCAGCGGTCGAGCTTGGTCGCGGACCCCGCCGTGCACGCGACGCGGGCGCCGGTCGCCTTGGCGAGCTGGATCGCCATCGTGCCGATGCCGCTGCTGCCGCCGTGGATGAGGATGAGCTCACCCGCGCGGAGTCCGGCGATCTGGAAGACGTTCGAGTACACCGTGCAGGCGACCTCGGGCAGCGCCGCGGCCTTGACCACGTCCACGTTCTCCGGCACCGGCAGCACCTGACCCTGCGGGACAGCCACCCGTTCCGCGTAGCCGCCGCCGGAGAGCAGGGCGCACACCGGATCGCCGGCCCGCCACCCGGTGACCTCGCTGCCGGTGGCGGCGATGTGGCCGGAGCACTCGAGGCCGGGGTACGGCGGCGCGCCGGGCGGCGGCGGGTACAGGCCCTGGCGCTGCATGAGGTCCGCGCGGTTGACGGCACTGGCGGCGATGTCGATGACGACCTCGTCAGGACCGGGAACCGGGTCCTGGACCTGTTGCCAGTCCAGGACTTCTGGACCACCGGGGGTGGTGATGACGATGGCGTGCATGTGGCTGCTCCGCTTATGTGTGACTACTAATTGGGACTATCTGATTGCTATGAGTATGCGATCCTGCTTACGCTTCAGGTATACAGCCGCCTTTGGGTTCAAGGGGACCGACCTTGATGACCAATGATCCCGAACTGCCGGACAACGCTGGTTTCACCGAGGATGCGCGGAACACCAGCGGCCTGACTCCGTTCTCGTCGGTGTACCCGACGGGATTCATGCCCTTCGCGCCCGTGCCACGGCGCGCCGACCCGCCCGCGGAATCTGTGGATTACGAGTACCCGCAGGGGCCGGGGTACGCGCCGCTGCCGCGGGATGCCGCCGACGACGGCTTCGACGGGTACGACGGTTACGGGCCGAGCGTGCCCTACCCGCGGCCGGCGCCCGTGCCGCCGCCTGCGCCCGTGCCGCCGCCGGCCGAACTGGATCCCGGCACCCATTCCTCGGCCAGCCTGACCGCGGAGTTCTTGCTGCAAGGCAGGCGGCCCGCGCCCGGGTCGGGCTGGCGGCGCGCGGTCTACCTGGCCACGGGCGGGCTGTTCTCTGTCGGCGAGTCCGCCGCAGGCATGCGCCGCCGGGACCTGATCAACCGGGTCAAGACACCGGTGGCGGGCGGGCATCACCGGGTCGCCGTGCTCAGCCTCAAGGGAGGCGTGGGCAAGACCACGACCGCGGTGGGGCTGGGGGCGACGCTCGCCACGTTCCGCGGAGACCGGGTGATCGCCGTGGACGCGAACCCGGACCGCGGCACGCTCTCGGACAAGGTGCGGCTGGAGACAGCGGCCACGATCCGCGACCTGCTGAACGAACGCGGACAGGTCAGCCGCTACGCCGACGTGCGGGCCTTCACCTCCCAGTCACCCAGCCGGCTGGAAGTGCTCGCCTCCGACCGCGACCCCGCCGTTTCCGTCGCGTTCAGCGCCGGTGATTACTGCGACGCGGCCCAGCTGCTTGAGCACTTCTACTCCATTTGCATCACCGACTGCGGGACCGGCCTGCTGCATTCGGCCATGGCCGGGGTGCTGCGGCTGGCCGACCAGGTCATCCTGGTCAGCTCGCCGTCGGTGGACGGCGCGCGCAGCGCCAGCGCGACGCTGGACTGGCTGGACGCGCACGAGTACGGCGACCTGGTCCGCAACGGGGTGGTCGTGCTGTCCGCGATCCGGCGCAAGAGCAAGAGCACCGTGGACGTGGACCGTCTCGAGCAGCACTTCGCCGCGCGCTGCCGCGCCGTGACGCGCATTCCCTACGACCCGCATCTGGAAGAAGGCGCGGAGGTCGAACTCGAGCAGCTGAGCAGCGGGACCGCCGAGGCGTACCTGTCGCTGGCCGCCATCGTCGGCGACGGGTTCGCCTGGCCGCGGCGGTTGCTGTCGCGTTCTGCGTTACGGGGCTCGCTGCCGTACGCTTGTTCCGGAGTTCGCGACCAGGAGGGCTCGCCTAGCGGCCGATGGCGGCGGTCTTGAAAACCGCTATGGGTGGTGACATCCATCGTGGGTTCGAATCCCACGCCCTCCGCTCAGGAACAGTCCTGCTTGCTAGCGGAGCAGGAAGAGCGGCACGCTGCCCAGAGGAAGCACCACAGTCCGTTATGCCAAAGAGAGGCGAGTAGTCTCGGCGGCATGGGACTACCCCCGGTCAGCCTGGCCGAGATCGTCACCCGGTGGCAGTTCGCGCCGGTCGTGACCGCCTTTACCGTGCTCGCGGCCGGGCTGTACCTGTGGGGTGCGCACCGGGTGGGGCGGCGGCATCCGGCGCGGCCGTGGCCGTGGTGGCGGACGGCGCTGTTCCTCAGCGGCCTGGCGGTGATCGTGATCGCCACCGAGAGCGGCGTCGGCAGCTACGACGACGTGCTGTTCTGGGATCACATGGTGCAGCACCTGCTGCTGCTGATGGTGGCGCCGCCGCTGCTGGTGGTGGGGCAGCCGGGCACGCTGCTGCTGCACGCGAGCAGGAACCCGCTGCATACCTGGGCCAAGCGGGCCATGCGCTCGCGGGTCGTGAGCTTCCTCACGTTCCCGGCGTTCGGGGTCCTGCTGTACACGGGCACGATCGTCGGCACGCACCTGACCGGCTTCATGAACCTGGTCATGACCCACGAGGCGGTGCACCAGGGCGAGCACGTGCTGTACCTGGTCGCCGGTTACCTGTACTTCCTGCCGCTGGTCGGGCGGGAGCCGATCCGCTGGCGGGTCTCGGACCCGACCAGGCTGTTCCTGCTGTTCATAGCCATGCCAGTCGACGCGTTCACCGGACTCGTCCTCGGCTCAGAAGGCGGCAACCCATTCCCCTCCATGGCCACCGGCCGGCCCGGGTGGGCGCCGAGCCCGATCGACGACGTGCACATCGGCGGTGCGGTGATGTGGGTCGGCGGGGCAGGGCTCATGTTCGCCCTCATGATGACCGTGTTCTTCGCCTGGAGCCGGGAAAAGCTCGCCGATGGGGGGCTCGGCTGGCTGGAGTCGGCCCGCCGGGCCAACTTCGCGGCCCAGGTGTCAAGCCCGGCAGCGAGCCCGGCCGACGTCGAGGAGAGCGTCGACGACGACGAGCATCTGGCCGCGTACAACGCGTACCTGGCCCGCCTCAACGCACACCCGGGCGACCGGAACTAGCGACACGCCGATACGGGTTTCTAGGCAAATCTAGGGTCTGAGCTAGAGCTAGCCATAAAGTCCAATCCATGGATCCGGTACGCAATCCCTACGCCCCTGGCGCGGGCCAGCGGCCGCCCGAGCTCACCGGGCGCGACCGCGAGATCTCCCAGTTCGAGGTGGTCCTCGAGCGGGTGGCCCGCGGCCGCCCGGAGCGATCGATGGTCCTCACCGGGCTGCGCGGCGTCGGCAAGACCGTGCTGCTGAACACGTTCAGGTCGATGGCGCTGCAGCGGCTGTGGGGCACCGGCAAGATCGAGGCGCGGCCGGACCAGTCGATACGGCGGCCGGTCGCCGCCGCGCTGCACATGGCCGTGCGGGAGATCGCGCCGCGGCACCGCGCGCCGGACCGGATCGAGTACTTTCTCGGCGTGCTCAAGGCGTTCGCGCTACGCGACCCGAAGGCGCCGAAGGGCACTTCGGTCACCATCTCACTGGGCATCGACGTGCCGGCCCAGCGCGGCCGCGCGGATTCGGGCGACCTGGAGGTGGACCTGACCGAATTGTTCACCGAGGCGGCGTCGGTCGCCGCCGACCTCGGCGTGGGGATCGGGCTGTTCGTCGATGAGATGCAGGACGTGCCCGCTCCCGACGTGTCCGCGCTATGCGCGGCCTGTCACGAACTGTCCCAGAACGGCGGCCCGCTGATTGTGGTGGGCGCCGGCTTGCCTCATCTGCCGTCGGTCCTGTCCGCGAGCAAGAGCTATTCAGAACGGCTGTTCCGGTACGCCCGGATCGACCGGCTCGACCGGGAGGCTGCCGACCTGGCCCTGATCGCGCCAGCGGAACGGGAGGACGTGACCTTTACCGCGGCGGCACTCGACGCGCTGTACGCGGCGGCGGACGGCTACCCGTACTTCGTCCAGGCTTACGGCAAGGTCACCTGGGATGTGGCGGCGAGCAGCCCGGTGACCGATAAGGACGTGCGGGTGGCCGCGCCCGAGGCGGAGACCGAGCTGGCGGTCGGGTTCTTCGGCAGCCGGTACGAACGGGCCACTCCGGCCGAGCGTGAGTACATGCGCGCGATGGCCGCCACCGGGGACGAGCCGGTGCCGACCGCCGTCGTGGCGGATGAGCTGGGGCGCAAGCCGTCGAGCCTGTCGCCGGCCCGGGACGGGCTGATCAAGAAGGGCCTCATCTACAGTTCTGAACGCGGGCTGATCGCGTTCACGGTCCCGCACTTCGGCAAGTACCTGCGGACCCAGCCGGCCTGAGCGCTAGTGAGGTCTAAGGGAATCTTGAGAATTCGCTAGATTACGTTATACGGCCGCAGAGAGAACGTTGTCGCTGGCCCCGTCGATGACCGCTACCCGGATGGCCGGCCTTCGTGCTTGCAGGTAAACCGCGAACACGATGTCAACCGGGCGTCCGTCCGCCAGGCCAGGGAACACGACGAACCGCCAGCATCCCTCCCGCCAGACGTCCGTCGGCGCGTCTTCGACGATCCGGTCGGCGTACCGGCGCCACTGCGAGCTGCCCCGCAGCGAAGCCATGGTCCGCGCCACCGGCAGCCGGCGCAGCTCGCATGGCTCGGAGTAGCCGAGCCTGACACCGATCTGGCCGATCTCGGGGGACAGCAGCGCGATCAGCACCAGCTCCAGCCCGAGCACGCCCATCGACCAGGCCGCTTCCCGCAGCGAGGAGGACATCCGCAGCGGCGGGGCGCCGACCGCGACGGCCGCGGCCAGGCACAGCAGGCCCGCCCGCACGATCGTACGCAGCCCGATAGGCGTATCGCTGATATCGCCGAAGCATCCGCAGCCCACGTCCGGGCGCCGCTGCCGCACCTCGTACAGGGTCCCGGTCGCGACCAGGAAGAACAGCGCCGTCATGGACCGCACTGCGGTCGCGGGCAATCCGGCGCCGAACCGGCCCGCGGTGACGAACAGGGCGAGGCCGAGGCCGGACTCCAGCACGCACATCGCGATCATGATCGGGCGGCGCAGCCGCCACGGGAACAGACCCGCGGGGCCCGCCGGGCCGAAGGCGGGTGCGAACGAGCGGTCGCGTATGACCCGCGCCCCCTTGCCCGCGCAACCGCCCAGCAGCATCGCGGCGAGCATCAGGACCTGCAGTCCCCGCGCCTCCAGCAGCGCCGCGGACATGAACCCGTCACCCGCCGATCGTCATCGTGGCGTTGAAGCAGCCGGCCTCCAGGTCACCGCCCAGCTCGACGAAGGCGGCCATGGTCAGGTCGGCGACGCGGCCTCGCCGCGAGGTGCCGCAGCTCACGCAGCGGTCGCAGAACAGCCTGGCGGTCGCGCCGCATCCGGTGACCGGCAGCAGCCTGGCCCGGCCGGAGCAGTCGTTGCGGAGCTGGAGCATGCTGCCCACGGACAGGTAGGGGAGCCGCACGCAGCCCGGTCCCGTGGCGTGCGGATCCACCGCGTGCAGGTCACCTGAGCAGGCAGCTGGCGGGGGCCCGGCCCTGACCGACTCGGCGCTGGCCCGCTCGCAGCTCGTCTCGGGATCCAGGGCCGGGTAGGCCAGGCCGAGCAGCCCGGCCGGCTCCTCGCCCGGCTCGTGCCACACCGCGGTGCCGTTGACCGGATCGGGGATGTGGCCGCTGACCAGCGGCGACGACGGCGGATGCCCGGCGTGATAAGGAGGCTGCGCGGTGGCCGGGATCAGCGCCTGCAGGAATCCGTCGTGCCGCAGCCCGATCACGTCGATCAGGTAGCCGGGTTCGAGCCTGGGGAACCGGACCTGGATCCGCCCGGCGGCGCTGGCCTTGATGATGACGATCCGGCGGCCCTTGGCCGGCCCCTCGTCCACCAGCAAGCTGCCGGGTCCGTCACGCTCGATGATGGTCCCGGTGACCCGCCCGGTTTCCGCCCAGATCCGGTCCACGACCGGTGAACCGGGGCGATTGCGTCGCACAATTGCATGATCACCCTGGCGGAGCGCGGCGGGCGCCACCAAGCCGCCGCGCCAGGCGACGGCGGAAGCGGCCAGCGGGAACCGCTGCTCGCCGGCGTCGGTTTCCAGCACCAGGACATGCGGGCTGACGTCCAGGATCTTCCCGATCACGGTGTAGACCAGAGTGGTCCCGGCAGAAGCATCAGCAACATCCTCCGGCCCGAGCAGGCCGCCAGCGGAGCGTGACCCGAGCACGGCCGCCCTCAGCACCGACCGGCGAGCGAAACGGACCGGGCTGGCCGGATCTGTGACATCGTCACACCAACGGGGGATTTCCGTCGAATGCCGCATTTGCCTTTCGTGGGATTGCATTCCGCCTCCGAATATGACCCTGCTTCGCACGGTCGGTTACGTCAAGTGATTCGGTCACCTTGGTTCGTGAAGTCACACAGATACATCCTGGAAGGTAGGTAGCGACCCAGGCGGACCCGGCACGGCACCCCTCATGAACGGAGCGTAGTCACACGAGGTAACTTAAGTAAGGTAGTCACTATGAGCGTCGCCGGAGGTCACGAGCGGTCGCGGCCCGAGGAAGACGAGGCCGCGTTCCACGACTATGTCACCGCACGGGGACCGTCGCTGCTGCGGACCGCGTTCATGCTGACCGGCAACCGCGCGGACGCCGAAGACCTGGTCCAGGCGGCGCTGGCCAAGACCTACCTGTCCTGGAGCAAGATCCACGACCGGGCCGCCCTTGACAACTACGTGCGGCGCGCGATGGTGAACACCCACATCTCGTGGTGGCGGCGCCGCAAGGTCGAGGAGTTCCCCACCGACGAGCTGCCAGATCAGGTCGTGGCCGACCACGCGCACGACAGCGACCGGGCCGAGGTGGTCCGCCGGGCCCTGGCCCGGCTGCCCGAGCGGATGCGCGCCGCGATCATGCTCAGGTACTTCGAGGACATGACCGAACCGGAAATCGCGACCGCACTCGGCATCAGCCTGGGCACGGTCAAGAGCACCGTGTCACGGGCCGTGGCCAAACTCCGCATCGATGCTGAACTCGGTGCCGAGGACGAGTTACCGGCCAGTCTTTTGAGGGCGCCTCATTCATGGCACGATCGGGGGAAACGCCCGATAGGGGGCAAGGGAGGTGCCCGTGCGCAGCACGATGATGGATATCCCGCTGACGATCACGTCGATCATGCGTTACGGAACGTCGGTGTTCGGCAACCGCGAGGTTGTCACGTTCACCGGCGACCAGACGCGCCGCCGCACGTACGCCGAAGCGGGCCGCCGGGCGGCCCGGCTGGCGAACGCGCTGCGCCGCCTCGGCGTGGATTCCGATCAGCGCGTCGCCACGTTCATGTGGAACAACGCCGAGCACCTCGAGGCCTACCTGGCGGTGCCGTCGATGGGCGCGGTGCTGCACACGCTGAACATCCGCCTCGACCCGGCCGAGGTCGGCTACATCGCCACGCACGCGGACGACTACGCCGTCATCGTGGACCCCTCGCTCGCGCCGAGGTTCGCCGAGGTGCTGCCGCACGCGCCGGGCATCAAGCACGTGATCTTGACCGGAGACAGCCCGGTCGAATTCCCGGGCGTCGCCGTGCACGCCTATGAGGACCTGCTGGCCGCCGAGGATGACGCCTTCGCCTGGCCGGAACTGGACGAACGCAGCGCCGCCGCCATGTGCTACACCAGCGGGACCACGGGGTATCCGAAGGGTGTGGTGTACAGCCACCGGTCCGCGTATCTGCACGCCATGGGTCCATGCCTGGGAAATGGATTCTCTCTCTCAGAGCGTGACTCGGTGCTTCCCGTGGTACCCATGTTCCACGCCAATGCCTGGGGTCTCGCCTACGCCGCCCTGCTGGCGGGGGCGGACCTGATCATGCCGGATCGCCACCTCCAGCCCGCTCCGCTGGTCCGGCTGATCGAGGAGGAGCGGGTCACGGTGGCCGGCGGGGTACCGACGATCTGGCTCGGCGTGCTCGCCCACGTCAGGGCCGAGGGCGGCAACCTGTCCTCGCTCCGGATGGTGATCGCCGGCGGATCGGCGGTGCCGCACTCGCTGCAGGCCGCGTTCGAGGCCGAGCTGGGCGTGCGTATCCTCCAGGCCTGGGGGATGACGGAGACCTCGCCGCTGGGCAGCGTGGCTAACCCGCCGCCCGGCCTCACCGAGGAAGAGGCATGGCGGTACCGGGACGGCCAGGGCAGGCTGTTCTGCACGATCGAGGGCCGCCTGGTCGGAGACGGCGGCACCGTGCTGCCGTCCGACGGGGAGGCGGTCGGCGAGATCGAGGTCCGCGGGCCCTGGGTGACGGGCTCGTACTACAAGGACGACGACCCGGGCAAGTTCCACGACGGCTGGCTGCGCACCGGGGACGTGGGCACGATGGACGAGCGAGGCTTCATCCAGCTCACCGACCGGGCCAAGGACGTGATCAAGTCCGGCGGGGAATGGATCTCGTCCATGACGCTGGAGAACGTCTTGATGTCGCACCCCGACGTGGCCGAGTCCGCGGTCATCGGCGTAGGCGACGACAAGTGGGGCGAGCGGCCGCTCGCCGCCGTCGTGCTCCGGCCCGGCGCCGAGGTTTCAGCCGAGAAACTCCGTGAGTTCTTGTCCGGGCACGTGCCGCGCTGGCAGCTCCCCGAGCGCTGGTGCTTCATCGCCGAGATCCCGAAGACCAGCGTCGGAAAGTTCTCCAAACGCCAGATGCGCGACGCCTACCAGCGCGGCGACTACCAGATAATCGAGGTCCGCTGAGCCCGATCGCCAGGGCGCTTTGCCGCCCCTAGGCGGATACCGGTACGCTATGGCATCACGCGCCGCTTGGCGCGGCTGGAGGATTCGCCTAGTCCGGTCTATGGCGCCGCACTGCTAATGCGGTTGGGTGGCAACACCCTCCGGGGTTCAAATCCCCGATCCTCCGCAGCTCGCTGAACTGGGCTTTCTCTAGGGTTGTAGGTAAATCTCAGAGAGGGCTCGGTGCTCGTTTCGGGACCTGGTGGGCACTTAAATCCAGTCGGCGTCCCACGGCCCGCCCAAACGTTTGTTTCGCCCGGGCCGTATCTGGTCGGCGAGGCGGGCATTCGCCAGTTCCTCGGCCGCGACTACGCCAGCACCCATGATGCTCGGCGGTCCGGGCCGGTAGTCCGCAGAGCAGACACGCCTGCAGGCCGCCAGCGTTCATGATTTTCGCGGTCGTCAACGACGCCTCGCCAGCTCAGGCCGCGGCGAAGATCCTCAAGCTCGCTGGCTGGCTGAGCACGGACCGCGATCCCCAGCGTGCCAATGGCGCCATCGGCGCGCTCTAGCGGGCTCAGTGGCGCCATCGGCACGCTGCGAGCCGCTGTGGTGTGGGGCGCGCGGCGATAAAGCGTGCAGGCGGGCTCGCGGCTACGTCCTATTTATCCGTTTAGGCCCCAAACGCGACGGGCCACTTTGCCGCCCAACTCCCACGTTGCCTCCCAAGTGGTTTTGGTTTGCCCGGGTATGTCACGACTAGCCGAACCACTTCGGAGGCAACGTGGTGGATCGGAGGCAACGTGGTGGATCGGAGGCAAGGTGAGCTCAGGTCCGGTCGAAGGGTTCGGGGTAGGTGAACGTGCCGTGGACCGAGGGCTGATAGGCGGTCAGGACGCGGACCTGGAAGTACGGTTCCCATTGCGGCTTGGGCGGCGTGATCTGGTACCTGGTGCTCGGCTGGAATCCGAACCGGCTGTAGTAGGCGGGGTCGCCGAGCAGCGCGACCAGGGGTTCGCCGAGCGCGTCCGCCGCGCCGAGTACGGCGTGCATGAGGGCGCTGCCCACGCCGCGGCGCTGGTGGTCGGGCCGGACGGTCAGCGGGCCGAGCGCGAGCACGGGGGCCCGGCCGACGTGGCCGCGGGTGCACAGCACGTGGCCGGTTATCTCGCCCTCGGGTGATACCGCTACCAGCGACAGGGGCGGCAGCCATGCCGGGCCGGCCCGGAGCTCGTCGACCAGCCTGGCCTCGGGCGGGTCCAGCCCGGGCCGGGCGCCGGGCTGGGCGCCCGGCGCGGCGCCGGGGCGGGCGAACGCGGCCGCGGTGATGGCGCGGATGGCGCTGGCGTCGTGGGCGGCCTCGCGGCGGATCAGGAGCGGGTCGTGCCGGGCGGAATGGGCGTCTTCGCCGATGGCCGCCCCGGTGCTGGCCCGGAGCAAGCGCAGGTTGCGGGCGGCGTCGGTGCTGTCGGTGAACTGATCGACCGCGCCGGTCAGCGGCAGCCGCCCGATCCGCGGGTCGGTGATCGCCTCCCGTAGCGCGGCGGTGAACCGGCTGGCCCAGATCACCTGGTAAGGCCGGTCATAGAAACGGCGTGTCTCAGTGTCCAGCGGCGGCGTGAATCCCAGCTGGTTGTGCAGCGCGGCGGTCATTTCCCAGGCCCGGCACAGGTGCTGCTCCCTGGCCGGCCAGTCCGCGGCCGAAATCGCGGCGGCCAGGGATGCGGTGAGCCCGCCCGTGCCGGGGAGCCGCGCGACGGCGCTGCCCAGCCACTTGCTGTAAGGCGGGTAGCGGCGGTGCATCAGCAGCCACAGCCGCATCAGATCACGGGCCAGCCGGGCGGTGACGACGGCCGAGCCCAGCTCATCGCCCGCTTCGGCGCACCGGCCGGGAAAGGCCTCCTCCTGCCCGATCCGCTGCCATTGACAGGCCAGCAGGTACAGCCACACGTCGTGCGGATACCAGGCCAGGGCGGCCCGGGCCGCGCTCAGCTCGCCCGGCTCGTCATGGAAGACCGTGCCGCCGGTGAACTCCGCCAGCCGCTGCGCCGGGGTGGCCAGCCAGTCGAGCAAGGTGACACTGCGGCGCGGGTCGAAGCCGAGGTGCCCGGTCAGCCGGCCGCCCAGCCCGGCGACCTCCACCCGGTGCCGGGCGGTGCCGTCTGGTTCCCTGGTGACCGGGAACGCGACGGGGTAGCCGCGGAACCGATCCGGCAGACGGCTGGCCAGCATCGCGGTGACCGCCTCGGCTCGCTCAGCGTCGTCGTCGGGCAGGAGCACCTGCAGGCGCGGGCCCCAGTCGTGATCGGTGGAGCGCTGGCTGTCCAGCCCTGCGATCTCCGACCCGGGCCCGAGCAGCGCGGCCGCGTACCGCAGCCGCGGGAACTGCTCCGCCAGCAGCGGGCGCACCACGTCCGCGTAGAACTCGCCGGCCAGCCGCAGCCCAGGGATGAACGCCACGTCCACCCCGCGATCCTCCCTGCTTCAGCTCCAGTCTGTCGCCTGGTTTTCCCGGCTGGCCGCCCTCGCGTGTCATGATCAAACAGAGCGAAGGGAGGGGCATGAGGTACTCGATTGTCGCCGAGGCCTACGGGGACCTGGAGCGGGCCAGCGGGCGGCTGGCGCTGGTCGCCCGGCTCGCCGAGCTGCTCGAGCAGACCCCGGCCGAGCTGCTGCCCACGGTCTGCTATCTGTGCCAGGGCCTGATCGCGCCGGAGTTCGCCGGCATCGACCTCGGCCTGGCCGAGAAGCTCGCCGTGCGCGCGGTGGCCGCCGCTACTGGCGTCGGCCCCGAGCAGGTCGCGGCAGGCCTGCGGGAGGCCGGTGACCTCGGCCAGGCCGCCGAGCACCTGCTGGCCGCGACCGCCGAAGGACGGCCCGCCACGCTGGAGGTCACCGCGGTGGTCGGCGCGTTGCATGAGATCGCCGCGGCCGAGGGGCAGGGCTCGGTGGGCCGCAAGCTGGACCTGCTGGCCGGGCTGCTGGCCCAGGCGACCCCGCTGGAGGCCCGCTATCTGCTGCGCCTGGTCACCAAGGGCCTGCGGCTCGGCATCGGCACTCCCACCATCCTGGACGCGCTCGCCCAGGTGTACGCGGGCGGTCGCGCCCACCGGCCGCTGCTTGAGCGTGCCTACAACATCTGCTGTGACCTGGGCCGGGTCGCGGCCGCGCTGACCGACGGCGGGCTGGCGGCGGTGGAGCGGCTTCAAGTGCGGCCGGGTAACCCGGTGCGGGTGATGCTGGCCCAGCGGCTGTCCGACGCGTCGGAGATCTTGGCCAAGCTGGGCGGCCGGTGCGCGGCGGAGTACAAGTACGACGGCGTCCGGGTCCAGGCGCACCGGACCGCTGACGGGACGATTGAGCTGTTCACCCGGCGGCTGGAACGCATCAGCACCCAGTTCCCCGACGTGGTCGAGCTTCTTCAGGCCGGGTTGCGCCCCGGCGAGGCGATCCTGGAGGGGGAGGTGGTGGCCTACGACGCCGCCGCCGGTGAGCTGCACCCGTTCCAGGAGGTCATGTTCCGGCGTCGTAAGTACGGCATCGCCGAGGCGGTGCGCGACGTTCCGGTGGGCCTGTTCTGTTTTGAGCTGCTGTACGCCGACGGCCAGGATCTCACCCTGCTGCCGTACCCGGAGCGGCGGGCCAGGCTGGCCGAGGCGGTGACGCTGTCGCCCCAGCTCCGGCTCACCACCGCCACGGAGGTCTCCGCCGCTGATGCGCTGGAGGCGGCGTTCGAGCAGGCGGTGGCCGACGGCTGCGAAGGGCTGGTGTGCAAGTCGGCCGGTCCTGCCGCCGTGTACCAGGCCGGCGCCCGCGGCTGGCAGTGGATCAAGCTCAAGCGGGACTACCGCACCGAGCTGTCCGACACCGTCGACCTGGTCATCGTCGGGGCTTTCGCCGGACGTGGCCGTCGCCGCGGCGTGTACGGAGCCCTGCTGCTGGCCGCCTACGACGCGACCGCGGACGTCTTCCGCGCCGTGACCAAGTGCGGCACCGGGTTCTCCGACGCCGACCTGGCCGCGCTGCCAGAACGGCTGGCGCCGCTGGCCAGCTCGCAGCGGCCCGCCCGGGTGGACGCGCGTCAGGAGCCCGACGTGTGGTTCGAGCCCGGCGTCGTGCTGGAGATCCTCAGCGCCGAGCTGACCCTGTCGCCGAACTACACGGCCGGCTGGGGCCAGGTCAAGGACCAGGCCGGGCTGGCCATGCGGTTCCCGCGGTTCACCGGGCGGTGGCGTGACGACAAGTCCGCGGCTGACGCCACGACCACCGAGGAGCTGATCGACCTCTACCGCACGGCGCAGCGCACTCCGGCACAGGAGGGCTAAGGCCGGCACACAGGAGGACTAAGGCCGGGCCGCGCCGACGAACGTGGCGGCGTACCAGCCGGTGTTCGTCGGGATCTTCTCCACGTCCAGGCCGGTCTGCGGCGCGTCGATCATGTACCCGTTGCCTACGTACACGGCGACATGACCCACGGCGTCGAAGAACAGCAGGTCACCGGGCTGGATGGCGGAGGAGGCAATGTGCGGCAGTGCGCCCCACTGCTCGTAGGTGTCGCGCGGGATCGAGACCCCCGCGGCCGCCCAGGCCGCCTGGACCAGGCCGGAGCAGTCATACGAGCCCGGGCCGGTCGCACCCCACTGGTACGGCTTGCCGAGCTGGGCGTAGGCGAAGGCCACGGCCTTCTCGGCCTGCGTTGACGTCGGGCCGGTGTACGTGGCCGTCGTGGTCCCGCCCGCGCCGATCGTGCTGGAGGTCACCGTAGTCTGCTGCTGAGCGGTCAGGCTGTCCAGCGTGGCCTGCTTGCTCGCGAGCAGCTTGCTCATGGCGTTCTTCTGGGTAGCCAGCTGGGCGCGGAGCGCGGCGATACCGTCCTTGGTGCGCCGCAGGCTGACCAGCACTCCGTTCAGCTGGCTGGCGTCGGCGAGGAGTTGCCTGGTCTGCGCCGCCCGGCTACCGGATAGCTGCAGCAGCAAGGATCCATGCCCCAAGATGGTCGCCGGGTCGCCGGAGGCGAGCAGCCCGGCCACTGATTCCTGGCCGGAGTCCTCGTAGGCCGCGGCGGCGAGCTGCGCGACCTGCCCGCGGGCCGCCTGGAACTGGTCCTGGGCCTGCGTGGCTTCCCGCTGCACCTGGGCCAGCCGTGCCTGCGCGGCAGGCAGCTGCTGGGCGACCTGGTCGTACCGCTGATTGAGTCCGTCGAGCCGCGTGGTGAGGGTGTTCACCTGCGATTTCACTTGGCTGAGGGTCGGTTGTGGCGCGGCACCCGCCGCGCCGCTGTAAGCGACGGCTCCGGCCATCATCAGCACGCCCGCGACCGCCAGGCCGCGCCGTACTCCGAATCCGCCCGACACCAGCCTTCTCGAGGCGCCTGCCGGCATGCTTCTCCTCCCGCGCTCCACCGGACGTGGTCCGCCGCGCCCCGAGCGCGGACCGAGGTCCGGCGACAGCTGCCCGCCGTCACCTGCGGTGACTACCTAGCGGTACAGCAAGGTCTGAGATCACAAAATAGTGACGACAGCCGGAAGAATCTACCGTTTCTCGCAAACATGACCAATCGCTTACAGAGGCATCGTTTGCTTGACAGTGCGGTCGTTTGACCGGCGGAACAGCGCCTGGCGTTCCCGCGGGAACGCCAGGCGCGTCATCGGGCCGGCGTTCCCGCGGAAACGGGCCTGGTTAAGGCAGCTTCCAGGACTGGTTCGTGTTGCCGGTGCAGGACCAGATCTGGAGCTGGGTGCCCGGAGTGGTGGAGAAGCCGGTGTCGTCGAGGCACTTGCCTGACTGCGGGTTCACCAGGGCGCCGTTGCTCTGCGGCTGCCAGACCTGAGCACCGGTGCCGTTACAGTCGTAGAGGTCGACGGTTGTCCCATTACTGGTACCACCGCCGTTAATATCAAGGCATTTGCCTAGAGCCTGCAGGGTGTTGCCCGCGGCCACCGTCCACTGCTGCGCGTTTGTCCCGTTGCACGTGTAGACCTGCACCGGGGTGAAGTTCACGGTGCTGGCGCCGCGCACGTCCACGCACAACCCGGCGAAGCCGGTGATCGGCCCGGTGGGGCTCCCGCCGCCGCTGCTGCCGGTGATCGCCTGGAAGATGCGGGAGTAGGCGTAACCGGTGGGCTTGTCGTAGCCGTCCACCTCCCAGAAGGACAGCTCCTGGACACCGTTCGAGGCGGCGAAGCTCTCCAGCGTCTGGGCGTTGGACTGGGAGAAGAACTCGTTGTCGTCGTTCTGCCCCGCGATCGGCGTCAGGCCGATCCTGGCGTAGGCCTGCGCGGTGGAGATGCCGTACAGGCTGGCCAGTTGCCCGGCCGTCGCCTGCGCCGCGGACAGCGCGTCGTTCAGCGCGTTCTGGCCATTGCCGAAGTCCATGGTCATGATGTTGACCAGGTTGACCCGGACGCCGTGGCTCTGCGCGTTCTGCAGCACGCTCATCTCCTGGGACGGCAAGCCATTGGGTGCCACCGGGAGGGTGTAGTCCACCTGCACAGCGGGGTTCTGGGCCTGCAATGCGGCGAGGGCCTGATTGCGCCGGTCGTTGGCGGCTGAATCCCCTAGCGTGCCGCCTTCGATGTCGAAGTCCAGCCGGGTGACCCCGTAGGTGTTGACGACATTGGCGTAGGCGGCGGTCAGCGACGACACCGACGTGCAGGTCTGCGCGACCTCGCCGCCGGCCTCGCCGCCGAAGGAGACAATCACGTTGCCGCCCTGGGACTGCAGCGAGCTGATCTGCGAGGTGAAAGAGCCGACCGGGTCGCCGTTGTCCTCCCATTCCATCGTGCAGCCCGACTGCGGGATCAGGAAAGCCAGCGTGTAGAACTTGTCGCCGGTCGCGCCGAGGTCGGCGGCCATGTCGCCCGCGTCGCCGCTGGCGATCTGCAGGTAGGGGGCGGAATAGCGGGCGGGGAAGCTCCCGCCCGCCGCGTCGGCCGCGGTCTGGTGGAGAGCGCTGACGGCACCGGCGAGCAACAGGCTCGAAGTGGCTGTGATCACCGCGAGAGCCGGCCTGCCGAGCGGCCGGGGTCTGCGGCGGGAACGGTGAAGCGGGATGGGATACACCGGTCCTCCAATCAGGGATTAATCTGATAGGAAGGTTTCCTATCAGTTAAAGCGGACGGTATATCGATTTAGCTCGAGGTTCAATCAAAAAAGGGTTAACGTAGGTGATTGCATGGGCATAGGGCTTGAGGCGGCCTCGCGCCGCTGCCTCAGTGCCGCCGGACCGCCGCTCGCGGGAGCCCCCTCAATACGTCTATGGCGAGAGCAAAATCTCCTCATCGACCCCACATTTCCCGTACACTGAGCGTGGCTCAGGGCGTGTACGAGGAGGGGCCATGCCGGACTGGGTGGTAATCGGCCTTGATAACGGCGGTACCTCGAACAACGGGACGGTACTTAACGCCGACGGACAGTTCCTGCTGGACCAGATGGCTGAGGTTCCCAGCGATGTCAGGGAAGGCCCGGACAAGGCCATCAAGGCCCTGGTCGACTCCGTCGATCAGGTGCTCGGTCTCACCGGGGTGCCGTTGTCCAGCGTGCGGGCGATCGGACTCGACACGCCCGGTCCGGCCAGCGCCGACGGGGTCATCTCGTCCAAGGGCGCCACGAACTTCAGCGAGCCGCCCTGGCGCGGGTTTGACATCCGCGGCGCCCTGCAGGAGCGGATGGGGCTCCCGGTCATCTACAACAACGACGGCAACGCCGCCGCGCTGTACGCGCATCATGTCCGGTACGGGGAGCATTCCACCAGCCACAGCTCCGTCGCGGCCATCGTCGGCACCGGGCTCGGCGGCGGGATCATCAATGCCGGGCAGGTGATCAAGGGCGCGGCCGGCATGGCCGGCGAGCTAGGTCACGTCGGCATCCCGCTGGACGGCCTGCTCGACACCGACCAGCCGATGACGCACTGCAACTGCGGTCAGGCCGGCGACGTGGAGAGCTTCGCCTCACTGACCGGCATCAAGAACAACCTGCTGCCGTACTGGCTGACCAGGTACCCGGAACACGAGCTGGCCAGCCTGCCCGCGGCTAAGGCCGCGAAGCTGGTACGCCGGTACGGCGAGGACGGCGACCCGCTGGCACTGGCGATCTTCCGGCAGCAGGCGATCGCGCTCGGGCGGCTGTTCACCATCGCGGCGAACTTCCTCGATCCGGACGCCTACTTCCTCGGCGGCGGCGTGGTGGAGGCCGCGCCGCACTTCCGCGACTGGTTCCTGGCCCAGGTGCACGAGAACACGCAACTGCGCGAAGAGCAGGCCAGGGTGGCGGAGATCGCCTTGGTGCCGGACCTGGACATGGCCGGGGCTCGCGGGTCAGCGGTCGCCGCCCGGGACTGGCTGCTCCGCCGGGGCTGAGCCGCCGCCGGCCGGTTAATCGCTGGCCGGCGGGATGACCACCACCATCGTGAAACGGACCGGCTGGTCGCCGGTGTTGCGGTAGCGGTGCGGAAGGGCGCCGGGAAAGCGCGCGAACTGCCCCGGACCGACCTGGTAGTCCGCGCCGGACACGGTGAGGGTCAGCAGCCCGGCCTCGACCCAGACCATCTCGCGGGTGCCGGGGGCGTGCGCGTCGCCGCCGAACGTCTCGCCCGGCAGCACCTCCCAGCGCCACAGCTCGGTGCCCCAGGGCGGATCGGTCGCTCCGACGATCGTCCCGGTCCCGCCGTGATCCCCGTGCCAGAGCACCCGCGAGGCGTCGCTGATCCGGACCGCCGGCTCGGAGCCGATGTCCACCAGCAGCGTCACCGGGACCCCGAACGCGTCGCCGAGCCGGGCCAGCGTGGCCAGGTTCGGATTCGAGCGGCCCTGTTCCAGCGCGACGAGCACGCCCTTACTGACATCCGAGCGGGCCGCGAGCTGGTCTAGCGACCAGCCCCGTTCGGTGCGCAGCGCCTTGACCGTGCGCGCCACGGCGCTCGCCAGCGAGGGCAGTTCCGTCATATCCGCTATCCACTCCACCATCACGGTCATTATAATGACCTTCACGGGTCAATTTTCCGACCGAACCCTTGGGGGCGATCATGCTTATCCTCGCGCTAGCCGCCGCCATGCTCTACGGCGTGGCCGACTTCCTGGGCGGCGTGGCGTCACGGCGCGCGAATCCGTTCGCCGTCATGGTGGTGACCGAGCCCGCGGGTGCGGCCGTGATCTTGCTGTTCGCGCTCACCGGGCTGACGCTAGCGCGCGGCAGCGGGCTGGGCGCGGCGGCCGCGTTCGGCGCCTGGGGCGGGATGGGCTGGGCCGTAGCGGGCGGCGCGGCGGGCGCGGTCGGCCTGATCGCGTTCTACTCGGGTTTCGCCCAGGCCCCGATGAGCGTCGTGGCACCGGTATCGGCGCTGGTCTCGACCGTCTTGCCGGTCGGTATCGCGGTGGCCGGCGGTGAACGCCTGACCGCGGCGGTGATCGCCGGGGCGCTGGCCTGCCTGGCCGCGATCGTGCTGGTCAGCGCTCACGCTGAGGCTGAGCCGGGGTCCGGCCATCCGGGCCGGCTGCGCGGCCTGGCGTACGGTGTGGCCGCGGGCGCGGCGTTCGGCCTGTTCTTCGTCTTCTTGAAGAACGCCGGGCACTCCGCGGTGCTCTGGCCGGTTGCCGTCTCCCGGGTCACCGGCAGCCTGGTGGCGATCGTCGCGCTGGTGGCGGTCAGGGCGTGGCAGCGGCGCCGTACCGGCTCCGCGGCCAGCGGCGGCGGCATGAGCCGCCAGCTGCTCGGCATCGCGCTCGTCTCCGGCGCGGTCGACGCGGCGGCCAACGTCTGCTACATCCTCGCCACCCGGGCCGGGCAGTTCGGGCTGGCCGTGGTGATCACATCGCTCTACCCGGGCGCGACCGTGCTGCTAGCCCGGCTCGTGCTGCGCGAGCGGATGCGCGCCTTGCAGCAGTTGGGTCTGGTGCTCGCCGCGGTCGGCATCGCCCTGGTGACCGCGTGAACCGCTAGTCGTCTTCTTCCTTGCCCTTGAAGATCAGCCCGCACACCTCCAGGTAGAGCTGCTCGGGGTAAGGCAGGTGGTCGACGACGCGCAGCGCCTGATCCTGGCCGGCCGACTCGAGGATGAACTCGCCATAGCCGAGGATGCGGCCCAGCGTGGATCGCTGGAAGCTCATGTCCGTCACCTTGCCCAGCGGCATCATGTTCACCTTGCGGGTGATGATCCCGGTGGCGAGCAGCATCCGCTGCGAGGTGACGACGAAATAGTTCACCGACCACTCGAAGACCTTGATAGCCAGGCGGGCCAGGAGAAACGCCCATAGGACCCAGATCGCCAGGATCACCGCGTTGTTGCCGTGGGCTGCCCAGTCGCTCAGGAAGCCGGCCAGCGCGAGGCCAACGAGAACCTCCGCGATGGGCCGGATGAGCACCGCGGGGTGCTGGCGGACCGTGATGACCTGGCGCTCGTGGGGCAGAAGGTACTTGTTAACCGAGGCAGGCACCGTGTCACTGCTCGGGACCAGCCTCATCGCAGCCTCGGTGGGTTAAATCGACGAAACGAAGTGAGAAAAGCCGGTTGCGGCCGTTGACAAGAACGTCCCGAGGTTGTGGACGATATGGGCGGCGTTCGTGGGCTGTTGAATAATCCACCAGACCACGAAGGCGAGCGCAGCATAACCGGCAATCTGCTTGACGTTCAACGTCGCCCTCCCTGGTTACCCAGAGTTGATCCGCTTCTTGTTCTCTGACCCTATGTTAGCGTCGATTGGACTGAGTATGCCCCTACGCGCGCCCCAGTATGCACGATCTTGGGCGGCGGCCTACGGCGACCACGCCGTAGGCAGGTCAAGATTCGGCGTCCGCGCCCCTGGTTGCCGGCGATTCTGCCGTCACGTAAGCCGGCTATCTGACAGCATGCTTGCGTGCAGGGCAAGCTGATGGGATGACGATGCCGGGTGAAGGCCCTCAGGAGGGCGCTGACGCGGGCGATACGGACTTCGCCGTCATCGTCTACCGGGAAGAAGACCGGTGGGAAGCCGACGCGCTGCCCGCTGCCGTCACCACGGATCTTGACGCGTTCATGCACGCGCTGCGGCAGCAGCCGAGCATCGGCGGGACGGTCGGCTTCGCCGGCGTCGGCGATGACTTCTTCCTCGCGATCCGGGTGTTCGGCGAAGACGTATCGATGTTCCTGTCTGACCTGACCGCGGCGGTTGACTATACGCTCGCCCGTCAGGTGCTCGAGTGGCTGGACATCCCGGTGCCGGCCGAAGACGAACTCGACCAGGTGCTGCCGGCCGGCGACATGTCGATCTTCGCGGACCTCGGCCTGGACGAGATGGAACTCGGTGCGATGTCGGCCGACCTCGACCTGTACCCGGAGGATGCGGTGGCGGGCATCGCCGACCGCCTTCATTTCGGCGAGGCGGTGGAGCGCGCACTCGACATCGCGCTCGGGCCGTTAGTACTTAACGAGCCGTGGTGACTGGATACATCCAACGATTCGAACCCGCGATGCGGCTGGCGCTGGCCGAGGCGGAACTGTCCGGCGAGGACGTTCCCGTCGGGGCGGTGATCGTGGACCAGGCGGGGAACGTGGTCGCGCGCGGGCACAACCGCCGGGAGGCGGACGGCGATCCGACCGCGCACGCGGAGATCGTAGCGATGCGCGAGGCCAGCGCCAGTATCCCCGGCACGTGGCGGCTCACCGGCCTGACCCTGGTCGTCACCCTCGAACCGTGCACGATGTGCGCGGGCGCGGTGACCGCGGCACGGCTCAGCCGCCTGGTCTACGGCGCGCAGGACCCGAAGGCCGGCGCCGTGGGTTCGCTCTGGGACGTGGTCAGGGACACCCGGCTGAACCACCAGCCGGAGGTCATCGGCGGGGTGCTGGCCGCCGAGAGCGGCGAACTATTGCGCCGCTTCTTCGCCGCGCGGCGGTTCAGGTAGGAGCTTCGCTCGGGTAAGATCGCCCACGGTGGAGTCGCCTAGTGGCCGAGGGCGCACGCCTCGAAAGCGTGTGAGGGGGCAACCCCTCCGTGGGTTCAAATCCCACCTCCACCGCTCGACGGGGGCATTGCGGCTAGTGCAGCCCAACCTGGGCGGCGCTGCGCTGGGCTCATGTTCGCTGGAACCGGACGTCACCCGCCACCCGTTACCGGGTTGGTGTGCCTTGCCTCTGCCGAGGGCGCGGGGCGTCAGGTCGGTGGCCGGACAGCGAATGGGGTGCTGAGTGCTTGAGCCGCAGGGAACGGGGTTTTTCCTGATTCTCATCGTGGCATTCGGGGCACTGCTTTACTGGGTCGCGGTAGCCAAGCAGACCGTGTTCCGGGTGTTTGCCGCCTGTCTGGCGTTCATTCCCGCAATGGTGTTCGGTATCGCCACGGTCAATAAGTACTACGATTATTACCAGAGCTGGGGGGCGATGATCAATGACCTCACCGGCCAGGGCGCGGCGGCGATCCCCAAATACTCGGCCGGCGGCCTCAACTCCGGCAAGCAACTGCAGCGGGACCTGAACCGGGGCACCAATACCGCGGAAGACGCCACGGTCGGGTTCTTGTTCCAGACCACCGTTACCGGGCCGAAGACGCATATCAGCCGCATCGTCTACGTCTACCTGCCGCCGCAGTACTTCCAGAAGGCTTACGTGCACTACAGGTTCCCGGCCATCGAGCTGCTGCACGGCTCGCCAGGAACGCCGTCCGCCTGGGTGGACGTGCTGGACGTGATCCCCACCTTCCTGAACCTGCTGGCCACCCATCAGGCCGCCCCGGCGGTGCTGGTCATGCCCGATATCGACGGCGGGGAACGGTATTCGCTGCAGTGCCTGGACAATCCCGGCGGCATCCAGGACATGACGTTCGTGGCCAGGGAGGTCCCCGCGGCCATCGCCAAGTCGGTCAGCGTGCAGCCGCCCGGCAAGGCCTGGGGGGTGGCAGGCTATTCGGAAGGCGGCTACTGCGCGGCCAACATCGCGTTGCAGGAACCCGGGCTTTTCGGCTACGCGGGCATCCTGAGCGGGTACTTCAAGCCGCTCACCAGCCAGGTGCCGATCGGCAACAAGCCAGGGGCGAGGCCGCAGCGGGTGTACGTATTCGCTCACCTCCCGCAGCTGGCGATCCGGAATTCCCCGGTGGAATACATCACTCAGGTGCCGGTGGGGGTGTTCCTGCCCAACTTCTGGCTCGCGGCCGGACAGGGGGACAAGGGCGATGTACAGGCCGCGTCGCAATTCCAGCAGCTGGCGACCACCCGGCAGGCGAACGTTCCGCTGCGCATCATTCCCGGCGGCCACACCGGTTCGGTGTGGCGGGCCGCGCTCGCCCCCATGCTCAGCTGGATGACGCCGCAGCTGACGCAGCAGGCCGCGATCGCGGACGCGGCCGCCGCCAGGGCGCGCGAAGCCGCCCAGAAGGCCCACGCCGCCAAGCCCACGGGTAAACCCGGCAAGCCGTCGGCTCCGCCGCGGCGCGGTGAGCCGCCGGCCAAGCGCGTCAGTCCGTTATCCTCCGATCGCCGTCCAGGTGATCGTCATCGTCCAGGACGTCGAGTGGTCGTCCCAGGTTCGCGGGCCGATCAGGATCAGGTTCTCGTCCTGGGTCTGCTTGGTGAATTCCGCGGGCGCCGCGGAGCAGGTACCACCCGCGGCGAACGCCTTGTCGCACGCTGAGCTCGTGGTCAGCGCCACCCCCGTCCCCGCCGGAGATTGGTTCTCCAGTTCATACTGATCCTTATCCGGCTGCCCCGCGCCCGAGCAGGTCGGCGAGCTCTGCCCCGGGGCCGGCGGGTTGCACAGGGTCCAGTGCGTGCCGCCGTCGGCCGGTACGGCGTCCGTGGCGCTGACGTCGACCTCCCCGGGCAGGCCGGCGTAGGTGACCGCGATCGGATAGGTCGCGTTGGCGCCGGTTCCGCCCACCGAGCAGGTCGCGTTCGGATACCCGAGCGAGCCTTGCGTCGAATCAGTTGCTCCGTTACCGCCGGTGCAGTGGCCGAAGCTGACCGAGCCAGGCGAGACGGTGATCGACCGGATGGTCGGAACGACGTTCACGTGCCCGGTGACCTGCGAGCTGCCCGAGGACTGCGACCCTTCCTGATTGCCGGTCCCAGAAGATCCCCTGGTGAAGAAGAACAGCGCGACGAGTATCGCCGCGATCACGATCACTCCGCTACGCATACCGGCCTCCAGCCGACTTGGTCTCGATCCGGACCCGCAGCCCGGTCCGCCACACGCCGATGGCAATCGCCGCCAGCAGGACCAGGACGACGGTCAGCCACCATCTCCAGGCCGCGATGCCGAGCCAGCCCCCCGCCGCCGGGCCAGGCGTGAGGCGGAACTCCAGCGGGGTCGCGGCGGCCGCGCCGAAGCGCACGCCACCCGATGCGACGCCGGGCGATCCGGTGACCACGATGTCGCTGCGGTAGCTGCCCGGCGCGGCGCTGCCCGGCAGGACGAGCCGCAACGGGATGAGCACTTGCTGGCGGGGGATGAGCTGCCTGGTAGCAGTACCGATCGCGATCCACGACGCCGGGACCGTCCGCCCGGGGCCGCTGGACAGCCGCCGCACCGTGACGCTGATGGATTCGGTCTGCGTGCCGGTGTTGACCACATAGAGGGACGGCAGCGAATAGCTGCCGCCCGGGTGGGCGACGCCCCCGAGCCGGACCGGATCGGCCTGCACCCCGACCCCGATGCTCGCCCGGCCCCCGATGCTCGCCCGGGCGGCTGGTGCCAGCCCCAGGGAGACCACCGCCCCCAGGGAGGCCACCACCGCCAGAGCCGCGACCGCCAGGCAGCACAGAGCACGGCGCGCCATAAGGGGCATACACGTAAAATCCCCGAACAACCGCGACCGGTCAACGGTGCCCCCGCTGACCTGCACCCCCGTGCCCCGGCCCGCTCGGAGCCGTGCCCGCCGTGCCCGCGGTGCCCGTTTACGGGCACCGCTTTGTCCGGGACGTTCCGTTCACTCCGATGCCGCGGTCGCCCAGTGCGGTCGGCATCGCGGATGGACCGGGGGCTGTGGGCCACCGCCCCCGGAAGAACGTGGGCTGTGGCCCACCACCCCCGGTCACGCAGGGCGACGGCCACGGACCAGGCTCGGCAAAAGTGGCATAAGGCACGTCACTAGGCCGTCGCAGCCCGATGCGATTACCGCCTGGACAGCCTCATCGAAGTCCGCTGCCCGATGCCCGGTATCCAGCGGACAGCACGTCATCGTGTGGTGCTCGGTGCAACAGTAGCGAGAGTTGTCTGTGCTGCAGGGGCAAGTGCGGTGAGCCGTTATACGCGGCTGCGTAAAGTTATGCGCGTTTGGCGATACACTTTGAACAATGTCGCATAACCTCGCGCATAAGGAGCTGGGGCATGGAGATGCAGTCGGATCAGGCGGATTTCCCAGTCCGTGTCGAGGGGTGGATCGCTGGTGGGGAGACTTATCGGGTCGAGTTCAAAGGCGAGCAGCGCGACGAGCTGAACGATCGCGACTTGGTCGAGGCGGTGGTGTGTCTCGCCAACGGGACCGGCGGCGTGCTGCTGGTGGGGGTTGAGGATGACGGGACAGTCAGTGGTGCCCGGCCACGGCATGAGGCCGGGCGCACCGATCCGCTGCGGGTCCAGGCGTTGATCGCGAGTATGACGCAACCCGCACTTTCCGTTGTCGCGGGGATCGTCCGGGTCGATGATGCCGAAGTCCTAGTCGTGGAGGTACCGGATAGCTCGCGTGTGGTGGGAACGACGAGGGGCACCTACGTGCGACGGGCCATCGCTGGTGACGGCAGGCCTACCTGCGTTCCGTACCACGCCCACGAGATGCTCGCTCATGAGGTGGACCGCGGTGCGGTGGACTGGGCTGGCCTGCGTATCGGGGGTGCGGTCTGGGCAGATCTTGACCCCCTGGAGTTCGAGCGACTCAGGCGGCTGACAGCTTCTGCGGGTGATCAGGCCGATCGTCTGCTTGCCTCGTTGTCTGATCGTGAGATAGCCAGCGCGCTCGGGTTCATGCGGACCGAGACTGAGGTCACGGCGGGAGCGCTCCTGCTGTTCGGGCGAATCGATGCGTTGCGGCGCTTCCTGCCGACTCATGAGGCGGCGTTCCAGGTGCTCAGGGGACTTGAGGTCGAGGTCAACGACTTTCTCCCGTACCCCTTGCTGCGGCTCGCCGAGGAGATGTTCGCCCGGTTTCAGGCCCGGAACAGTGAAGAAGAGCTGCAATTCGGACTCTTTCGGGTGGCGATATCCACCTATTCGGGGACCGCATTCCGCGAGGCTCTTGCCAACGCTCTCATCCACCGGGACTACACGCAGCGTGGCGCTGTCCACGTGCAGTGGAGCGAGGAACAACTCGAGATCTCCAGCCCTGGAGGCTTCCCGAGCGGTATAAGGCTGGACAACCTGCTCGTAGCGCCGCCGCATCCACGGAGCCCTCTGCTTGCAGACGCGTTCAAGCGTACCGGTCTGGTGGAGCGGACCGGGCGCGGGATCAACCGGATGTTCGCGGAGCAACTCCGGGTGGGTCGGCCAGCGCCTGACTACGGAAGAAGCTCCGATGCTCATGTCGTTGCCGTCCTTCCGGGAGGGCCGGCCAACTTGTCCATGACTAAGTGGGTCCTTGAGCAGGAGAATCAGCAAGGGACGCCACTCAGCCTTGCCGAACTTCAGGTGCTCGCGGAACTGATGTGGGAGCGTCGAGCATCCACCCCTGAGCTGGCGCACGTGGTGCAGCGAACTGACGCGGAGACCCGCAGCATTCTGGCCCGTATGGTTGAACGGGGCTGGATAGAGGCACGGGGCGAGGGAAAAGGCCGGAGCTGGCATCTGTCAGCAGCGGTCTACCGCGTGCTCGACGCGCCGGCCGGTTATGTCCGTGTGCACGGCTTCGAGCCACTACAACAAGAACAGATGGTGCTGCAGTACGTCGACGCCCACGGCCAGATCACGCGGACCGAAGCCGCTGACCTATGCGCACTCACTCCGGACCAGGCAAGCCGTCTGCTGCGGCGCCTCGCGAAAGAGGGAAAGCTATCGCTACGCGGAGAGCGTCGGGGATCGGAGTACGTTAGGCCGGCTGGTGAAGCTGGCAAGTAAGACTGGCCACCCGCAGCCTGGCTCAATGCTGCGAATGGCGTCTGTGACTGGGATGGCCCTACTCGCGGGGTGCGGTGTCGGTCAGCTGTAGGTCCGAGAGCAAGCATAGCAGAAGCCCGTTTTCTACCTTGCCTAATCAGGGCACTGGCGGAGGATAAGAGATTCGAACTCTTGAGGGTTTCCCCAACACGCTTTCCAAGCGTGCGCCCTAGGCCACTAGGCGAATCCTCCGCTCGATAGCTTACCGGTTTGCCCGGCCTGCCGCGGACGGCCGGGCGTCTCGCGTCCATAGCACCCGCCAGGGTGGCTAGACTGGCCCGTGACCCCCCGCACGGCGTTTATCCCGCCAACCCCCCCAGGGCCGGAAGGCAGCAAGGGTACGCGGGCTCTGACGGGTGTGCGGGGGGTCCCATGTTCTGTTTGCGGGACAGCTCCGTGAGGATGGGGTCATGAGCCTAGCCCTGTACCGCA
>Ga0126381_100001280_pt1 | contig 27112 bp, 38 predicted proteins | sample PanSoiMetPlot_28_FD_96465 | JGI IMG/M metagenome (GOLD analysis project Ga0126381, IMG submission 96465) | Tropical forest soil microbial communities from Panama - MetaG Plot_28 | ecosystem: Environmental > Terrestrial > Soil > Tropical forest > Bulk soil | place: Panama | collected 2016-02-17
CCTCGACATGGAGAACCAGCAAGGCGGATTCCCCTATCAGGCCAATTGGTTTTATAACCGCGACCTTGAACAAGGCATGTGGCCGGGAGCGCAGAAAACTTATATCTGGCCGATTGGAGCCACCACCCCGCCGGAGAATCCGCCCACGAACATCACGGACGCGGAGGGGAACATCCTTGTGCTCACTACCTTTGGAACGACCGGCGACACGCCGCCCGTCGCGCCAGCGTGGGACACGACGCAGGGAACCCAGCCCCCGAACTGGCCAGTAGGCGCGACGATTCAGGACGGAACCTGTGTGTGGACGGTTGCCGATCCCGACGCCCAGGGCTTCCGTGTCCGTCCCATGCCGCCGAGCGGAGGCCAAGTGTGGTTGGTTCGCTTGTGGGGACAGAAGAAGGCTACGACCTTCACCAAGCTCAAACAGACAATCGAACCGATCCCCGACGACGAAGAGAAATGGTTTCGTGATGGGTGCATCGCCTACGCCCACCGCTACAGCGCAAACCCCGCAGTCAAGGCGCGCTATGCCGCGATGAAAGCGGAGTGGATTGCAGCGATGGCCGCAGAGACCAAGCAGAACGACCGCGAGGACGAGAGCAAAGGTTTCTTTCCAGACAAGAGTGTTATGTCCCCGAGCTACACGACCGACCCCGGCCCCTATCCCTATCGCTACGGCTGGAGATGAGAGATGAGCGTCACGCGGAACATCATGGCCAGCGCATTGTTCTCCATGCCTTTCATCGGCTATCAGCCCGTGAACATCTCGAACAATGAACCAGCCGTCACCGCCGCCAACCTCACCAAACAAACCATCCTTGGCCCACCCTTCAAATGGCCGTGGAATCGCGGATCATTTCACGTCGAATTGGACCCCAGTGAAACGAGCTGGGGACAGGACTATCTGTTCTCCCTTTCCGACTTTCATTTCGTGGAGAAAGTGTGGCTCACCGATCCAGACGGCAAGGTGACGGAGATAACCAACATCGTGCAGAGCTTGTCCACGGAGAACATCTCCAAACGGCCTTCGAGCGCGGCGATGAACCTGATGGACTCTGACGGCAATGTGACGCTAAGAGTCAACACGCTTCCCGATGTGGCCTACGCGATAGACGGCTTTTATCAGCGCGCGCCCATGCTAATGACTTCGCTTGCGAACTCGTGGCGTCCGATCCCCGACCATCTTGCATACATCTACGACTGGGGTTTTCTGGGCTTCGTCTCTCTGCTCACCAAAGACGCGCGCGCGCCTATCTTCCTGGGCAAGTTCGCAAGCCATCTCCTCGGAGCACAGGACGGATTGACCGCGACCCAGCGCAACATCTTCCTCGGAAACTTCCTTGAAGTCATCAACCAGCAAGGCCGTGAGCAGCTCGCCACCCAGCAAGGCGCACAGGCAAGGGGGAACAGCTAATGGCAAACGCGCTGCAACAAGCCGGAGCCTTGAGCGAACCCAGCAACTTTGCGCCGTTGCACACCAACCGCATTTTTACCGGCCTCTGGACAAATCGCAGTTTCTTGCGCGACGCGGCCACCAACGAATATCAGGAACGCTACGGGATGGGACGGCAAGACTCCATCCTGTACGGCTACAACTCGGAAATCACTTCCCGGCTCACACTGGGACGCCGCCCCGGATCAAGCGTCTACAACTCCAACTCCATTGCACCCGTCACGCGTTTTTATTCCTTCAACACCTTCACCCTCACCGATGAAGCCATCCGCGTTCTGGCCGACACCGCGAGCGATGTGCTGGACATTACCGGCAGCAGCAATACTTCCATCTGGCACAAGTCCGCCGGAGCCGGATCAACTTACTTTCTCGGAGTGGGAAATATCCTCTATTTCACAAATGGAGTGGAGAACAAACAATGGATTTATGACACCAACACGGTTGCAAATTGGGGAATCCAACCGCCGCCGAACGCTCCAACCGTCAATCAGGCCCCGCGCCCTAACAGCTATCCCGCATGGCAAGCCAGTACAGGCTACGAAGTCAACTCCCCGGCCATCTCGGGCATGATTATTCTGGATGATCTAACCAACGTCCCCTCCAACTGCAAATTCATTCCCACGCAAGGAGGGGGAACGGTCGCCATCCTGTGCGGCCAGAACTACGCGAACGGCAGCACCATTCCCCTCCCCGCTGGATTTGACGCCTCACGGTTGATGGTTTGGGTGACGCCCAGTGTGGGCTTCAACAGCTCCATCCTCCCGGCTGGGGTTTATCAGAGCTACGGCACGGGTGGAGTCATCAGCAGCGCGTTTCAAGACCGAAGCGGAGGCTATGCCTTCGATGCAACGAACAACTGGATTGCAATCGCCTGGGACACCGCCGCCGCGCTCACGCCGGTAGTCAGCGGAAGTTACACCAGCCTCACCTTCCGCACCGCCGCAGGAGACGACCTCTGTTTTCAAATCGGCACAGGCTACGACAGCAGCAGCATCCCCATCCCTACCGGCTTCGCCATCGCGCAATCGCTTTCGATGGCCGGGATGGTGAGCTGCGACAACGTGAATCACACCATGCAAGGCGTCTTCCAGTGCAACCTGTCAGGCACCACAATTCACAACATCTATGACGATGGCAGCGGGAACGTATGGCACGGGAATACAGGGGTGTTCACGGTTTTCTGGAAGCTGGGCCAGCTCACGAGCACACAAGCCGTCACCAACGGGACCGCGCTGATAGTCCCGACGACAGGAACCAACACCGCCGCGCTCATCTTCGCCGTTGTACCGAACGGCCAGAGCTACGGGCTTCCCTCGGGCTACACCCTCTCTCAAGTCGTCGCAACCTGCGCGATGAATGGCCACGCTTCAGGCGGATCAAATCGCGGCCACGGCTGGAGCTGCTTAACCAGCGGACAACAGTTTGTGGGATACGTTGCGGACTCCGTGGGGAATCAGTGGAACGCAACCGGCAACATCTTTGCCGTGGGCGCGATCCTCTCCGCAGCCGGAGGAAACGTCCAGTTTGCCAACGGCACAGGGCAAACGGGACCCACAGAGCCGACATGGAATTTAACGCTGGGCGGAACCACAGCGGACGGCTCAATCACATGGACGAACAAAGGCCCCGCGCAGTGGCAAGCAGGACACAACTACGCGACCGGAGACGTAGTGATGGGAGTGGTGGTGAATCCGCCCAGCACTCCAAATCAAATCTATGTTGCATCGACGCCGGGAGTGAGCGGAGCCACGGAACCGCGATGGCAGCAAGGCGTGGGACTCCAGCAGCAGGACAACACCGTAACGTGGACCTGTCTGGGCCGCGCGCTCACGTGGAGCGACCTTGGCGCGACGACGACGATTACAGCCGCGTCCACCATTATTGATCCAAAGGGCTATCTGCAAACCGTCTACAGCCCTGGGGTGAGCGGATCAACGGAGCCAACCAACTTCAGCACAGAGCTGGGAGGACTCACCACCGACAATACGGTTATCTGGCAAAACATGGGAGCTTTCGCCGTGGCTGGCACAGCTCCGGTTCAGTACGGCTACGAGTACATGAAATCGGTGACAAAAGACCCCAGCAACATGAGTCCGAAGTCTTCGCCCATCGTCATCATGCAGGGCAACCACGCCATCATTCAGGGCGATGGATCAGCCGACCCGCAAGCAGACAAAATCGTAATCTTCCGCACCGCGCAGGGAGGCTCGACCTTCCTTCAGCTCGCCATCATTCCCAACCCCGGCGCGGGACAGACGTGGACCTATGTTGACGACTCCACCGATGCCGACCTCAACACCGAATGGCAAGCATTGGTCTCAGGGGAGGGAACACCGCTACCCGTGGGCGCAACCTGTCTGGGCTATCACCTGGGCCGCATCTTCGCCGCCGTGGGGAACGTGGTGTGGATCAGCTCTGGCCCGGATGCCATCGTGGGAGGCTCCAGCGGGAACGCCGGTTTTGATACCACCTTCACCTGTCAGAGCAAGATAACGCGCTTCTGGACGTGTCCTCTGGGCATGGTGGTTTTCACCGTGCGGGATGCCTACATCATCCTTGGCTCCGCGACCGACGCCGACCCGCTTTACATGGTGGTTTTCATCGAAGACCTACCGCTCAGGAGCTATGACTGTTTCACCGTCAACAAGACCACGCCCTATCTTCTCAGCGGGAATAACACCCTCTTCGCGCTCGATCCCAGCGCGGGGATTACAGAAGTGGGATTCCCCATAGCCGACCGGCTGGAGCAGGAGTTTGATTCCTCCGCAAGCTACGTGACCTTCCACAAGCAGACCAGCCGGGACACCGCGCTTTATGTCGCCAACGGACAAGACCACTGGTACAGGATGGCCGCGACCAACGCCCCCGAAAGTGGATCAGCTTGGAGTCCCCGCGCCAACTTCTCCAGTCTGGGATGTGTCCAGAGTGTCGAAGTCTCCCCCGGCCAGTACCGGCTCCTGATGAGCGGAACCACCGCTGGCCCGATCCTCCAGCGGGATAGGAACACCCACACCGACAACACCGTAGCGTATCCCGTTATGACCCGTTTTGGAGCCATCGTTTTGGCCCAGCCGGGGCAGCTTGCAGCACTGTCCTTCATCACCCTAGAGAGTGTCCGACTCGGAACTCGGGCAGCTCTCGCTCTCCTGCTGGGGGAGCTGGATGGAACGTTTGAGACGCTATCACGAACGCGCCAAGACCCGACCAACCTACCCCCCAGCAGCACAATTTTCAGCGACCGTTACCACTTCGCGCAGAACCAGAAAACCGCATGGTGCAGACACTTCCAGATGGAGATTTCTTGGCCAGCGGAGGACGCCGCAAACGAGCTTTTAACCTTCACTATTTTTGGACAGACTTGGCAGGAAATGAGGGCGCAATAATGCCATCAGTCAGGGCATCCGCGAGGCCGAATCTAAGGGGTTGGCAACAGGCCCAGACCATCCCATCCGAAGGGGGAAAAACGCCCACCCCGCCGCCCCTGAAAGACCCCCTCCAGAGGGGTGCATTAATGCACGCTTCCATGCCCCTGATGGCCTCGACTTCAGACGCCTTTCAGAGGCAGTTTTACAGCTCTCAGAACATCCCCCAGCAGCGCATTTTCCCGGCCAAGAAAGGGAGTGGATCATGAGCACCGAGCCACGGGTTTTCACCTTCGGAAAGTACACCGTCAGGCCGACAGGGGAGCGGGACCGAGCCTACCTGTCGAAGCTGATTGCCGCCGATCCCTACCACGCCGACCGGATGAATGCCGACTACTTTTTGAAGCTCCAGCCGGGGGAGGATTCCTGGGCTTTGGAGGACAAGGACGGGAAAGTGGTCTTCTACTTCAAGACCTCCACCGCCGTCCGCATGGCCATTCAGTTCACCGAAACGGACTCGCTTGCAGCCAAGCGGCAAAACGCCGCCGCTCTAATTGAAGGTCTAGCGTGGGTTATAGGCATATTCCGGCAGAACCGCTTCCGCGAAGTCCTCTTCGACACGGAAGGCCCGGAGCTGCATGTTTTCGCAAAACGTCATCTGGGCTTCGTAGACGCGCCGGGACTCCTCAGCCTAGCCCTCACCAGCTCAGCGGCCATAGAAATCCAGCCTGAAGCCTTGGGGATGGTTCCCACAGGTAGGCTAGAAAGGGTGGGATAGGGCAATGTGCGGAGCTTCGCAACAACAGAAGGATATTACCGATGAGCAGCAGCAATTCTACAAGCAGCTTGCCGACGAATACAGTACGGTTTTCGGCCAGAATCAGCAGATTACCGGCGCGCTCACGTCTTCATTCTTGCCGATCCTCAAGGCTGGCCCCTCCCAAACCGGCATGGCCCCCGCCGAGGAGACCGCCCTACGCACCCAAAATACGGAGAATGTGGCGACCGACTACGGACAGGCGCAAAGGGCCACGGCCCAGATATTAGCTGCACGTGGAGGAGGCAATACCCTGCTACCCTCCAGCGTCACGGCCAACATCCTTGCCCAGAACGCCAACCAAGCCGCCGCCCAGCGCGCCCAGGGGGAGCTGGGGATCACCCAGCAGAACTACGCCAAGGGCTATCAGAACTGGCAGACAGCGGCCAATGTTCTAGGCTCCACAGCCGGACTATTGAACCCCACCGGATACGCGGGACAGACGACCGGCGCAGGACAGGCCGCCTCCAGCTCCGCGCAAGCCGTTTCCAACGCCAGTTTTGCCCCGTGGGGAGCCGCCTTCGGAGCACTGGGAAGCGTAGGCGGATTGGCCACCGGCGCGGCCATCAACAAATGGGGATAAGGAGGAGTTATGGCAGACGGACAGGACACCCTAAACGAACTGAATGCCACCCCTGTAAATCCCGTGCAGCAGATACCCTCCGCACCCTCTACGGGGATGCTCCAGAACCCCTCCGCGAGTGACATTTTATCCACCATTCAAGCCGCCCAAAACGCCGCCCCTCCAGCCGGTTCAAACATCCCTGTTGTGATGCCTTCCGAGGTTCCGAATATACCCACTCCGACCAGCCCGGACGTGCAGGAGCATATGAGTAATTTGCGCCGCGTTTTAGACCGTGTTGGGAGCATCCTTGGAGGGGATGAAACTCTGCATGTAAAGAAGGATTCAGACGGCAATGTAACCATCACAAAAGACCCCTCCACCGAGGGGGAAAAATGGGGGCGAATTGCATCCGCCGCGCTGGGGGGAATGGCTCAGGGTTTGGCCAATTCCCAAGGCCCCGGAGGCACCGCCAGAGGAGCCGCAGCCGGTACGCAATACGGCCTCAATATGCCCCAACAGGCGCGCCAACAGGTGCAGGAACAGGCCACCGCCGAACAGCAAATGCAGCTCCGCAACGCACAGAAAGCCTTGACCCAGCAACAGATAGCCCAAAACGCCTTCAGGATGAAGGAGCAAGGGATTGCACTTTCCGAGGAGCAGAGCGACCGCGCCAATCAGGTAGAGAGCTGGATTACGGGCAACCCCGGCAATAGTAAAGTAGGCGATTTCAGCAACATGCAAGATGTAATGGACTACGAGAAAACCCACGGTGACCTGCTTAAAAACCACGCCCGAGGCATGTACCACACCGAGGTTTTACCGGATGGAAAGGTGCGTCTTTTTACCGTGGATCAGGCATGGTTGGATCAGAAAAACGACAAACCCGTGACCTTCAAACGGCTGGAAGCCGGGGACTCCGCAGACGCCCCCATGAAGCTAGTCGATTACACCATCCCAGCGGGAGCCATGACCAACCGCGACATTGACACGGCGATGGAGGCCCAGACGCAGCGAATCTCGAAGTATCAGCTAGACATTGCAGGGCAGGAAGAGAAGGCTACGGCAGCGAAGGAAGCCACCGCCGCGCGCAGAGACGCCGCCGCCGACCGACGCCTATACCAACAGGGGATGTTATCCGTGGCGCAGGAGAACGCCGAGACCCGCCGCCAGCTCGCCACCATGCAGGGTGCGGGAATGGGAGCCGGAGGAGGAGCGCATGGCGATGCTTACCTCCAGACCATTCCTGAGAACATGCGCGAACAGGTGAAGTCCATTGCGCGCGGAGATACGAAGATGCCGAGTGGAGCGCGGAGCGGATCAGTCCAGGCACTCCGCAATGCAGTTTTCAACTATGACCCCACCTACACCGATGCGCGCTACGACACAAAGCAGAATTTCAAAAAGGGCGAAGACGCACAGAACCTTGTTCAGCTCTCAACCGCGATGGAGCACCTAGAGAGAGCGACGACAAACTCCAAGGCAGTTGGTACGGCCCCGCTACTCGGATACAACGCCACCGCAGCCGACGCGCGCTACAACCAAGACGTTAAATTTTTCACGCAGGAAGCCGGAAAACTCGTGAAGAGTGGCGTACTCCCAGAGAAGGAATACGAGGACTTGAAGCGTGGTCTGGATTCATCGCGTCAGGGGATCAGAGACGCATCGTTGCAAGAGATGGCGAAGCTCGTAGGTGGGAAGGTCGCAGGCATTTTCCAGAAGTACAAAGCGGGAGCGGGAAACGATATTCCCGTAGAAGATTTTTTCGATGCTCCGACACAAACACGATTACGCCGTTACGGAGTTGTCGGAGGAGGCGCGGACACACCCGGAGGAGGAGCCACGCCGCAGACTCATGTCTTCGATGCCGCCGCATGGAAGCGCGCCAATCCCACGGGAGACGTAAACCAAGCCATCGCGCAAGCGAAGGCGCAGAACTACACCGTAGTAGGCCAGTGAGGGTTTTATGGCAGACGGACAGCAACAGCCTATCGACCTTTCAGCCGGAATGGTTCCCGCAGCATCACCGCAAAAGGGCATCGACCTTTCAGCGGGAATGGTGGACACGCCGCCACCGGACTCAAGCTTTGTTGGCGACGTAGCGGGAGGATTTAAAACCGCGCTGAATCAGACGGGCGAGACCGCGATGCGTGTGCTGGGAGCTGTGCCGATAGTGGGGAGCGCACTGAAGAGTACTCCCGGTTGGCAGCAGTCGCAGCAGCAGACGCACGAGATTGCAAACGCGCCCCTCGACACCGGAGGAAAGATGGTGGGCGCGGGATTAGAAAACATTCTTGAGTTTGTTGCAGGAGATGAAGCACTCAAGGGACTGAGCACCGCCGCGAAGATTCAAGAGCTGGGACGTGTAGAGCAAGCCTTGAAGAAATCGCCATTTCTCGCGCGGATGTTAGGCAATGCCGTACGCGCGCAAGCAGTAGGCACAGCACAAGCCGCCGCGCATGGAGCCAGCGGAGGCGAAGCCGTGGCCAGCGGAGCCGCGACCGCGTTAGGTGGAGCGGCAATGGAGGGAATGATGGCCGGGGGATCAAGAATTCTCCGAGCGATCCGCCCGACAACCACCGAGGCACTGGGAGAAACGCTACCCGTCTTGGCCTCGCAGAAGGCCGGAGCTTCGCCACTGGCCGAGAGTGTGGCGGACATTCGTGGAGAGCAGGGAATTGCAGCGCAGCAGCAGCAAGCCGCCGCGCGCGGAATCAGGAACCGCGCGCAGCAGGTAGCCGCAAGCGAGCTGGACAGATTGAACGCCGCGCGCAGATTGCGATGGGAAGAAGGCGAAGGCGTGATGAATCTTGCGCCGGAAAATCAAATTCCGCCCAGCCGCCAGCTCGCCACAGGAAGGCCCCAACTTCCAGAAGCGACAGCGGGAACGGCTCCACAGCTCGAAGCAGGAGAACAACCCGCAGGACTCGCGCGCACCCATGAGCTGGGAGCGTATGAGGGAGAGTTTCCAGAGCAGCCAGCCGCAGCCGCGCGACCAGGTGGCACGGCGACCGCTGAAGCTCCACAACCACGCGGCCAGCGCGTCCGCTACATGGAGGAGCGGCCACCGAACTTTGAACCTGTTGACGTTGAGAACGAAACCCAGAACATCCGCAGCTTTGGCGATGCAGCAGAAAAAATCCGCGAGCACGCCGCGCCAGTGTTTGACCGCTTTGACAAAGTGACAAACGGCGAATACACACGCTTGCGCGGAGAACGCGACGCAGCTTACAGAGCTGGAGACTACAACGGAGTTACAAAAGCAGAGAGCGCGATAGACGATCTTTTCAGCAACACGCGCGGCAAAATCGACCGGCTGGATTATCAGACGGCAAAGCGCGCATGGCGAACCTCAAAGGTTTTGGACGCAGTACACGATGCCGTTTCTAAGAGCTTCAACATTGGCGAGGAATCACTAGCCGAGGACGCGGGAGTATGGCGCGGGATCAATGGTGGAAGCCTTATGCGCGGAGTGAATCGACTCACGCGCGACTATGGCCGCACCGCGCTTGAGGATGTCATCGGCAAAGACGGATTAACCGGACTCGTCAAGATTGCAGACCTCACTCAGACGCCACAGCGCGCAGCCCTGTACGGACAGAAGGTTGGAGATGTAGCAAACACGTTGGCCGGAGTCCCCGGAGCGGGAGGAACACCGGCAACTGTGAACTGGGTGCGAAAGCTCCTACTTCACCAGATGGCCGTGAATCCGCGCGTAGCGCGCGCCGTGGAATTTGCCGTCGATAACAAAGTGACTCCCAAGGTGTACGGCCCAATCATCGCCGGAATGATTGGGGCAGTGAGGACCAAGGACGAGGAAGGAGCGCACTGATGCCCGAGGCCGGAGTTATCAAATCGAATCTCAAGCCCGTCACCGTGAGCTATGACGAGGAGCTACCCACGCCGCAAGTCGAAATGGTCTACGACGAGCGGCCAGCCAGCCAGCAGACCATCGAGGCCGAGCAAGAACTTTTCGAGGAGAATTATCGCGCAGCGCATGAGCGAAGGTGGAAGGGACAAGAGCGATGGGTGGGACGGCACAACGAAGAGATGAGGCTAGTGAACATCCTTCACCCGCATGATTTCATCCGCAAATTGCAAGCCGCCGGAGTAGACGCCAGTATCGAGCCGGCCGTTTTTTTTGCCTGGGTTCCCGACGATAAAACCGGCCTTTCAGTGCTCAGGCCGAAAGCGCGATCGGCAGCGCGCCTATGGCTTCACGGTGAGGCCATTTACTTGAAGGGAACAAGCGAGACTCACGCCGGACGAATCGGAGTGAGCGCATGGGTAAAAGAGGGAATCTCGCGCGTCCCCAAGTGTCTGACCAGCTTGCAGTGGGATTGCGGCCCGGAGTGGAGCCTGATGCACTTCGACCAGTACAACGTTCCCACCCGCGAACGCTACCGGGGATGGAGGACCGCGCTTCTCGCACTCATCCTGAATGACGTTGTGACCGAGGAAGAGGCCGCGCGCGCCTTTGGCCCAGTGACCGCGAACGAAGCCAGCGAATTGTACTTAGAAGCTCTCCAGAATTACCGCGCACGAAAACAGGGTCACGCATGATTGTTCACGTCAATAACGTGCTGGAGCTGATACGCGCCGTGGATGACTATGCCACGCACGAGGAGCGCGAATTGACCACGCCGCTTGTGCTCATCCTGCACACGGCAGGGAACTACGCGCACCGCTTCATCATCGGCAAGCACGGCATAGAGAAGCAGCACTGCGACATGAAAGGGGAGCCACTGTGAGGCCGGTTTGGTTCGTGACCATCATGACGCTATGCGGATGCGGCCAGCGTATCGCCAGCCCGAATTTTCAGCGCGCCCCGCAAATCACGTGCATCGTGATAGTCGAAAACCCGCAGCTCGCGGAGACCGCGATTCAGGCATGTAGAGACGCAATTCAGGGAAAGGAGAAGAGGCAATGGGCAAACAACGAGTGAAGAAGCAGACAGGAGCAACGATGGCAGAGAAGGCGAAGCATCCACCGAAGAAGCTGAACACCAAACGCCGCACCGGAGCCAAGTAACCCATGACGTTTGAAAGCTATGTCAAAAGCCGCCTGATGGATTTCGTGATTGACGAAGCCTACAGCGATGGAGGCGTAGAGCCAATGTTGGCCGTTGCCCAGGTGTTAGCCAATCGCGTCAAGGCCGGATGGCAGGGAGGCGATTGGCTCCGCGTCATCGACACCGCGCCGGAGTATCGCGGAACGGTTCCCGCGCGCAACTATGAGCGCATCGACCCGCGCGACGGGAATTTCCGTGAGCTGATGCGTCGAGTCGATGACGTTTACCACGGCACCGCCGACGACGCCAGCGTTAACAACGAGTCCGGCACTTCGCTTTTCTATGCGGAGCTGCACAACGTCAACCGCGAATGGTTCAAGGAGCACATCCTAGACGATCCTGAAAGCCATCCGCGCTTAGCCACCGTGGGCCAGCTCACTTTTTTTGGGTGAGGTTGCTATGTCTTCGAATATCAGCGGAACACTGCACTCTATTTTGAATACCACCGTAGAGGCTGGAGCCGTCGAGGTTGCCCTGTGCGGATATGGCAGTCAGATTCCGCGGTTGAATGGCGCAGCTCTCGGAGCGCGAATCACGGACGACAGCACAACCCCCGACAACACCGGATTCTTTCGCTTCACGGTGTATGGAAATGATGTGATTCAGCCGCAAGGCACCTATTACACCGTCACCGTCAAAGACGACAACGGCGATATCGTACAGGTGAACGCATACCAGTTTGCAGACGGGACCGACTACGACCTCGACCACATCCCACCCTTCGATCCCAGCTACCCGCCGCAACCGCTAGGCCCCGGCCTTGGAAATGAACTCGTCATCGTGGCGGATGCGCCGAATGTGGTTTTTGATGGAAGTCTGGGGACGTGTTTCAAAATCCAGCTCACGCAAGACACCGTGGGCAGTTGGCAAAACGGAAGCCCTGGGAACCTCTACACCTTCATCATCACGCAGGACGTGAACGGAGGCCATCAATTCACGTGGCCCCCGCAAGTCCACAACGCTACCCCCGTAAACATGAGTGTTGACGGGGGAACCTACCAGACTTTTGTTTGCGATGACACAGGCGCGCTCTGGCCCATCGGAGCCGGGACGTATTACCCATGAAGCGAAGACTTTTTTATCAGCGCGCAGCTCAAACCGTCATGCTGGACGGGCTGGATGGAGACACGTTTGTTATCGACTTCGGAACCTCCATCTCTCAACTCGTGCTGAAGAATCTGACTCCCGGCAGGCTCTACACCTTTCTCCTACGCCAAGACGATAAAGGAGGCCATCGTCTCACGTGGGGTAACAACATTCGCAATGGCGTGATGCTTGACGCGACTCCTCACTCCGTCACCGCGCAATGCTTCATCGCTGATACCGGGGGAAGTTTGTATGCCGTCCCGCCTGGGACATGGACGGAGGAGGGAACATGATGAACTCTGAGCGCAGCGCACTAGGCCAGTTCATTCTGTTAGCAGTCGGAGTGCTGGGGGTGTTGTTCCTGCTGGTGTACTGGGCAAGCCCACAGACAAGCATGGGACCAATCAAGTCCCCGCAGATTAACCAGAACCTCTATGTGGGGCAGAGTGGCTACGCTACGATCCAAAGCGCAGTCAGTTACGGGTGCAGAACCGGGAACAAACTTTTTGCCGTGGTGATCCCCGCCGGAGCCGCGCCCACCGATACCATCGCCGCCGTCACCGGGGGATGTTCGACCACCTACATTAGCGACCAGCGCAATGAGAAGGTGCAGAACTACCGCTGGAGCGGGAGCCAGTATGTCGGAGCGGATGTGGTGGTGGGAGGCGCGCTGAACGTAGGGGGAGCGATGAGCGCGCAGTCTGGACAGATCAACGGTTCTCCCATATGTACGGTTGCAAGCCCGTGCGGAGGAGGAGGGGGAGGCAACGACTCTGGCACACAGACGCAAGTGATGTTTTACCCGCGCAACGGCCAAGCCGGAGGCCCGACGAACGTTGTGGTAGACACGGCCACGAAGAACTACATGCAGACGCCGGTTATTAATGGCATCTACAACTCTGACCTCTTTGGGGGCATGTCGGCACTTTATAACAGTTGCCCCACCGCGCCCTGCTACATGCAGCAGCCCTACAACAGCACATTAACGACAAACAGATTTCCGTATTCGTTCCGCGAAACCTATTTTCGCCGTGAGTTTTTCGACTTTCCCCGGCGCCCTTCATCGCCGCCCGAAGTGAGCACGACGACCGCGAATCCACCCAGCGGGACAGTCATTGAAGACCTTCGCGGAGGAGGCGTTATTCGCTGGCAGATGGACCCGACGAATCCCAACATGCTTAATGGCAATACGAAGGTGCGAGCCTTTTACGGCAACATGCAAATCACGCAAGCCGTGAACACATCCTTTCCCGATTACGGCTATTGGGAAATCCATACGAACTACGCGCATGGAGGCATCAATTACCTGCTATCGCCGCCGCTCATCAAATCCAACTATCAGGGTTTCTCTCAGGTGTACACCTTCCACACGCCGGGACAGCACGTTCCCGACTCAACAGAGATGTACTGCTATTCGCACGGCGACTGTCTTCTCGGCCCGATTGACCGCGCCCAGGTATCGGCTGGGTGTGGCGATCCCTCAGACGAGTGCTCGCACCTGTCAGCTCCGACCATATCCGAACTGGCCACCGTCCTCACGTCGCAGTGCGTAGGCGGATGCACCACCGATTCAACGCTCATCACAAGCAACAACATCAGCGACACTGACAGTCAATCGAGGGTGGGAGATAACCAATGGATTGAAGATTGGAATGCCGCGCATGTAATCTACTCCACCACCGCAGGTTGTCTTATCTCAGCAGGAAACTCGCAAGCTCTCCCGCTGGCCACCGTCACGCTTGCGGGAGGCGCGTGTATTCCCGATAGTGTTGTCCTACTCGGCACCACCGCGTTTCCCTCCATCGCGGGAACGGTGAGCGTCACCATCCAGACCTCCGGCCTTCCTCCCGGCTTCAGCTCGTCCACGTCCGGCTTCCCCGCAAGCGGGATGGCTTGCGTGGCCGACGACCTGACCGCAGGGGGCGACTCGTCTGCACCGGATTACTTCGAGCAAGCCGCTTTCACCAAGACCGGCACAACCACCCTTAGCGTCACGCTCCAAAAGCCACACCCTCATCCCATCATCCTTGCCTATGGTGGAGCATGTGGATACGACTTGATCCCCGACGCCAACGTTAACGGCTCCGTGGCTTCGATAGCCGCATCCGGCACCGTGGCCCAGTCAAACCATGCCGTCTACTCTCTCAGCAATGTGGTCTCGCTTGGGGACTATGCCCACACGGTTCCTATACGCGACACCAGCGGATTCAATTTGGAATCCAGCGTCAATTCGTGGACGATCAACATATCCGCCATCTCGCGCGCCAGCAATGTCACGACCGTCACCCTCAACACCACAACGATTAACTCACAGGGTTTGACCGTGACCATTGCCGGAGTCGCAGATGCGAGCTTTAACGGAACCTTCACCGCATCGCAGACAGGCCCTAACACCTTTACCTATCCCAACTCCGGCTCCGATGGCTCCAGCTCTGGAGGAAACGCCAGCGTCAACTATGCCGGTTACACCCTCGTCCCGGCAGCGCAAATCCTCTCCGCGATGAATCCGGCGACGAAGAAAATTGACGGCAACTTGACGCTATATCCCAACAACGTGCAGTGGGCCAACAACGATCCACTGGTATTCCCAAATCACCCGCACATGCAAATCAGCGGAACGTCCGGCTACGGAGGAATCACCCGCATCCAGCCAAACCCGAACTTCTCCACGCCCTACGCCGATGGAGGCAATGGCGTTATTTTGCTAGGGCATCCCGGCCCCACGATGAACGGCTATACCGTGAGGTTCAACGTGACCAATTCCAATGAATACGTTGGCCACGGAGGAAACCGAGGTATCCCCGGAGCTGCGTACAGCATTGCGCGGCAGAAAGGTTATTACAAATACGCCGCGTACTGGCCTCTGGGAGATGCCGGAGGACTTTACTTCGCGCTCAACAGCTTCGCCGTCGAACATGGCGTGGCTGACTTCCGCGCGGCCAGCAACGTCCTATGCACCGAGTTTGCGGGGGACCTCGCGGACTGTTTGAGCTACAACCCCAACACCCGAAGTTACAACGTGAACAATGGAGGTTTCACTGTGGGAGGCAAAGGGGTGTGTCTCACGGATGGAACCAACTGTCAGCCCACCTGTCTTCCTAGCGGGACCAATTGTCCGACACGAAATTTCTTCACGTTTCAGGCGATGATTCCGGCCCAGGCATGGGCACCGTCTACGAGCTACTATCTCGGTATTGCCCCCGCGCTGCTCACCGTAGCAACAGGCAGTGGACCGGCATTCGTGGTCCCGCACGCCTGTACCTTCGATATGGTCTACGCCTTCATTGCCAACCCCGGAGCACTGCCATCAGGGGAGAATGTTACGATCACGCTTTACAACGGCACGCAAGCGGTAAACGTAGGCTCTGCAACGCAGACCTGGAATCACACCACTCTGGGTTTTCTGATTAATCTCGTTTCGTTCAACACACATGCCAACGATGGAGATAATTTCTATTTTGTAATCGCAACGCCCTCATGGGCCACCGCGCCGTCAAATCTCGCGCTGGGGGCATATGCCTACTGCAAGACTTGAGATAATCAGAGCAACACAAAAAAGCCGAGGTTACTTCCTCTTCATAAAGGCCGCGCCCGTCACGCGGCCTCTTTTTTTAACATCTTTGGGGGAAGCCGGAGCCGTAGAATAAACCGCAAATCCCAAGGTTTCGGATGACGAACCTCCAAGGGACATGCCGTCTTTCATTGGAACCAGTGAGAGGGAAGCAAACATTTTTATTTCTGGGAGGAGCTGGGGGATTGTCCCCCCAGCTCTATTTCGTTTTGGCCTTCCGCTTAAAGCTGATAACCTCACCCCCCGCGATCCGCGTGGCCATCGCGTTCCGGCTGGCAATCGACCGCCGCCGTTTCGTCAAGGACTCGCGCTGCGAAGCTATTGCGTTAGCTACCTTCGGAGGCAGCACCAAGCGCACCAGACCATCCTCGTCCGCGCACTCAATGAAGATGTAATCTCCGTTGGCTTCATGGCGCGCCGTCTGAATGATGAAGGTCTCCGCGCGCCCCGTGATGGGCTGGACAATCTTCACGGTTGAGGGTTTGGTGTGGATGGAAACGTCCAGCAGGTTGGCATACATGCGGTCATACTTGTGTACTTGATTGTCGCTATGCACAGTGAACTCCAGAGAGAGATAGGCGGATTACCGCCGTCTACCATTGTACCACAACGCAATCCAGCGGTCAAATCCGCCATTTTGCCCATGTATCACGCTGTAATACGTTGACCCCTACAGGCACACGGAGTACAGTGGCTTCATGGCAAATGTGAAAGTAAATTTCCGAATCCCAGAAGACAGGTTGAAAGCCATTGACGAAGAGGCCGAAGCGGACCACCGCGACCGAACTTCGATGCTGCACAAAATCATTGCTTTTTACTTCGACAACCACCCACACGAGAACGGCAGAAAAGCCGTCACACCCAGAAAGAAAGCGGGGACACGTTGAGCGTTTACGACGACATAAAGAAAGCTCTGGAAAGCAGTCTCGCTCCGAGCATCGCGCAAATCAGAGATGATGTGACGCTCATGAAGGCAGATATAGCCATCATCAAGGCCGAGGTAAAAGCAACAGGTGTGCGAATCGAGACTCTGGAGAAAAACATCCAGTGGCGTTTCGAAGAACTCAAAGACAAACTCGATTTACATAACCGTGTCCGCAACCTTGAACGCGAACGCGACCGCGAAGCGAAGAAAGAGACCGCCGCGCAATGAGCATCCGCCACGCCATCACCGAACTCATCGAACAGAAAGCAGGAAAGTAAGATTCTTATGGCCGACAACAACCAGTACCTCATCCGCGTGAGCGCGGAGAATGTAAAGAACGTGAAGGTAGTAGACTTCATGCCCAACCGCTACATCACCAAGATCAGCGGAGCCAATGGAGCCGGGAAGACCTCCGCGCTGGACGCGGTTTTCAACGCCCTGGCCCCGCGCAAAACTCTCTCTCCAACCCTCATCCGGCAAGGCCAGAAAAAAGGATTCATCCGCGTAGAGACCAACACCCACATCGTCACGCGCAAGCTGGATGAAAAAGGTGGGAGCTTGCAGATTGAGGCCAAGGCCACCAACACACTGCTCAAGGCCCCGGATGATTGGCTGGAAGGTATCGCCGGAGAGCTGGGATTCGACCCTCTGAAGTTTATGAGGCTCAAGCCGGAGGATCAGTTTGACGTGCTCAAGGGCCTCGTCCCGATGGACGAGGACATAGACCAGCTCGAAATCCGCAACGAGAACGACGCCGAGACCATCACCAAGCGCAAGGCCGAGGCCAAGCGACTGGAGGCCGCGCGCGATCAGATTTTTATAGACAAGAGCCTTCCCGTCGAGCCGGTAAACATCCAGCAGCTCATCGAGCACTCGCGCGAGATTCAACGTGCAAACGCTGATATTCAGCAGAAGCACCGCGAGCGCGAGAATCACCGCCGCGAGTGGGAGCAGATGAAGCGAAGCGCGGAGGATAGAGCCGACCGTCTGTTAAAGCTTCGCGCCGAGCTGGAGCGCATGGAGACCGCGATGCGCCAAGACCTAGACCGCATCGACCAGATGGAGAAGGTAGAGGCCGGGTGGGAACCGTTGCCAGAGCCGCAGAGCAGCACGGCGATTGAGCAGCAGATCAACGAGGCATCCAGCAACAACGCGCGCATCACCACCAACAACGCGAACAAGGCCCAGCACGAACGCTTCGAGGGGGAAGTGAATCAGATCAAAGACGAGTTGACCAAGCTGGAGGAGACCGTCAGAGACCGTAAGCTCACCATCGCGCGCACACTGGCCAAGGCCAAGTTTCCCATCCCCGGCCTCAGCTTCGAAACCATCGAGGAAGGCTCAGGAGGCCGCGAACGCAAGAACCCGAAGAAGATTGTTACCTATCGCGGGATTCCGTTAACCGACGCATCGAGCGCGGAGCAGATCAGAATTTCAACCGCAATCGGGATGGCGGGGAAGCCGGAGCTTCGTTTCCTCGTCATCCGCGAAGGCAGCTTGCTAGATGACAATGGCCTCTCCATCCTTGAGCAGATGGCCCATGAGAACGGCTGGCAGATTCTAATGGAAGTGGTTGACACATCCGGCAAAGTTGGAATCTACATGGAGGATGGAGAAGTTAAGGCCGTGAACGCGGAGCCGGAAAGCACCGCCCCCGCGAAGCCCCCGAAGAAGACCGGCAAGACCAAGAACAAGGAGCAAGGCGAACTGATAAAGTGACCATCCCATTTGATTGCAAATGTTACGAACTCGCAGAGACCTTCTTAGAAGACGAAGAGGCTCTGAACACCGAGGCCAACCGCAACCAGCTTGCCAGTGAGATTCAGCAAGCCATAGAGGATTTCATCGAAGCCAAGAAAAGCGAGATTGCAGCGAAGGACTAACCCCGAGCTGCAAGGCGTGGCGGATGTATCGGAAGTTGCTACGCAGGATGAGGACGGCAGCGCGCGCCGTCCTCTCCCAAACCTCCAACCAGAGCAAGCCCCAAAAGGAGAGCCGATGCTAGGCCGCGACGATCAAGACAGGCTCCTGTCAGGAGTAGAAAAATATCTGGATGCCCTGGAGCGCGAGTCTCCGCTCCTCATGGAAAACGTGGCGAACTTCCGGCCCCGCTACTATCGCCGCGACGGCAAGCCGATCCGCTCAAACGAGCTGGCCCCGGACTTCATGCAGTGGGCGATGCTGTTTGAGACCTCTAACCGCGTCGTCATACAGACGCACACCCTCTATGGTGAGAGGCTATCGACCGTGTGGCTGGGAATGGATCAGAGCTTCTTTGCTGGCCCACCGCTCATCTTCGAGACCATGCTATTTGCTCCGCGCAAGCACACCCGTTGGATACTCGCGCCGGAAGAAAAGAAGGAAGAGGCGCGCGCAGCGTTTGAGACCGAGGACGAGTACATCAAGATTCATTTTCCCCACGATCAACTGCAATGCCGCTACCGCAACGAAGAGGACGCGCACGAAGGACACGAAAAGCTCATGATGCAGTGTCTCGTCCCGCCGCGCTGGAGGAAGTTTTTGTTTTACACGATAGGAAGAGATACCACATGGAGCTAGAGGGATGACGGAGACCAAAGAAACTATCGACCTGATGGAGATGATGATTGAACACGCGAAGGTGCAGCGCGAAGTAATTCCTTACAGCGGATGCTTTCACCCGATGGCGTTTATCTTCGGAGCCGCTGGCAATACGATCATGATTATCGAAAACTGGCACGATAATGTGCAGAAGCGAAAAGCTGTAGGGTTGGCCATGTGGAAGGCGCGCACCGATAAGGCGCGCTGCATGTGCCTCGTCACCGATGCGCGCGGATTGAAGTATGACGCTTTTATGGAGCACTACAAACTTCCCAAGGGAATCAGCGTGGAGATGTTCAGGCGCGAGTATTACCGGATTCTGCGACAGCACGGGGGCGACCTGGGGAACCTTCCCGCGAACGTCTGGGAAGATGTGATGACAGTGATGGCGAACGGCCCGGAGATGCCCTTTACAATCCGCATGGCCGCTTACAAGTGTGGCCCCAAGGGTGAGGTTGTTTGGATGGAGCAGACCTTACCCGAAGCGATGAAGAAAGAAGACTCCGAAATCGTACACAAGTCGGACCTGCTAGTGGATTGGTGGAGCTGAGATTATGCCTTTTCCAGAAACAAGACGCGCGCTCAAAGAAGCCGGTTACGACTTCATGACGACGAAGGTTTGTCCATGCGGAGCCACGATGGAGCTATGGCACACGCCCAAGGATCAAATCATGCCGATGAACCCGATGGCCGACGACGACGCCAAAGCGGAGAGCCACTGGTCTACCTGTCCGAAGGCTGTACAGTTTCGGAAGAAGAAATCCGCCGCCGGAGCTGGGCATGAAGCACCCCCAGCGCAAACGCCGCAAGGAAAGCCCAGCGCGCGCGCATCGGCCAAGCCGCCGTCAAATGCCAAATCAGGAAGCCAGCCCCTCCCACGAAGGTTGAATGGATCAGGAGCTTAACGACGATGCGGAGCATGTGGCAAATCCTTTGTAGCGTTTCTGATGGTGAGATTAACACCAAAGAGGAAGCCGCCGCGCTCCTGGCCGAAGAGTCCCGCGAATACGCGCGAGTCCTAGAGATTAGCGAAGAGACCGCGCGCAACCAGCTTTTAGTGAATCTCGACCTCTGTACTTCTCTCTGCCTGAAACATGATGCTGACAAACTTAGAGAGCTTTTTGAACTAGGAAAGGAGAAACCTGATTGGTTGCAAAATTCCAGTGTCCCGACTGTGCCAAGGTCTACAGGAGCAACGCAGGACTAGGAGGACATAGACGCCGAGCGCATGGTGTTATTGGAACATCCAGCTCCGCCGTCAAAGTCCGTGAACTAAACCAAGCCAAAGCCGCGCGCGCTGTAGCAGCAGAAGCGCGCAAAGAAAAATCAGCCCCCGCCGTGGCGCGCGCACTAGAGCCGCAACAGCCACCCAGACAAAGACGCAAATACACCAAAAGGAGCCAGCTTGCGACCCTCCCCGCAACCGAAAGCACAGTCAACCACCATACCCAAAACGGGCATTCACCTAGTCAGTTTGAAACCGCCGTCGCCGTTGCCTATGGCAGATTCACCCAACTATGCCTCGAAGTTGCGAGCCAGTTTGACGTACCTCCGGCAAGTTTTACCCGTCAACTCGCATCATTTATTTCACGGGCGCACCCGTAAATATGGCCGCTATCTCGGAATCCCGATCCAATGCCCCACGTGCGAAGCGCGACCGCCGTTTCACATCCCGCATCATGCGCGCTGGAGATGGATGGCCTTTCACCAGATGACAGCCCACCGGAGAAGTTAGATGCCTTTCACTTGCCCCCGCTGCAACATGACGAGCCACCACCCCAAAGATGAGGAGCATGGCTATTGTGGCAACTGTCACGACTTCACCGGCAAGCCAGCCGAGAAGCCCACGGGAGTCACATTTTGGGTAGCGGGAATCGTAGCTGCACGTAATGGACTCCCATACGTGCAGCTCGCCAACGACGACCGCATGATTGCCCAGGTCACCATTGCCCAGGCGCGCAATATTGCCCATGACCTACTCAGCGCAGCGCACAACGCCGAGGCCGACGCGATGATAGTTAAATTTTTTTCGAAGATGGAATTTCCCGATGGAGCACTGGCAGCACTCATGCAAGAGTTTCGAGACTTCCGCCACCAGCTCGAAAGCGAGAAGGTGGAGACAGGCCGCAGCGATCCCGACACAGGGGAAACGGTATGAACAACGAAGAACCCGCTGGATGCAACCACCGTGAGAGTGAGCACGAAACCACCTGCAACAAGGTTTGTAATCCGGGTGAGACGCTATGCCCTTATCACAAGCTCTTGACGCAGCAGACCGGCGCAGAGCTGAACACCGTAACCAAGACTTACCAGACCCCGCGAGCGTACCGAGAATGACGATTTATGTTTGTGAGCAGTGCGACGGAACAGGCTACCTTAAGGGTGGCCAGAGATGCCCATGCCGGGAAGAAGATGACGAGGCCGCAGAGAGGAGGCGCAAAATGCAAGTGATTCGCCCCGAATTGCCAGAGCTTCCGCGCACCATGCAAGACCTCCCCAGAGACAAGCGCGGTTATCCCGTGCCGTGGTTTGTGGACTGGGTGAATGGTGAGCCGGAGTTTCGCGCGATGGACCGGCGCAAGCTCCTCCGCGCGATCCGCGAGAGGCTATGCTGGGTTTGCGGAAAGCAGCTCTGGAGGGAGATGGTGTTTGTCATTGGCCCCATGTGCGCCATCAACAGAGTCAGCTCTGAGCCGCCCAGTCATCGAGAGTGCGCCCAGTTCAGCGCGCGCGGTTGTCCCTTTCTGTCGAGGCCGCACATGGTACGCCGGGAGGATGGTCTGGGGGAGTTCAAGCACAACGCCGCCGGTATCATGGTGGACCGTAACCCCGGAGTGACGTTGTTGTGGTTCACCTACCGGTACGAAGTCCTCCGCGTCCCCTCGATCCCCGAGGCTGGAGCCAGACCTGGACTCCTGTTTCGACTTGGCCGCGCCTTCAAAACCGAGTGGTACGCCCACGGGCGAGAAGCCATGCGGGAGGAGGTACTGGAGTCGATCAATACCGGCCTACCGTTGCTTTATGAGGCCAACGAGAAGCAGGGTATAGACCCCGTGGCAGGAGACGCCCAAATTCAGCGACAGCTCTATGAGGCCCTGAAACTGGCCCCTAAATCCGCTCTAGGAAGCCCGTAGAGCGCGCCGTAAGGAGTCCGGCAGGGGTAAGTACCTTCCAAATGGAGAAAGGGCCATGGAGCGAATCCGTGGCCCTTTGTGCAGGGGATTAGCAGACGATCAGCGCGCTATTCGCCGCCGCCCCAGCTTGATAAACGGGGTAGTCACCGCCGACACCAAGCAAACCGCCAGCCCAGCGAAGAAGCCAGCCAGCCAGAGCTTCACCAGCCGGGAGACGATCCACTCCAGAGCTGAGAGAGAGCCGAAGATCAGGCCGACCACGTAACAGATGACGAGGAGCCGGAGTCCCATTTAGATTCCCCTTTCGTTTGGGTGGTACTGGTTGAGCGCGTTGGCGATCCGATCCGCCATCGTGCGAGAACCGGCAATGGCCACAACCTCACCGCGCCGTCTGACCTCGCGGCCCTCCCCGCGAAACGCCGGGAATGGAGGCAGCTCTGGCATGTGGCCTTTGGCCTTCGCATCCGCGAGAGCCGCGTCTATGGTGTCGCCCTGGCCCAGCACTTTCATCGCACTGAAGACCGTGTATCCGTGTATGTAGCCGCGTAGGCCCATGTTCGGGACAACAGCAGGGCAGAAGACTTGCGCCTGTTTCAACAGCTCCATCGCGCGCCTATGGTTCATCGGAACCTCCAAAGTGACGCCGCGCAGCTTCAGCCCCCGGCACCGACCAGCCGCGCATCGAACCGATGAGCATAGCCAGCTCGACTTCTGAGCTGATACCTAGAGAGGCATTGATATGATCCACCAGCGCGCGACATTCCTCGACCGTCTGACAATGGTTGTAGGTTGTGGCGTAATAACCGGACTCCCCGAACTCCACCGCGCCGATAGCAGTGCTGGGAGGCTGACCGGGGACGACGATGTAACAGAAATTTTCCATTTAACAAACCTCAATTCTTCTCAGCCGCCGCGCCTCAGCCGCGTACTCTGAAATGGTTTTAGATGCCGTGAAATGCTCGTCACGCTCAATGTAAAGCGCGCCACCAAACAACCGAAGTTCGGCCAGCTCTGAGAGGGAAACATAACCCAGCTCAGGACAGCCGTGGCCCAGATCACAGAGGCCAAAAGCTACATCGGGGTTGTCTTCCACCAGCTCCGTGAGCAGCCACGTTGCAGCTCCGCAGGGGTTGAAGAGTTTAACCACGGGACGCGGGTCATGCTCCGCGTCCCGATCCGCCGCCGCCAGCTCGCAGCCGCGCTTCCAGTTAGCCAGCAGCTCCGCGCGCTGGGAGTCCAAAATCATTACTTGTCTTGCCATAGGTTCTCCAAGTGTTGTTGCGCTAATTCGAGGCGTTGGAACCCGCGCCCGTTGGCAGCGAATACCGGCCCGTCAGGGGTGAGGATGTAGTAAGGAAAATTCGCCGTGGGATGCATACAGTGGCGAACTTGCCAGCCGGAGGGGATGTGAAGGTAGACCGCGCCTTTTTGCCCCATGATGCCGCCGCCGCCCCAGCGTTCCCAGACGGGAGACGGAGCGGCGACGGTGAAAGGTGAAAGATCAAAGAGAGAGTCTTGCATCTAGCGAAACTCCCCGCGCTCCATCGCGCGCATGTTGTCAAGGTTGACGAGCAGCATAGCCGCGCCCAGCTCCTCACCGGACAACTCCCAGAGGAGAGACCAAAGAGCTTGAGTGATGCGCGCGTCCGCGCCATGCCAGCAGAAGCCGACATGACGACGCGCGTTGACTAGGGTGGAAACTGCACGAATGTTGGGGGTGATTTGCATGTGATTCGCTCCTCATGTGGCATCCGCCACGGTTGAACAGGATTGTAGCATGACGCCATGATGACGCCATATTTATTTTTATCGACACCACGAGCAGGGACGGTCCAACAGTACGGGAGCCGAACACTTGGACTTGTAGCAGTTCACCCCGCCGGAGCCGTGTTTTTTGCACTCAGGGCAACGGTGATAATGCTTTTTGCGAGGCCATGGCCCTGTATAGGGAAGCCGCCGCGCGTCCGTTCGGGGAAGCTGGGGAGAGACAGCAGGTAGAGGCTCCGGAGCCGACAGGGTAAACGCGCTGGGAAGCGCATCCAGCTCCGCGCGCTCCGCATCTGAGACAACCGCGCGATCCCGCGCCAGCTCCTCATCCGAAATACAAAATAAATTTGCCTGGGCCACTTTGTTACTCCTGAGAATCCTATTAGCCGGAGTCGAAACCCCGTTACCAGCCGCCCCGCGTGGAGGGTAGGTTATTGCGGCCAGAAGGACGCGGCCCCAGCCGCGCCCTCCGCTTAGAACAACGTGAGCTGAGACCGCGCGCCTTCGTTAGAACGGCAGTCAGAGCAGAGACCGCCAGCCTCTTCAGTCAGATCACCGCAACTGGGACACGTCACCGAATCGTCAATAAAACCAATATGAGAAGAACCCCAGCCGTCTACCTCATCCCCCCACGGCTCAATTCTGTTGAATTGACCAATGGGAGAGGCCAGCTCACCCTGAGAGCGGAACCAAACATACCACCCGCCCGACTCCCACCGATCCAGCTCCGCGCTATAGACCCAGCCGCGCGCCTCAAGGTCACGCGCTACCGCCGCCAGCGAATCCCGCGAGTTATTCACCCACGGGATTAGCAGAGCATGAGGACGCCGCCGCTTGATGCACCATTCCATATCAACGATGAAATTGTCTGCACTCTGATTTTTCACGCCGCCACCCCCTCACCCTCAGACTCAGAGGAGGAGCCAGCGAAAGAGCGGAGGAGGATAAAATCCGCCGCCCTTTGTGCTTTTTGAGCCGCTTCGATAGCCAGCTTTTTATCGTTTTTCAGCACCTTAATCCAGCTCTGGATGTAGGCAATGGAGTTGTTGATTCGCTCCTCATTCGAGCATCCCGTCTCAGCACACAGAAACGCGGATGTAAACTCAGCCGTCAATTCCTCGCGTGAATAAGGTTCATCCCCAAACTCGCCCAGCGTATCGAACTCGGGACGATTCAAACGATGCTTGACGCCGGTGGAGTGTGCGAACTCGTGAAACAGGGTTGCATAGTATCCCCCAGCGGACGCGAACGCTTCGCGCGGAGGCATCTGTACATGGTCTCTCGACTGAGAGAAAAACGCGCGGTCTCCACCGTGTGCGAGTGTGGGATGCGATGCAGAGGCCATGAACGTGGCCACGGCATTTTCACATTCTGCTATCGGGTCAAACTCTTGACCTTCGAAGGGCAGCTCCACCGGTACACCATCCAGTTGCTCAATATTGAAAACCGAATAAAAACGCGCGAACGGAGCCGCTTTGGGGTTTTCCAGCAACTCCGCTTTTGTGGGGAACTTCCAGAAGATGACAGGGGTAGACTTCTCACCTTTGCGAACCTGATAACCCAAAGATTGCGCTTGTTTGTAAGTACACCATCCGTTGTTCGCGTAGCCACTGCAAAACAGGGTAAAGACGTTGATACCGCGATAGGGTTTTCCGCTCACTAGGTTGTAGGGAAGACGGCCACCCTTGCCACTTGTTTTCCATTCCCGCTTCCACGGGACGTGACCGTTTTCTAAAGCTGTAAGGATGCGGTCAGTTACGACCTCGTAAACACTCGCCATTTGATTTACTCCGTTTGTGGCATCCGCCACGGGGTTGTTTGAATTGATCGTAACATGACGCCATGATGACGTCACGCGGGATGCGCGCGCCTATGGTGAAACGATCACCACACGCGCGCGAATCTCGCGCGAATCAGGCGAATATCAGCTCTTTTTGCAGCTCCATCAGAGCCGCGCGGATGTTGTTATTGGATTCCTTGACGATGCGCGCGAAGTTTGGCGCGTCCGCTCCGTTGGCCTCATGTTCCCAGATGCGCGCAAGCAAGTCAGACGCGCTCTTTGCGATACCGTAGGATGAAAACTCAATTACTCCACAGCGGGACAAAAAGCGCGCTTCGAATCGCTCCGTCTCATTGCACGTGAAAATAAAGACGGTATTTTCGGGACGGTTCGTTGAATCCAGCATAGACAACAGAGCAAGCTGAGCTTGCGGACTCATCTGGTCAGCTTCGTCCACTAGGACTAGGTGAGCGCGCTTGCCAAGCGCGGGACAATAGGCCAGTTTTGCGCGAAGCGATTTAATCGCTTCCACTGTGCAATTCTGGGAGGGGATGTGGTGTAGCTCCGCTTGCATCTCATCCGCGAGAGCAAGCGCGATGGTAGTTTTGCCGGTTCCCGATGCGCCCACAAAGAGCCAAGCGGAATCAAAGGGGTTTGCTGCCAGCTTCGCGCATAGCTTCTTTGCTTTGTCGAGACCAACGAAGTCAGACGTTTTGACGGGACGGTATTTTTCAGTGAGTAGCATGTAGACCTTTCAGTTGTGGCATCCGCCACGGTTGCGATTCATCCGCCAATGGAGCGCGGATTGAATGCAGATTAGCCGAAGGTATCCCGCGAGTCAATCAAAAAGTTGGGGACGGTTCCCACAGGCAACAAAACAAGCGGCAAAAAGTTGGGTGCGGATGCCGTGCGAATCGCTTGCGGATGCCGTGCGAATCGCTTTGCGGAACGACCCCGCGAGACGACCGGCAAACCGGCAAATGAACCCAGCGCAACCCAGCAAA
>Ga0126381_100001281_pt1 | contig 27111 bp, 21 predicted proteins | sample PanSoiMetPlot_28_FD_96465 | JGI IMG/M metagenome (GOLD analysis project Ga0126381, IMG submission 96465) | Tropical forest soil microbial communities from Panama - MetaG Plot_28 | ecosystem: Environmental > Terrestrial > Soil > Tropical forest > Bulk soil | place: Panama | collected 2016-02-17
CTAAAGCCTCGGTGGGTTTCCTAGCACACACCGCTGACACCAAACCGCATTTCGGCCCGCAAAAAAAGACATCCCAACTCCTGATGAACGGCTAGCCTTCAAAGTTCGTACCAGAAGGAACTCCGGTTTGCCGTGCCAGGTGTTGGCAGAGAAGTTCATACCGCCAGTGAGATCGATTCCCACCGGGGCGGGGTAACTGGTAATCCGTTCCAGTAGGGATTGGGCCGGACACACCGATCTCTGGGCCTGCCATTTCTGCCAGTGTCAGTCCCTGGGTTAACGATCAAAACTACTGCTAGAGTTGCATCCCTGTTCAACTCAGCGAGAGCATATGGCTCATCCAATAAAAGCGCCGATCCTGGCGAGCTTTGGTGCACGATTGAGTTTTCTGATTTTGATAATTGCTCAAGTCATTTTGGCCCAGAAAGTCTCCACAACACTCGACATCGGGTACAATTTCGCCGGGCACAGGCGTTACGCTTGGCGCGAGAACCGGCTTGTGACCCGCCAGCATCCGGATACAAATGAGTTGATGGACCTCAAAATCGTGAAGACTGTGAATCAAGCCCTGGCCGCAAAGAATTTTGAGGAGGCAAAGGACAATCCAGACTTCTATATCTCCTACGACGGAGGGGGAGACATGGATCTTCTTTCGGGAAGTCCAGAACGAGCAAATTCCACGCCTCTCGGTCCTACGGATCGAGCTCCGACCTATGGGTTGGGGAATGGCCCAGCGCTTGCGCCGGCTACGTGGCTGAAGGTAAATGGCGAGATCGTGTTCCACATTACTGACGCCGAGTCTAAAAAAGTAGTCTGGGAGACAACGTACAAAAAAACTTTTCGCGACCCCAATAAAGCTCTGCGCAACTGGGACAAAGTAGTCGATGAACTGGTTTCAAAGTCGTTTAAAGATTTTCCGCCCAAGAACAAAAAATAGTTTGCTCGAATAGCTTGTACTGTCACTACGCGCTTTTGATTGCCGGAGCCTAACCATTTACCGTGGGAGACCTACTTCGCTTTCTGGGCTCGCTGCTTTCCAGCACAATGCGGTCGTACAACGACTGAGTCGGACGTGCATTTTTCGGGTGTCAGTGTCCCAACCGTGCCGCGGATGATTATAGGGAGAGAATGGTTCACCCTCTTTATGTCTTCATGCGAGGGGAGGTCCGCTGACTCTCTTTCCTTTGAGATGGAAATCGACGTCGACGTGGTCGGCGATCTTGATGAATGGAATGCCCTTATTCATTCCATAATCCTTGCGGTTAAAGACCATAGCTCCCTTAATCTCTCCGGAACCCGTCCCTTTGGGGGAAACTGTCAGCGTCAGCTTTTCGGAATTTGACACTCCGCGTATCGCAAAGTCGCCATCAACCTCGAAGGTGTGAGGGCCAGTGCGCACAAACTTCGTTGATTTAAACGTGATCAAGGGGTTGTTTTCCGCATCGAAGAAGTCTTTGCTTTTCAACTTGCCGTTTTTGAGGCCACTTCCTGTATCCACACTCGCCGCCTGGATGGTTATCTCCAAAACTCCAGTCGTTTCGTCAGGAGACGTGAACGTCAATTTGGCATCCCACTGGTCGAACTTGCCGGCGATCTTCACCGACGCTTTCACATGGAATTTGATAGAGCTCTCGACGGGCGTAATCTCAAAAACGGGAGCCTGCTCTTGGCTTGGAGACGAACACAAAAAAGACGCGAAAATACAGAGAAAGTTGATGGTCATAGCGTGAGCGTGAAACTCGCGGGTTCTCCAAGATACTGTCAAGACTGTCAGGCAAAGCGACAAGGTCCGAGCACTTGGCGAGCCTGGTAAGATACTCCGTTCGGGCGATCAGCCTCCACCCTGGTTAGAACGCCCGGCTCCAACCTAGCCGCTCGTTAAGGCAAGTTCTTCGACGCAGCAGCTATATCCAAATCCCTTGCAAATGCGGGCCTTTTCAAGGGGCTGCCGCCGCGATCTGTGCCTCTTTAGGCTCATTCGGATGCTCTGAAGGAGCACTTGTCCCAAGGACAGTGCATGAAAGGTTATGCGGTTCCCGCCAGCCCCTGAACCAAAACTGGCCGCACCACCAGTAGTTGCAATCTCCTATTTTTCCTTAACGTCCCTCTAGAAGCTTGGTCAGGCGAACCCAGTTGTTTGTTTGGACCATGCCCAGCGGCTGATCTGACTTAGGCATAAACAAAGCCAATGAGAGCGAAAAGGCAAGGGTATTGGTGTGCCCAATCGGCCCATACTTTCCCCATTTCGGAGTCTTATGAGAAATCCTCAAGTAAAGCCGGCGGGCAGGAGCTGCACCGCGTTACAACGCAGCTTGGCGCTAACTCTCGTGGCCGTGGCGACTGTTTTGCTGAACGGTTGCGCAGGGGTTCTTAGTGGCACCAACACCCCACCGCCAACTCTGAGCATCACGAATGTGCAGGCTGTTTCGACGACGACAAATAGCTCTCAGATCATCTGGACCACCAATGTCGCGGCTGATTCCGCCGTGGATTATGGAACTACGCCTTCTTACGGCACGAGTACGCCTGTTGATCCGACAATGGTTACGAGCCACCAAGTAGCCCTTTCTGGTCTGGCGGCCGGCACAACGTACTATTATCAGGTCCGTTCTACTGACTCGAAGAGTAATCACGGGAATAGCGGTGGCCACAAATTCGGGACAGCTGGTTTCAGTGTTTCCGGGACCATTACTCCTTCGCAAGGTGCAAACGGCGCGACGGTGACGTTGAGCGGGACTTCAGGCGCCACTACAACGACTAACGGTTCCGGGTCCTACACGTTCCCAGGATTGGCTAGCGGGTCTTACGTTGTGACTCCAACGAACACAGGCTATACGTTCACCCCAGCCAGCCGAAACGTGACGGTGGGCACAACCAATGTTACTGGGGTGGACTTCACCGCGAGTGGGACCGCAGCAGCGCCGACCATCACAACACAGCCGGCAAGTCAGACGGTCACGGCGGGACAAACAGCCACCTTCAGCGTTGTAGCGACGGGCACTGCTCCGCTGAATTATCAGTGGCAGAAGAATGGGACGAACATCTCGGGCGCAACTTCGGCCAGCTACACGACCGCCGCCACGACATCGGCGGACAGCGGCTCAACGTTCGATGTGGTGGTGAACAACAGCGCGGGGAGTGTGACGAGTACGGCGGCGACGCTAACGGTTACCGCGGCGGCGGTCGCGCCAACGATCACCACACAACCAGCGAACCAGACGGTTACGGCGGGGCAAACGGCTACCTTCAGGGTGACAGCGACAGGCACCGCTCCGCTGAGTTACCAGTGGCAGAAGAATGGCGCGAACATCACCGGCGCGACTTCGGCCGGCTACACTACGCCGGCAACAACAGCAGCGGACAGCGGATCCAAATTCGACGTGGTTGTGAGCAACACCGCTGGAAGCGTCACTAGCAACGCGGCTTCTCTCACAGTCAATGCCGCAACTTCAGGGATGTTTGGCCATATCTCCATCGTAGTCGAGGAGAACACGAACTACAGCAGCGTCACCAGTTCCTCTATGCCCTATCTCGCTGGCCTGATGACGCAATACGGCTTGGCTACGCAGTATTACGCCAATACCCACCCCTCCATCGGCAACTACGAAATGCTGACCACCGGCCAAGTCCTCACCAACACCGACACTCAAACGCCCTCCAGCTTCCCTGTCTCCGCGGACAACGTCGTGCGGGAACTAGTGGCAGCTGGTAAAACTTGGAAGGCTTACGCGGAGAGTTTACCCTCAGTCGGTTATCTCGGCGGAGACACTACCAGCGGCGGCGGCCAATACTATGTTCGCCATGTTCCAGTTGCCTATTTCACTGATGTGCAGAACAGTTCGGCCCAACAACAGAACCTCGTCCCCTTCACGCAATTCGCAACCGATCTCGCTGCGGGTAATTTGCCCAACTATTCCTTCATCACCCCTAACGGCTGCGATGACGCTCATGATTGCGCGCTCAGTACCGCGGATACTTGGCTCAAGAGCAACATCGATCCCCTGCTCAAGAACTCCACTTTTCAAAAGGACGGCTTGCTCATCGTGGTCTTCGACGAATCCGGCAACGACAACACCAACGGCGGTGGCCGTGTGGTCTGCGCGCTGATTAGCCCGGCGTTCTCCAAGCTTGGATATCAATCAACCACTGTCTATCAACACCAGAGCTTGCTGCGTCTCACTCTAGAAGGCTTGGGTGTTACCGTGCTCCCCGGCGCTTCCTCCAGCGCGCCTGCCATGTGGGAGTTCTTCGGCACCTCGGGCGGCGGTCCATCTCCCTTGGCTATCACTACGACGAGCCTGCCGAACGGAACCGTGGGGCAAGCCTATAGTACGCAGCTGAGTGCTACCGGCGGCACGTCACCCTACTCGTGGTCCATCAGCTCGGGTTCACTTCCTGTGGGGCTCAGCCTCTCACCTGCTGGAGTGATCAGTGGGACGCCAACCGCAGCCGGGGCCCCCACTTTCACTGTGTCCGTCAGCGATGCCACTTCTCAGGCAGCCAGCCACAATTTCACGCTAACGGTTGGAAGCGCGGTAGCTGCGGCGTGCACTCTTTATGTTTCGCCTTCGGGGTCGGATTCCAATCCGGGCACGCTCTCCGCTCCCTGGCAGACTCCACAAAAGGCGGCAGGCAGCGCGACTGCTGGCCACACCGTCTGCTTCCGTGGTGGCACTTATCCACAGACTGTTACGTCCGGCTACCAGCAAACCTTTAACAATTCCGGATCCGCTGGCAACCCCATAGTTTTTACCAACTACCCCGGTGAGGTCGCTCTCATCCAAGGCTCGACGCGTATCAACGGCTCTTACCTCACCTTCCGGGGCACACCGCAAGGCACCGGTAGCTGTGATGCCATCAATCAATGCGGCCTTATTTTTGAAGGCTCACAAGGCTACAACATCGATGGCATTGACATTTGTTGCGCCACCAACTCCAATTCCAATTTCGTAACCTTCGACCACGTAGAGATTCGCAAAGCCACCTATCACGCTGGCCTCTACCAGGAAGGCTGCAATAACGCCATCATCGGTAGCTACGTCCACGACAATGGAGCCTTTAACGCCAACAGATCAGAGGACAACGGCATCTATTGGTCGGTGACCTCTCCCGGCTGCACCAACGGAGGGTTGATCGCCAACAACCTTGTTGAAAACAACTACTCCAAAGGCATTCAACTATATAACGGAGGGTCGGCGACCTCCCCGGCCTATGTAACCGTCACCGAGAACACTTCGGTGAACAACGGCGCACAGGGAGCAGTGGTTTGGGGAGACCACAACGTCTTCGTGAACAACATCCTGTATAACAACAACAATCTCAGCGGCGGGTCGGCAGCCGGCGCTCAAGCGGGCCTCTATAGCGGTTCGGCCAACCTCCTGGACCACAACCTGACTTTCGACCCCACGGGAAACTCAGGCTGGGATAATCCGGCCGGGTGCTGCATAACCAACAACCAGCAAGGCGATCCCCTGTTTCTCAACGCGTCAGGACTGAACTGGCACATCCTCTCGACCAGTCCCGCTATCGGCTTCAGCAATATGAACTACATCCAGCCAGTGGATAAGGACGGAGTCTCTCGTAACGGCACACCCGCAGCGGGAGCTTACCAGCCATGACCAATATTCTCAGTTTAGGCAGCCTGATTGTAGCGGGAGGTTTGCGCACCGGCTCTCGGTTGCCAAGTTGCCATGGTCTCTCCTTTGAGAAACTTGATGGCCGCAACCGCAAAGGCGGCATTGCTCACAAGGAAGTAGGCGGGAATCAAGGTCAAGCTGCGGAAGAGCGATGGCCAACTCTTGAGCAATCCCCCAAGCGCCAGCAGATAAGCAATAACCTGTGCAAGAAAAAACGCGGCGTAACCCGGAGCCGAAACCAGCATGAGATTTGTTAGAAAGGCGATCACTAAGAATAGAAAACAGAGGTAGCGGCTGACCTTATGGGAAATCAAGCTGAAGGCAGCCCAAGGATACCTGAAAGGATTGCAAAGGCGACGCATGTAGGCAATGCCCTGAAGCGCCCGCAGAGCGACGCGGATGCGCATGCGGAACTCCGAACGAAGCTCACTGTTTGCAACTTCCGAGCAATGCACACGCTCGTCGTAGACCACGCGATGCTTCGTGCTGATGACATGCAGTGGCAGAACAAAATCCGTGATGAGACGCCGCGGAACGTCTGTGTATAGTTCGCGACGAATAGCGTCTACGCCGCCATTCACCCCGATAATCGAGCCGGCACGCGTCTCCAGTCTACGCAAAACATTTTCATATTTCATGTACGCGCTGCACCCCTTCCCGGCAATCCCGTTTCTGTGAGTTTGATATGCCAAATTCCCTGTCACATAACCGACCTCCGGGTCTGCGAAGTTTTCCACCATCCGGCTAACTGCGTCCGGAGCGAAGAGCGAATTGGCATCGCTGAAAACCAGAATCTCACCTCGAGCGCAGCGCACGCCTTCATTCAAGGCTGCCGCTTTACCCTCGCGCTGTTCGCGCCGGATGAGCCGCACATTCTGGGAACTAAACTCATGCACAATATCGTCAGTGCCGTCTGTTGAACCGTCGGAGACGACAATGATTTCGAACCGGTCGCGGGGGTAATCCTGGTCCAGCTTGTTTTGGATGGTCGCGGCAATGTGCCGGGCTTCATTGTAGGCCGGGATCAACACGGTCACTAAGGGAGTCCAAGAGTGCTTCTTCACCTGCCGCGGCCGGATCAGCGCGGCGAACCAAACCAGCGCGGGGTAGATCATTGGAGGATAGAGGATCAGGAAAACAGACAGCCAGAAGCAAATCTTTGCCAGGGCGATCATTTCATTCTTTGCCCACGGTTTCGGCCGACACCACAAAGCAGCGGTAAGCAATGCAGGTCGTGTCGAATGACGTCGGCCTTACTTGCAAGAGTCGCAGGAATGCGTGACGTATTGGCTTGCAGGTGAGGAAGGTTTGCTTTCCCAGTTGTTATGCCCGGGGTCCATGAACAGAGGGTCGGCAATTTTGTTGTTTTTCAAACAGCAGCCATTCTTGATGTACCAGCCGGACCTTTTGCCGCCGGAGTCGGACGCGCTCCAGGTCAAGTTATGATCTACGAGGTTCGACCTTCCACTGTACAGTCCCGCTTGAGCTCCAGCTGCAGCACCGGCGATTTCGTTGTTGTTGTAGAGGACGTTGCCGATGAAGGTGTTGTTGTCCCCCCAAATGACTGCTCCTTGGGCGCCGTTGTTTACGGAGATATTGCCACAGACCGTGACGTAGGCGGGCGTGGAAGCCGACGCGCCCGCATACAGTTGAATCCCTTTGGAGAAGTTGTGCTCGACCAGATTGTTTGCGATCAAGCCGCCATTCTTGCAGTCGGACGGCGTTTTGGACCAGTAGATGCCGTTGTCTTCGTTGCGGTTCTGGACGCCGTTGTCGTGGACATAGCTCCCAGTGATCGCATTGTCACAGCCTTCCTGATAGAGCCCAGCATGATAATTTCCGCCGCGAATCTCAACGTGATCGAAGGTCACATGGCCGGCACCTTCCGAGTTCATGATGCTGACCGCGTTGAGAACATAACCACTCGAACCCTCGAAGACTAGTCCGCAAGGATGCGTGGCACTACAGTTGGGAGTGTCGTTTGGCGTCCCTTTAAAAGCGACATAAGACCCATAGATTTCTGTAGAGCCCTGGATCACGGCGATTTCGCCGGAATAATTGGTAAAGAGGATGGTCTTCCCTGGGGCACCGGAATGCCTCTCCACCTGGTTGAATCCAGCCGAAGCGCCCACATACTGAAGGTATGTGCCGCCTCGAAGGCAGACGGTCTGGGCCGCTGAGGCGGTTTCAAATGCCTTTTGCACGGTTTTCCAGGGTTCAGCGAATGTACCCGCGTTCCTATCCGACCCGGAGGGAGAAACATAATAGGTACAGGAAATGCCGTACGAAGAGTCGGTCGGCTTGCGGATACCGAGGGAAGGGAGAGCACTTTTCTGGCTCATCGCCTCGGCGCCCACAGCAACCATAATCACGACAAACGCAAAGAACCGAGAACTAGAGACGCCCCTATCCAAGGTGACTCTCCTTCCTCTCCAGGCGCCGGTAACGACATATCCATAATGACCCTGTGGCGTGCGCTTCTCAGCTCTGCTCCTGCTCTTGGCCTTGCTCTGGCGGGCTCGCAAGGGAGCAGCGTCTGGCGCGGCGGCTTTTGAATCGCTCGGGCCACCAGGAAAGAAGAACGGAAAGGCACATCGCCCAAAAAGGCGAAAGGTCAGACCAATCAAACCATGCAGTTTCGCGTACTCCACGAAGGGAGCGCAACCATTGCCGGAAGGTGAGCTTTCGTTGCTTCAAGTGGTCAGGCAATGTAATCAAGTCCAAGTTTTCAACCAGCCATTTGCGCCCTTCACTCGCAGGTTCCGCTTGGACGGCCTGCCCCGTCAAATCCAAGTAACATGCCCTCACAACATCCATTCCGTTTGGGTCAACGAATAGGCGGAAGGTGCAGCCAATACGCGGGTTTACGTCGAGCACTTTGTATTGACCGTCCCTCGCGTCGAAGCGGCATCCAATGTCCACGATTCCGCGGTAGCCGAGCGTTGAAAGTAGCTCTCGAATGGGACACTCGGCAGCTGCATTCTGCACACAAATTCCGAGTGTGGTAATTCCCGTAGCAAGGGGGCGCTGCCTAAGCTTTCTCCCTGTAAATCCCGCGAGACATTCTGACTTCTCGTTGAAATACCCGTTGAACATCCACACCGAATCGGCATTACCGGGAATGTATTCCTGCAAAATTACGTTTTGTTGCTGCGGTCCCTCCAGGCTGTCGTAGCGGTGGAGGAGTTCGTCTGCGTTTTGCGCGATGTGCATGGCCACTTTGGTTGGTCCCAAAATGATCCGGTCGTCGATGCCCTTGAGCACAAGCGGGAAAACTGCCTTCTCGAGGAAATGAAGAACCTCTCTGCGAGACCGAGGGGAAAGGGTTTCCGGGGTGGGGTGATCATATTCGCGACACAACAAGAACAACTCTCTTTTGTTGCTGAGTCTGTACACCAGACCTCGGGGAAGAATTGGGAAACGATAAGCTCCTTGCAACTGCTCGGCTGCTTCCTGAATCAGCGTGGCGGTGGCGTCGTCAGTGGGAACCAGAATGGGGCGGATACTAAACTTCTCTGAGATTCTAAGAAGAGAAGCGATGGAAGCTTGCGGCGTTGCTGTGCGCACGTTCCAATGAAAAACGCCGCGGCAATAGCGTGAACGAAGCGGCGGCGAGAACCGCCCATCCTCCACGGCATAAACAGGCACACCGAGAACACCGAGGCTGCGGAATATCCCTAGAGCCCCATGATGATGAGGAGAAAGAACCACGGCCGGAGTAGAAGTGTTCATTTTGATCCCTGCACTTCCCAAAAGGAGATTTTGTCGATCTGGAATTCGCTCGTGATTCTTAGAGCGGCAAATTCGGCCTCAGGAAGGTTTCCGGGCAGTGATAAGAAGCGGTCGATCGTGAGAATCAGCTTGCGAGAAAAGATTCCGCCTGAAGTTAAAAACACGGCAATCAACATCTGCCCATCCGCCTTGCTCCAACATGTCTTGGTATTCACGAATGCCGCGATTGTGGACGGGCAGGCCGACATCCTTAAACCAGTTCCGGTCCTTCGGATCATCTTCAAACAAGCACAAGAGAAGACTCAGCTGGCCTCCGGGTTGCATAACACGAAGAAATTCGCGAAGCACCTCGTCCTGATGCTCGAAATAGTAAAACGCTTCGATACTAACAATTTTTGTGAAATAGCCACTGGCCGCGGGAATTTGGTCGGCGTGGCCACAGTGGTAACTCACGTTCGAGAAGGAGCGGCTCTTGTCGCGCGCTAGTCGGATCATCTGGTCAGAAATATCAACGCCCATGATAAGACACCCAGCTGGAGCCCGCTGAGCCAGGAGGCGGCAGGCCCAACCCTCGCCGCAACCCAAGTCGAGGATACGGTCCTCTGCGGACAATTCCATTCTTTCCCAAACTGTCTCTGCGATGCGAGCGTGATTCTGTTCCATCAACTCACCGCGTCCCTGCCTTGCCCAGCGATTAAAGCGCCGGCGCAACAGACGGTCAGTTCCATCCGTCGCCATGGCCCATCGCATTTCGATGGAGCAGTACAGCTGGCGGAGCAGTCTGCGAATCTTCATAAACTGCGGTGCAAACGGATGAACCCGCGGAGCTACTGGGTTATCAACTCTGCTTACGCCCACAGCGGTTCTCCCCACAACGGCAGAGATATTCCAAGGCCACGTTCTCGCGCCGTTTGATACACGGCCCAGGCGAGCGCTACGTCATCCACACCCATGCCCATGTGGGCATAGTGAATTCTTTCCGTATCGTTCTGACGCCCCGGCTTGATCCCCAAGATCAGCTCGCCCAGGTTGGCGTGGATATCGCCGTCATGGAGAAGACCCCGCTGATGCATAATCGCAGGAGTCATGATTCCACGATGCTTCACAACTTCCCAATCATCTGCAACGATTTTCTGGCACTGTCGAATCAGGGCAAATTCGCATTCATGACCAGCGAGCTGGACTGTCAATGCGCCCGGTTTAATGTGCCGCGCGAACATGAGCGGCTCGCGGGCGGTTGTGACCGTCAGCGCCATGTCGGCGTCACACAAAGCTTCGTCAATGGATGCCACCGGACGCACTGGCGCGCCCCAAAGCACGCGACATTCATCGGCAACGCTCTCAGCGCGTGCCATGTCGCGATTGGTCAATGCGATCTCCTCCATTTCGGGAATCGCAGTGTAAAGTCCAAGAATTTGCGTGCGGGACTGGACGCCCGCTCCAATCATCCCGACTTTACGAGTGTTGCGCCGCGCGAGATACTGCACCCCAAGGGCGGTCATCGCGCCGGTGCGCATGGCGCTGATGACGGTGCCATCCATAACGGCAATCGGCATGCCAGTGTCCGGACAATTTAAAATGATCAACGCGCTGGCGCGGGGTAAACCGCGTTCCCGGTTGCAGGGGAAGCTTCCAATCCACTTCATACCCATTGCGCGGACTGGGCCGTCGATCGATGCGAACAGTGCATTGAAACGGCCCTGGTCTTCGGATTCCGCGCTGTCCTCTTGACGCAAGACGACTTTGTGAGGATGGCGAACCTTGCCTTGAGCGAACAGCGCTTGAGCCTCTCCAACTACACGCATCGCACGCGGCATATTGAGCAGGTCGGCAGCAAGAACGGCCTCCTGATCGAGGTAAAGAAATTCAATGCATTTAGCACTCTGAACTGCTCTCCGCGCAGACACGTCCGGCTCGAACAGCGGCGATGTGTGAACTCGTGTAAAAGCAGGTTCTGGCGGCACTGCTTTCATGGGAAACACCTCCTACTGAACGCTAAGGCGTGGAATTAAAGATCTGTCTTGCTTCCTCGTAACGCGGTAACTTTATTCTGCTGTGCGGAGTGCGTGGGGCATTCCGTCTTTCTATAGGGGAAAGTCAGCGGCGCACTAACCGGGCCAGCTCAAAGAGGAAGGGTTTGATGTCGTGCCAGCGGCCATCTTCGCAACGCGTGTGCAAGTCGAAGAAGTTCAAGAACTGAAACACAGAACGCGTTCTCTTCGGAAATCGTGGTCCCGGCGGCAACTCATTACCCGCCAACACTTTCCATAGCCAAGCCAAATCTCCCAACAGCCAGCGGGACCTTACTCCGGTGGCGTACCCGTCTACGGAGTCCAAAGTCTTGCCCGTAGCCAATTGATAGAGCAGCCAGGGAAAGTCCACGCCGGCATCAATGGCAAGCTGTAGTGATCCCCAGAATCGTCCATTCACTTCCATCAGGTAGGGCGTTCCATCCGCGGTAACTTTGAACTCAACCATGGCCACGCCATGCCAACCGATATGGTCCAGAAGCGTTCTTGCCATCCTCCAGGCTTCGGGATTCTTCTCGACGCTTTCGCAAAGAACGCTGACCCCACCCGAGGGCGGATTTTCCCGCAGGCGCCGGTGGGCAAAAGAGGTGACCAACTTGCCGTGGTTATATAACGAGAAGATTCCATGCGCTTGCCCGGAAATATATTCCTGAATCAAGAACGGGTTACGCCGAAAGTACTCATACTGCGCCACGGTCCCTTCCAGCTCTCGCGCTGATTCCGCATACTTCACCGAGGCGGCGGTGCAGTGCCCATTGGTCCAAATCATGGAACGATATGGCTTCAAAACGACTGGGAACTTGAGAATTGGATAGACCCGCTCGAGCGACCGGTCATCACTGATGTAGTGCGTCTGGGGTATGGTGATATTGAGCCTCTGAGCCACTCGCAACAGATTCCATTTGTCGCTTACCGCCTCGAACATAGGAAATTCGACAAACGGCAAGTCGAAGTCTCCAAACTCGACGCGATGCTTCAACATCACCGCCATTGAAATATCAGTCATAGGGAAGATCACGTTTATCCTTCGTTGCGAACATTGAGTCTTAACGGTTGAGAGAAATGCGTGCAAATTTGCCATTGGCGCGGGGTAAGTAAAGCTTTCGCTGCAATATTCGGAGGCGCCTGCAAGGGTTCTTTTCATTTGATCGGCCACAACCACCGGCACTCCCCTTCTTCCAAGGGAGCGCGTCGCCGCTAGCGCGCTCCGCGTGTTGCTATCCAGAATCAGAACCTTCTCCATGGTTTTTCGGTGCTTAGTATCGGCCGAAGCCGGTCCTGATCCAGTGGTGCTCTGGCCCGCTAAGGAGTCTGGTGCGCCACCCATGTCCGTTACAGTGTGTAAGAGATTTTTCATTGGTAAGTCTCGCCCGCAATGCGAAATCCATAGATTCTTGGGAGTGCTCAATTCATCTGTGAAGAGAGAACGTTCTGTCTTGCCAGGATCGGGGGAACGGGGATGGATAGGGGATTTCGCTTGTTCCGGTGGTCAAGCCAAGCCTGGAACATGAGCAGGGCCCAAACGTGATGGCGAAGGTCTCTTTGTCCTGAGAGATGATCTTCCCAGGTCTTTCGGACCACCTTGGTTTGAAGGTAACCCTCATTAGTTATTCGATTTTCATCAAGCAGCTCTTCCGCCCACTCGCGCAATGGACCGCGCAGCCATTCCCCAACCGGCAATGAGAAACCCTTCTTCGGACGGTCAATCAACTCGGAGGGGACATACTCATAAAGTACTCGTCGCAGTATCCACTTTCCTTTGCCATCCCGAAGCTTCATAGACAGAGGCAAACGGGCCGCGAACTCCACAACGCGGTGATCAAGATATGGCGCGCGCCCTTCCAGGCTTACCGCCATGGCTGCGCGGTCGAGTTTGACCAAGATGTCGTCGGGAAGATAAGTCACAGCATCAAGGAACATCATCTGCGCACGGAAGTCATGAAACTCCGGCGCCGCGCATCGCTGGTGGAGCATTGACGATGGCGCTACTCCTCCCCGAACAGCGGAGTTGGACGATTCCCAATCCGAGACGATGACTTGATATCGCTCAAAAGAATCTTTGGCGGAAAGGATTTGCGCCAATTTCTCCAATTTGTCGCCAGGCGATGGCAAGCCTCTTCCCAAAGAAAAATGAGATAGAGCAAGGCCCAAGACTTGGTTCCATCGTCGAGGTCCCACGCCTCGCAAAGACCAGGCGGCGGCTTCACGCAGGAAAGCTGGCGCCCATTGCGCTGCTCTCCAAACTCTGCCCCAAAGGAAGTACCGCTTATAGCCTCCAAATAGTTCGTCTCCGCCGTCACCAGACAAACTTACGGTTACATACCGGCGAGCCAGAGCTGAGACAAGATAAGTAGGAATTTGCGACGAGTCGGAAAACGGTTCATCGTAGAACTTCGGCAGATGAGGAATGACCTTCATAGCTTCTTCCGCCGAGACGTACAACTCCGTATGATCTGTCCCCAGATGCCTAGCGACGGCCGCCGCATACTCGGCTTCGTTGTACGCTTCGTCGGGGAAGCCGATCGAGAATGTTTTTATAGGCCTTTGGCTATACTGCCGCATAAGCGCGACAATGGCCGAGGAGTCCACGCCGCCGGAAAGAAAGGCACCTAGGGGCACGTCAGCGATCATGCGCATCTTGACGGCATCGCGAAGCAACGCATCAAGATGCGTCACGGCGTCCTTTTCCGAACCCTCGAAAGGTTGCTCCAGCCTCTGCCGCATAGCCTCTTCGACAGACCAATAGGGCCGCGCAAACGGCACCGGATGCATATTCAAGAGGGTTACTGTCAATTTTGTCGCCGGCGGCAGCTTCCTAGTCCCGCGATAAATACTGTAAGGCGCCGGAATACAGTTGTACCTAAGGTAGAGGGCAAGCACGTCGCGGTCTACCTCGTCTCTGAACTCAGGATGAGCGACAAGCGCTTTTAATTCCGAGCCAAACAGGAAGCTTTGTCCCATCCGGCCGTAATACAGGGGCTTTTCTCCTAGGCGGTCCCGAACCAGGTGCAGTTGCCGCTCTTTGCGATCCCACACTGCGAAAGCAAACATGCCGTTAAAGAGTGGCAGAGCTTCGTTGACGCCCCACTGCTCCATGGCTGCCAGCATGACCTCCGTGTCCGAATGGCCGCGGAACTTGTGGCCTAGGTCTTCGAGAGTCGCGCGAAGTTCTTCGAAGTTGTACACCTCACCGTTAAAAACAATCACGTACCGGCCGCTTTCCGAGTGCATGGGCTGGTGGCCTTCGGGTGAGAGATCGAGAATCGAAAGCCGCCTATGTCCGAGAGCCACTCCAGCCTCCCGGTCAACCCACACGCCTGAATCATTTGGGCCGCGATGAACTAGTTGATCGGCCATCTGCGCCACCACGAGCTTCATCTCGAATTCGTTTTCAGTGGAAGATGTCAAAAATCCAGCTATTCCACACATACGTGGCTTCTCGACTCTCTTTAGGCAGAGCGCTGCGTGACCAGGGCAGACTCCGCGTGTCTCGTATCGGTCTGAGTTGCGCGCGACGGGTAGCCATCTGCGCTACGAGAAAATAATTCGGCGCGCATTGCCGTGCTTCGATTCAGATTGAACTCCCGCACGACTTTCTCGCGCCCGGCCAATCCCATCTGGCGGCGAACCTCAGGTCGACCGCCAAGGAGTTGCAGCGCCTCGGCAATCCGAGAAGCGTCCCTGGGACGCACAAGAATCCCGCAACTCTCATCCACGAGTTCGGGAATTCCTCCACTCGTGGTGGCCACTACGGGCAGGCCACACGCCATGGCCTCTTTCAACACGTTGGGAATGCCTTCACGCTTGCCATTGGCCGTCGGGGCGGTTGCCAACACCACGACATCAGCCTGCGAGAATTGCTCAATGACTTGACCGTAAGGCTGGGCGCCCAGCAGCGAAACTTCGTCGGATAGTCCTGACTGTTTGATTTGATTTTCGACTTCCCTCATCAAGGGGCCGTCTCCAATCAATCGGCACTCAAATGGCAGGCCCCGCTCTTTGAGAAGTCTGCATGCCTCAACAAGGTAGCAGTGCCCCTTCACTTCCTCGAAGCGAGCCACACAGAGAATCCGCAGTCGTCCCTTCGCAGACGCCGGCGTACGGGGAGTTAAACGCTCTACATCCACTCCTCCATGAATGACGTGGATCTTCTTGTTGGCTCCTGGGCCGCACTTAATAAGGATGATCTCCTTATTGCATTCGGACACCGAAATGACGAAGTCGGCAGCCGCGACTTTTTCCTTCAGCATGTGCCCATCCGCCTGCACATCCGAGCCACGCGCCGTGAAACTAAACGGAATCCCAGTCAACCGATGAATAATCAGCCCCGCTGCTGCCGCGTGGTACGCAAAGTGCGCATGGACGTGTTGGATTTCCTGCCTCTCCATTTCATAGGCAAATCGAACTATTCTGGGAAAAAAGACGAGAACTCCGCCAAAGCAACGAAGACAGCCAAACGTCCTTCGCAGTGCTTCAGCTAAAGTGCCGAGGTAGCGCCTGGCATCGCGGCGAAGGAAATGCCAGTTGGCCCGAAGGATAGCAGGGGATAGCCATGAATTATAGTGAGCGCGCCGGACCCACTTCTCCGCCTCCGGATGAACAACTTTCGGATGCTCGCGAAGCAAAGAATAGAGCTCGACCGTCACGCCGAGTCTCTTCAAGGCTTCCAGTTCGTACAGCACGAAGGTTTCCGTAACCATGGGGAACCGCGAAACGAGTTGCGCAAGACGCAGCGGCCGTGAGGCAGCAGGAAGATGTGATTGCGATGTCATGCTTGTCTGTTCAGACCTGATATGCCTGATATTCAGGAAGCCCGCGTGTCAGCACTTCTCTTTGTTTTCGCTCCCGCCAGGCGTCCAACCGCATGCCCCATTGCGACAGCCGCAAGCAAAAAACCGCCTGCGTCGTGCGCGGCATGATGACGGTGCGATGCAACAGCAGAGGATCGACGGAGCCCCAACGGTTTGGCCCGCACAATGTCGTGAAGGCAAGGCGGATGCCCTGTTCCCGGAGAACAGAAAGAACGGCATCATTGTGGTTGCCATTCGGGTAACAGAAGATGGGCAGGGACACGCCTATTTCCTTTTGGAGATCTTCGTGTGAGCCCTGCACCTCCTCCCACATCTGTTTGGTCGAGACTTTGGTCATAATGGCATGTGTTTGGGTGTGAGAGCCGAGTGTTAACCCTTCTCGTACGAGTTCTCGAAGCCGGTTCCAACTCAATACGCTGCCTTTTTGAACGAGCCCCGCCCCAAGTTCCGCGCAAATCGAATTCACCAATTCCATCGCCTCTCCGTGAGGAATAGTGGTCACATGATCCTGTATCGCGCGCAGGCTTTTGCGCTTCTCGTCTAAAGTGAAAAGTGGAAGCCAGCCAAGGCGCGCGACATGGACCTCCGTCCTCGCCGTCGCTGTGAAAGCCTGGTATAGCGCATCCGACCAAAACGCCCGCCCCGGGTGATCCGGATAGGCCGTGGGAACGAACATCGTTGCGGGTAATCGGAGTTGCTTAAGAATCGGCCACGCGATCTCGGCAAAATCCGCATAAGCATCGTCAAAGGTAAGCAGCACTGCCAGCTTCGGAAGCGGCGTGCCTTTTTCCGCAGCCTCCAGTACTTCGGGCATGGATACCACCTGGTAGAAGCGCGCGAGATGCTTCATCTGTCGCGCAAATCTTTTCGGCGTCGCGCTGACGCTCCGCGAGTCTATTGCCGGCGTATCCCGCAGTTCCGCAACCCGATGGTAAGCCAAGATTCGCAGCATCACTTTTCAGTCCTCCAATTTCATTGGTTTAGTTGCCATCCGGCATGCTCATGCGGTTCAGAATCGCGGTTTTGACTCGATTTGCTGCGAGAGAACATTCAGTACTGCTGCATTCTTCCTGGCCACGCCAATAATCACGCCGCGCAAAGATGGAAATCTCTTTTCGATGGTTCTTTCATACAAAACACCGAGCAGAAAACTAAGCCTACTAAAACGCAAATAACCAGGCGCTACGCTCAGATACTCAAGGTCACAGGTAAGCCCGCAAGTCTTCAACTGCTCTCGGATGGCTCGCTCATCATTGAATCGGTAATACGTCGGAAACATTTCGTTTTCCGTCCGGCCGGAGCCGAAGCTGCGTACGTAGAATTCGTGAAACCATTGTGGAGTCACTTGCGCGGCCAGCATCGGATACCAATGTCGGCTTGGCGTTTGAAACATCAGTGCCCCGCCCGGTTTCAGAACGCGGGCCATCTCCCGATGGCAAGCTACTGGTTCTGCAAAATGCTCAGCAACGTAGTAATGAAATACGACGTCGAAGGATTCATCCTGGAAAGGCATAGATTCCGCCGTGCAGCGGTGCGCTTCACCCAGATAAGGGTTCTGTAAGACACCATTGTCCACGTCCACACCCACGTAACGGGCCACTTTCCCGCGCAGATCGAAATGATTCTGATTGCCTGTACCTGATCCCGCCCCGACCTCCAGCACATGGTCGGCCGGGCGAACGTTCTCAAGCATCAGCTCTTCAAAGCGCTGGTGCCGAGAGACGGGGTAGTAGTGCAACCACAACCGCTGAACGGATTCGGAGACTCTTCCCTCGAACACCATCTCCACTTTCCGCCGTGCCGATCGTCATTTTGTTCTGCTAAGGTGGCTGTCTGCAGTCATTCGGAACTCAATTCGCTGGCAATGGGGTGCTGGATCCTGTTAAGAATGTGAATCGTGACGCTGCAGAGGCCCACCAACAGCCAAAGGTACCTTTGATAGGACAGGTGCGCGAAAATCGCCGAAATCAGATAAGCGACTAGCGACAAGAAAAAAGCCATTGCGGTATCAGCGAACTCGGAATCCATGGGCTTCCACTTTTTCCAAGCTCGCCATAGGCCATGCATGATGGCCAGGATGGTCACCATGAAAGAGGCCAGCCCCAAAATCCCGGTCTCCGCCAGGGTCTCGAAATAAAGGTTGTGGCCGCGATATGATTTCAATTGTTCAATGAGGCCCACGCGATTGCCATAGGGTATCGAATAGTACGCGGCAAAATGCCCGGGACCTACGCCTAGAATTGGATGATCGAGGAAAACGTGCCAAGTCGCCACATTCAGCACATAGCGCCGGACCATTGAAGTGTCGGGGATGCCCCTCTGGCCCGCGGCGGGTTCTTTATACTCGGAAGCTTTCTGGCCGATAAGTGTCTTGACCGCCCCCAAGCTGGCGAACCGCAGCGCGACCTGCGGATCGAGAACGAGCACGAGCAAGACAAGGCTAAAGGCTGCCACGACAACGTGAAGCGGTCGAATGAAACGAAAATACGCCAGCAATCCAAAGATGACCACCGCGGTGAGCATGGCTCCTCGCGAGAACGTGAGCATCATGCCCCCGAAAATAAGTACGGCGGACGCCGCCGCAAGCCATCGCAAGACCCGCGAGCGCTCTCTGTGAAACCGAAGAGCAGCGAGAGGAAAGAGCACAACCAGCACTTGAGCATAACGATTGGGTTCGCCAATAGGACCAGCAGACCGAAACTGGGTGCCCACGATCGAACTCGTACCTCCTTCAGGGTGAAAGTTCTCTGCAACAACCCCCGGCCGGCTGAGTTCTCTCCCCGTGGGGTTGAAATCAAGTTCCGCCCCCAGCATCGCGAGGCCGCCATAGTTTTGGTTTTGGGTGTGCGTGACGCGCTGAAAAACAGAGAGACCCCCCATGAAACTTCCGGCGAGCAGCAAAGCCCAAGTGGTCCGCCGCAGAGTCGCGTAATCCCGAACAATGTTAACTACCACGAAGTAAATCGCCAGGCCTTCGAGGAGGAAGTCGATGATTTGTGACGTGATGATCCCTTTGTCTCGGGCAAAGAAGGAAGAGGTCAGGAATACGGTGAAGTATCCCAACAAGAGATAAAGACCTCGATCAAAAGTCAGTTTCTCCTTGCGAATCAGGAGCTGGTGTAAAAGCGGTATGCAAAGGATTAAACAGAGCCCCGCCATCACAATAGCAACCCGGGAGTTTTGGCCCGCCGTGGAGATTGTCATTTGACTGGTCTGAACCGAGGAGCTGAGTATGGCCCGCGTTTTCATACCAAGGACGGCAATGTTGGAGTAGAGCGCGAAGAGGACGAATAGCGTTGCCAGATCTGGCCACCGCGCTACCAGAGCGAAAAGGCCCAGGACAACGACCAAGGCTAAGCCCAGTACGATGCTTTTCTGAAGCAGAAAAAAAGTAACAAATCCGAACACCGCGCACAGGCAGAAGATGCGGGTGTCATGCATTGTGGCATTACTGGCAAACATGTTTTTCGTTGTCCAAGACCCGAGTGAAGTGCCTCTGCCGGAGACTGAAGGACCTTCAGAATTCTTAATGACGTAGCCGGAGCAAGCTTGTCTGCAAACAGTAAAAACTACTCCTAAACAATCAGCCGCATGAATGGCAAACGCAGCAACTCTGGAAAAGTTTCCGCGACACTGAGCTTCTTCTTCGTCATTGCAAACACGAAAAAAGAGACACACACTGCCAAAGGAAGCAAAACGTAAAAGTGCATTGAAGTAAGTGAGCTAACAAAGAATAGACCGCATGCGCACAATGCAATGGTTAAATAAACGGAAAGATAGCGCCGATCCAAGAAGCGGAAATTCGCTATGGGCGACAGCCCCGCCTGCAACAGGAGGTTGTATCCGATTAGCGTTGCGGCTGAACCCGCCGCGGCGCCTATCGCCCCATAGAGCTTTATAAAAACTGTACTTACCACCAGGTTTGCAAGCGCTGCGACGACGCTCGCGCCGATGACATAGTTTAGTCTTTCGATGACCTTCAGTGTTTGCAAATTGAAGCCGACGATCACGTTGAAATAGCTGGCTAACGAAAGCAGGGCCAAAACAGGACCGGACGCTGCGTAACGTGCGCCGTAAAGGAATATGGTGAGAGGCTTTGCGAGCGAAAAAGTAACAGCGAAGATGGGGAAGGACAGTACGGACATCCACGCGGCCGTCTTCCAGTAAAGGTCGTTGATGCCGGGATAGTCCGACCGGGCGAAAAGGCGAGCTGCGAGGGGCATGTACAAAAGCGTGAAGCTCATGAAGCCTATGTTGTTGAGTTCGGCGATAGGAACGGCGGCGCGATAAAATGCAACCTCCGACATGGTCCGCAGATGCCCCAGCAAGAAAATATTCACCGGAGAGATGCACGTGGCTATGGCCGAGGCGAGACCCGGTAGAACGAAAGCAAGCGTTTCCCGGGCCGGGATGATTACTTCCTTAAACTGAAACCGCTGCGAAAGTCCTTGCTCCCGCACGAGCTTTAGGAGCAGCCCTCCGTAGATCAACACTCCCACTATTCCGGCTACGACATATCCGTATGCCAGGAAAGCAATCGAGCTCTTCATCCACAAGAGGAGCATCACGACGCCCAACCTGAGTCCAGGCCCCAACAAGTAGCGGCGAAAGAAAATGTCCCGCGTACCCGTAAAGCTGGCGAAAAGGCCATCCAGCATCGCGTCGGCCGCTTCGACAGGCACCAGCACGATTAGGATGAAAAGCAAAGCTAGAGGAGGCTGCCCATCGTGGGTAATGAGAGGTATAAGAAACAACGGGGCGTGCCATATAACGCCAACAATAAAGATTCCAATGAGAAGGACTACTGCGAAGGCGAAAAGAATTGTGCCGAGCATCTTTCCGTACTCGCGGTTCTCCCGGTAAATCGGGACGAAGCGCGGAATAGCATCCTGCAAACCCAAGGATGCAAAAAGCCGGAAAAAACTTACTATGGCCAACCCATAAGCCAGCTCTCCGTAATCCCTCGTGGAGAGATAGCGGACCATCAGCACTTGGGTGAAAAAACTGATGCCCAAAGACAACATCCGGCCGAAGAGAAACAGGGTCGAGCCGCGGATCTGCTTTCGCGTCGCCTCTCCCTCGGGTAAGTGCGTCTTTTCGTCCTCGGTAAGTGCTTGCACAGCGCCAGGTTGACCGCTCTCTCGATTCATGGGAGTGTCTGCATTGGTTCGGCAGCCGCAGCGGTCGCGGGTTTGCAGTAGGGCTGAATCGTGCTAAAAAGCTCGGGAAACACATGCGGATACGGAAGCCGCACGAGGCAGGTCTCTTTTCCATGGAGGGCGCGAGAAAGTATCGCTAACGAATGTTCCGCGGCGTTTTCAATGAGGTCATTCCTCTGACTGGGAAAGGCGAAGCGGTAAGCGTCATAGTGCCTTAGAAGCGGCGTTAGCTCGTGTTGAAAGAGAAAAGTCAGGCGGCGAGCCATCTCGAAAGGAGCGATCTGCCCGACATCAATTCTGTGGTCTTCGTGGCTAACGAAAAGAAATATCTTGTCCGCTGGAGCTCCCGCGAACCGAATCCTTTCTCCAAAGATTGCTGAAGGCGTTACGGCCGGCCGCAGCCGGTCCTCAATGGCGGCAGATACCCTCCGCAGACCCTGGAAAACGAAGCTGCTTGGAGGTTTTTCGCCGAAAATCATCCGCTGCAATCTGTTCCAAACACCGACTCCATGGAAAGCGCAACGGTTTGTTAGGCTCACCGAGCTGCGAACCTGAGGCAAATCTGCAACATGCCGATAAGAAAGCTCGAACGGCCTAACGAGCCCGTGCATTCTCTGACTCTTACCGCATAGAAGCACCCATTCTTCACCCACAAACTCCGCTCCTCTTGAAGCAAAACGCAGGAGCGCGGCCGTTTTTCCGCAGTGAGCCCAGCCAGCCATTAAAATCCCCACGCCGTTATACACGACAGCGGAAGCGTGCACTGGAACGCACTCTCGCTTGAGGGCAGTTAAGCTGACGATGGGAAGCAAAAGCGGGAGTGATCCGTGGTGACTCTTACAAACAATCTCGCAGGGTCCCCCAATCTGGTCAAATGGGATTCGGGCTGTGACTTGCCGCGTCCCTCCTTGCAACAGGAAGAACCCCTCGTCCGTAAAGCCATGTTGCTCACTGCCCAGAAATCTTATTCCGCGGACTGGCAGATTCTCTACGAATCGCACAGTGATGTCCGGATCGCCCAGGGGCCGTTTGGAGGGGCATCCGAACAGGTTAGACGTAGCTTCGATGTCGTCCAGGGAAGGGTCAATGAGGCGGATGCGAACTACGCCGTGGATGTCGAAGTCGATTGTTCTAGGATGTGCAGAAGTTGCTGTGTTGGGATAGTCCATGGCACGTGCAAAAGATCGTTTCTCGCAGTTTGTCTTCCGCTTGCCGTATCCTTCGTCCACGAGGTCGACAATCACTCGTTGGTGAACTGAGGCGCCGACTCTTGTCGCTACTCATCACCAGGATCCGTAGCCAGCCGCAGGTAACCGTGACCTACGCCGTTCGCATCCTGGTACGAACCCACAACTGCATCCGATGAGTTGATCCCAGAGACGCTCGTAAAAGGGAGGATGCGGCCGAAAATGATATTGACAGCTCCGGGCACATCAAAAGTCGTGATCGTTCCGTCAGCAGCCCGCAGGAAGCCGTGCTGAGCGAAGAAGCCATCGTTGGGAGTGAGAAATGTCCCTGCGACTGTCCCTTTATCGTTTAGAGCTACGACTTGAATACATCCGGCACAGGCTCCCGGAACGTCGAAAGCAGTGAACGTTCCGTCTCGTGTCCGCACATAGCCATGCTTGGTGTTCCCGACCCCAAACATCCCAGCCAATTCGCCCCTCGAGTTAATTGCGACAATCCTCGTATCGTTGACTGCCTCCGGAGCGTCGATGATCGTAAAGGCGCCGTCCGAAGTTCGGAGGTACCCATGCTGAGAATAGTTGGAATCATTGAAATTCCCGGCGATCGTTCCTGCTGCGCTGATTCCTACGGCGCCGGGAGTGGCTCGGTCGTTCGTACCCGGCGCATCAAAGGTAAGGAATGTTCCGTTCGCACTACGCAGAAAACTCGTACTAGCTGAGCCTTGATCCGCAGTCCAATAGCGCCCGACGACTGCACCTCGCGCGTTGATGCCAGCAGGATCGGTGCCTGGGTTTGATCTGGAAGGATCGATGGGGCCATCAAAGACGATGATGGCCCCGTTGGGATGCCGTACAAAACCATGGCTCCCGCCACAACCCCCTGAAGTATCCGGCCAATTCGAACATCCAAAGCTCTGATCAAACTCTACGCCCGTAATTACTCCTGCTGCGTTGATGCTCGCAGGCCGAGGGCATGTCGCGACGCCGTGTTGGCCCAATGGCGTATCGAAAGTGACGTAATTGCCGTCTGGTTTGCGAACGTACCCATGGCAGGCAAAGTTCGAGTCATAGAACGTTCCCGTGACTGTACGCGCCGCGTCGATAGCCGCTGCTCCGGTACCCTGTCCCGGGCTCGTGCCCGCACCTGGTGCATCGATCGTGATAATCACGTTCTGCGCCAGAGCACTTGCTCCACAACCCAAGACAAGACCGCTAAACAACAACACATAAGCGATACATCGATCCCAGAGACATGCCATGTTTAGCCAAACTCCCTTTGAATTCGGATTTGTGACTTCTGGCGGAAGAAAAGGCGATGCTTCGAGAATCCTTCATAGGCGCATGCAGCGCTGGCGTCTGCTCGCCAAGAAATCAAAATTCATCTAATCGAACAATTTCCCGAGCCTTTGTAACCGAAATTTCAACCCGCGGCCTGCATCCGTCCGCGTGTTCACGTATTCCTGCTCGACAAGCCGGCTCACTTCGCCGCAAACCACATCAAAAGGTCGAGTGGCGTCGATCCGGAAAAAATTCTTCGCTTTTTGACCGAGCTTTAGAAAAGCCTGACGGCGCCGCTCCAATTCCTCCAAGGTCTTTTCACCCTTGCGGGCGAAGAGCACCTCCGCAGGCGCATCCAGATAAATCGTGAGGTGAGGCCGGGGATAGCAATGCTCCAGGAACCACCGATGTATGCGTTTGTCTGCCGGTTGGTTCTCTCCATCAATTCCATCGAGTGTAAAGTCGTAGAGGAAGTGGCGGTCGTATACCACTGCATATCCCCGAAGCTGGTAACCCCAAGACAAAAGTTGCCGATAGCACTCTTCCAAAAGGCGATTGATGAGCCGGCCCATAGCCCACAACCAGCCACCCGGGCCTCGCTTTGAACTCCCTACCGCGGAAGGCGAATCGCCCGCTCTAGAATCGGCTCGAGATAGTGTTACCTGACTGCGTTTGAAGTATTCAACGAGCCGAGAAGTTGGCAGCGCGTGGTCGCTCGCTTCCGTATTTATGCCCATATACAAGCATTTCATCCGGACCGCGCAACATTGCTTTAGCTGAGCCGTCAGGCTTGTTTTCCCGGCGCCATCGGGCCCAATCAGTGCGACACTGAACATTGGTCCTACCCTTTGCTCCCTTCGGTCTGCCCAGCGGAAAACACTGTGCGAGAACCAACCGCAGGATAGCGGCGGGATTCTGCCGTCCTGGCCAGTTCCGTCTTTGCTTCTACAGCACACAACTCTCCTGTGGCGAGGGCCGCCGTAATGGGCTGAAACAAATGTCTCTGCAGCAGCAGACACAGGCGTTTTTCAGCGATCGCAAGGTTCGTGTAATGGCGAAACTTGGATTTGAAGCCCGCGGAGATTCGAGGTTGGTCGGGGTCAAACTCCCACGGATGGAAGTACGTCACAACCGGCTTGCGATAGAGCTGTTCGAAAGCCCGAAAGACCCATTCTGTATAGCAAAAAGGAAAGATCCTGAAATAGCCGCCGCCAGCCCCCGGCAAGTTGAACCCTGCAAGACGAACTGTTGGTGGAGGGACTTCCGTCAGTTGTATCCCGTTATCGCATTGATGGGTATAAGCAAATCTCGGAGCATCGGGCATGCCGTATAGATCATGGCGTATCGGATAAATACTGGAATCGTACAGAAAGCCTTCTTCCCCAAGAACATCCAAGGCCCACAGGGAGTCCTCCTTGATTGACCAAGAAGGCGCTCTGTACCCGTGAATTGGAACGCCCGCCGCTTGCTCGATGGCGTCTTTGCTGACCCGCACATCTTCGCGAAATTCAGAGGGTGACAAGGAACAAACGCGACGATGCCAGTAGCTGTGGCAGGCCAATTCATGCCCTTGCTCTTGCACCTCTCGAACGAGAAATGGAAAACGGTTGGCCACCCATCCCAGAAAGAAAAATGTCCCCTTTGCGTCGTGTCGCCCGAGGAGATTCAGAATTTTGCGAGTATTCCTAACTACCCTCGAGGGCCAATCCTCCCAGGTGCCTCTAGGGACTTCGCCGGCGAAAGCCTCCACTTGGAAGTAATCTTCGACATCAACACTCAATATATGTCTTATGCGAGTGCCGCGATTTGCAGCGCTTGCTGTCGGCGAATGGTCTAAAGCTGTTTCCGGCCGTACCAAATCTGAAGGCTGGGCCGGTAGGCCATGCACTGAACTTCGCGAAAAACCAGAAAACAAATTTCCCTCGGATCGCAGTCTTCGAAGCCCGAGCGATGACACTGCTCGCTGCCCGCCTGCACGGCTATCCTTTGTCTGTGTTGCAGTTTTTTAGGCGGAGGAACGCGGCAGCTCTATCTATTTCGCGCCACTGCCAAAGAGAACCACTTTGAAAGTCGCCAGAATGATGGCTAGGTCCAGCACAAGGGAGAGATTCTTGATGTAATACAGCTCATATTCGAGCTTGCGCTTTGCGTCTTCTATTGTGGACCCATACTGATATTTCACTTGCGCCCAGCCGGTGATCCCTGGTCTGACACTATGCCTGCGCCAGTACATGGGGATCATTTCTTCGAGCATCTTGCAAAGCTTCGTCTGTTCTGGGCGGGGGCCCACAAAGCTCATCTCACCGCGCAGAACATTGAACAGTTGCGGCATTTCATCCAGCCGGTATTTTCGTAATATGCGCCCTACGCGTGTCACGCGTGGATCGTCGTTTTGTGCCCAGCTCGCGCCCCCCGCTTCTGCTTCTTGGGACATCGAGCGGAACTTCAATATTGTGAAAGGTTCCTGACCCAACCCCACACGTTCCTGCCGGAATAAGACAGGCGACCCTGTTTCGAGCCAGATGCCGAGCGCGATCACGCCCATTAACGGCAATCCTAGCATTATTCCAAGCAGTGACACGGCAACGTCTATGCAACGCTTTGCGGTTAAGAGAAACCGAGACTTCCGAAATCCAGCGGAGAGAAACAGCCAGCTCGGCTCCAGGTTCGCCAGCAGGATCTTTCCTGTTACTTTCTCGAAAACGCTATGCGCGTCCGCCACCCGAACTCCAGAAAACTTCAATTGCAGAAGCTGATCGACAGGTGTGCAACCTCGCCGTTCGTTGAGAGACAAGATCACTTGGCTGATACCCTTTTGCTTCACGATGTCACTAACCTGACTTACGGAGCCAATGATGGAAGGGTTTACAAGCGACTTCCCGATGTTTTTCCCTTCTTCGTCGAGAAACCCAACCACCTTGACATTGAGCTCAGGACGTAAAAGGAGTTCGCGCACCAAAGTAATCCCCGCCTCCGCGGTGCCCAGAACCAGTACTCGTTCCTGATCCCTTTTCATTTTTGTCTTTAGGTCCGTCTGTTAACGGAATAGACGTCAAAGCGATGCGGAGACTTAGCAATCTCGGATACAGCTTCGTGGGCGCAATTCCTAGATTTGCATTGCAGCTCTATCAGGAGCCCGCATTTACATCGGGATGTCTTGGCTCTAGTTGAAGTGCGAATGGTCTGAGGCGGCACGAAGGCTCCTTCTGAGAGCCATCAGCCTCGAATACCTATTCCTCCCACCTTGTTCCTCGGTAGAGTAGCCAACAACGGAATGC
>Ga0126381_100001282_pt1 | contig 27105 bp, 20 predicted proteins | sample PanSoiMetPlot_28_FD_96465 | JGI IMG/M metagenome (GOLD analysis project Ga0126381, IMG submission 96465) | Tropical forest soil microbial communities from Panama - MetaG Plot_28 | ecosystem: Environmental > Terrestrial > Soil > Tropical forest > Bulk soil | place: Panama | collected 2016-02-17
GCAAAATGCATAACACGGCTGCGATCTGGCTTGCTCATGCTTAACTCCTCGTGCCCTCAAATTGAGACACTACCTCTTCGCCATGTGAAATGACGCCAGACGGGTTTCTGAGTTATCCTTAAATTTGAGAGAATAGATCATGCCCATCTACGAATACATCTGCGACGACTGCAAATCCCAATTCGAGAAAATCGTCATCAACCGCCAGCAGGAAATCTCCTGTCCCAAATGCTCCAGCCACAAAGCCACCATCCAGCTTTCCGTCTTCAGCTCGGCGGTAGCCGGCGGCTCCTCCAAAGCTTCCTCCGGCGGGGGAAGCTGCTGCGGCGGCGGTTGCGGCTGTCATTAATCCTCCCCGCACGTAACGAAAACCCGTTATACCGCGCGTTACTTCTCCCGAATCAAACGAGGGCGTTACTTATGCCGATCAGCCACTCTTCCTTGTTGTTGTTCGTAACCGGCGCCGCTGTCCTTCTCATGATCCCCGGCCCGGCGGTGACCTACGTCGTCAGCCGCAGCATCGGCCATGGACGAGCCGCCGGACTCGTCTCTGTCCTGGGCATTGTCGTGGGAACGCTCTGCCACGTGGTTGCCGCCACACTCGGACTCTCCGCGCTGCTCGCTTCATCGGCTCTGGCATTCCAGTTTGTGAAGTATCTGGGCGCCGCATACTTGATCTACCTCGGCGTTCGCACTCTCCGCCGCGACGATTCGCAACTGGTGGAGGCCACCAAGGGCGCCCGCAGGCTGCTCCACATTTTCGCTCAAGGCGTCCTGGTCAATCTCCTCAATCCCAAGACCGCGCTGTTCTTTCTTGCTTTTTTGCCGCAATTCGTGGACTCGTCGCTCGGCCATCCCACCTTGCAAATCTTTCAGTTGGGAGTTTTGTTCGCCGTCATGGGATGGTTTAGCGATTCGATGTGGGCACTGCTCGCCGGCACGGTTGCGGACCGTTTTCGCGCCAATATTGGTCTTCGGCGTACCCAACGAAATGTGTCAGGCGGAGCGCTCATCGCTCTTGGCCTCGCGTCCGCTTTCTCCGGCGCCAAAACCAAATAATCGGGACTCAAGTTCCTTGGTCCCCGCTGCGCTGGCGTCCTGTATACTGCACTGGTTATTCCTAAAGGAGGTACCCGTCATGTCCGCCTCCCCTAAAACCGCCACCTCTGCGGAGCAAAACAAACAGCTCGTGGTGCGCTGGTTCGAAGAAGTCTGGAACAAAGGAAACCGCGACACCATTGCTCAACTCCTCGCTCCCGACGGCGTCATCTACGATGGCGCAGCCATCATTCGCGGTCCCGCCGAATTCGAAGAATTCTACGATCGTCTCCGCGCTCAATTTTCCGACTTCAAAATTTCGCCGATCCTGGTCCTCGCAGAAGGTGACCTCGCCTGCGTGCATTGGTTTTGCATTTCCAAACATAACGCCACCGGCAAATCCACCGAAATCACCGGCACCTCGATTGTCCGCGTCAAGGACGGCCGCTTCGTCGAAGCCTGGCAAAATTGGGACGCCGCCTCCCTCGCCTCCCAGCTTTCCCTAACCCCACCCGCTCCTTTGTTCTAATCGCGGCGGCATCGTTCTGTTTTGATGCTTTTCGCTTTTCGGCAGCAATGAAACCCATCAATTCCGCACCCAAGGGTGGGGAGGGGGTAAGGCCGGGGTCATGGGAGCTTCATTTCCGCGAATACTTGGCCACGTTCTCAGGTACCGCAATCCCAGCCTTCAAACGCGCATCCGGAATCGGCGCAGCAGGCGTTACCGGCAGCGGCAGCACCCCCGCCCAAATCGGCAGCGCATAGTCTTCTTCGTCATCTACCGGACCGCCCGTCCGCACCTTCGCTGACACTTCTTCGAGAGGCAGCGCCAGCACGGTCGTTCCTTTCATCTCTGGCTCAGTCGGCCTGCGAATCTGGTCCCAGCGCCCCTTCATGATGTGCTCGGTAAACAACCGCAGCGCTTCCATCTTTTGCGCGGGATCATTCACCAACCGTGCCGTTCCCAAAACCACTACCGACCGGTAATTCACCGAATGATGAAACGCGGACCGCGCCAGCACCAGCCCGTCAATCAAAGTAGCGGTGACGCAAACAGGAATTCCCTCGCTCAGAGTGCGTAGCATTCTGCTGGCCGCCGATCCGTGCAGATACAACGTCTCGCCCACCCGCCCGAAATTCGTCGGAATCACGTACGGCTGCCCGTCCACCACAAATCCCACATGGCAAACAAACGCCTCATCCAAAATTTTGAAAACCGTCTCGCGGTCATATGCTCCGCGCTTCGGCAGACGTTTTACCTGAGTGCGTTCTGTGGGTGCAAATGTGGCCATGCGTTGAGCGTAGCTTTGCCTTATCGTTGCCGCAAGAGCCAATCTGGACGCACAATTCTGCATCCAGCATATCGAGACATGTCGGAACCGCTCGGCTGTTGATATCGCGGTGCTTCGGTCTAGCCTGCGTCATAAAGGCCAGGCCAGCCATAAACAGCATGCCTGCAGCAAGGCTTACCGTTTCTCGCTGGGAGCGGGTTGGGGGTCGCCGCGGACTACGCGAAAGCCGATGTATTCGGGCGCTGGGCTGCAAGTGGAGCGCGTGTCAGCGGGACAGTCCGCGCTGCCGCCAATCACTTTGCCCTTGCCGTCGCGGGTCAGCACCCACTCGGCCACGTTTCCGCCCAGATCGTAGATTGGCTCTTCATCATCTTTACCCTGGCCATGAAAACTACCAACTTCTTTCAGCAGCGGAGCGGCGCCGTTCAGCTTCTTCGCTGCTTCGCGCAGTTTCTCAGCATCTTCCGGATTCGGCGCATACCCAGCCCAGTAGTCCAGTGTATTTTCGCCGTCACGTTTCTCGTAGAGGCTGTTGACTTCATCCTCGTACGGAATGCGCCAGGTCTGCGCTGTTCCCCGGCTTAAACAATCTACGTAAGCTTTTGCGTCGTCCACCGACACCCCATGCACAGGCAGATTGAGATTTTCCTTAGGTTCGCGGATCGAGCCATCCGGCCTGCGAGCAGGTTTCGGATGTCGCAGACCTCGCTCACGGCAACTAGAATACTGCTCCTGGGTCACCTCAAATCGGCCGATTTGCAGGTCGTTTCTTTGCACGACCTCTGGAATAATCAAGGTATTGTTGAAGAGCTTTTCGGACGGGTCTTGCACTTTCGACGTAGTTTGTTGGCCATACAACGCCCCGACAGTTTTTGTATCTTTCCGGCGAAATGAATCCTCAAGGGGAGAGCCTTTTTTCACCGCTTCGCTGGCGGACGGCGCGGTCTTGAAGAAGTATTTGTCGAACCAGGCGACTTCTTCTTCGACTTTTCGTATTTGGTGCGTCAGCTTGCGCGGACCGTGTGGCTCACCCGGGAAGACCACGAACTTTACCGGAACTTTTCCGTAATATTGCAGCACGCGAAAATACGACCAACTCTGCGCCGGCGGCACGTTGTTGTCGTTGGTGCCATGAAAAATCAAAACCGGCGCTTGCACTTTGTCCATCTTGAAAAACGGCGACTTGCGAATGTACAACTCGGGATCTTCCATCGGCGATTTTCCGAAATAATACGAATCAAACGAATCGCCGAATGCCACGTTGCCCCAATCGCTGATCCACTCGATATCTCCCGCGCCAACGCTCGCCACTTTGTAGCGACCGGGATACGTGGTGATCAAACTGGTCGAAAGAATCGATCCGTTGGACCAACCCATGGTCGCCACGCGGTCGGGATCGACCAGTCCTTTCGCGATTAAAGAATCCACACCGGCATTAATGTCCGGCGTTTCCAGATCATAGTATTTTCCACAGCAGATCGATTCCACCCACTTCAGTCCGTAGTTGTTGCTGCCGTGATAATTGGGCTTCAACAAAAATGCGCCGCGTTGCGTCAACAAATTGTTTGGATACGCCCAGCTGTCTTCCCACGTGTCGCCATCATGCCCGGACGGTCCGCCATGAATCGCGGTAATCAGCGCATACTTTTTCCCAGGCTGGTAATTCGTCGGGTAATAAAGAATTCCTTCCACTTCTTCGTCGTTCGCGCCTTTCCAGCGAATCACTTCGCTTTTTGCAAATGCGCGATTCTTGTTCAGCCCTTCATTTAGTTTTGTGACTTGCACCGGTGACGTAATTTTGGTTCCGTCCAGTTGCGCGCGATAAATCTGCGGCAGCGTGCTAGCCGTCGAATAGAAATACACAATCATCTTGCCGTCTTCGCTCACTTCGAAAAATTGAATGTTCTTCGCGTGCTGGCCTTCGAGCTCAGCACGCTTCCACGCCCAGGCATCTCCCGATTTCGCTCGCGTAAACCGCGAAGTTTCGTACCGTGCGCCTGCAGCAAGTCCGACCACAAATCCATCCTGCGTCGCCGCCAGATCTGAACCGATGCCGGCCTCCCAATCCAACGGAACTTCAGCTCTCTTTCCCGCCGCTACATCATAAAAATAAAGCCGGATAATCGATGCGGTCAGGAACCGGGCATCATTGGAAAACGGCGCCCACGCGTAAAATCCGGAATTATCCGGCGCCCATTCAAATCCCAAAGGACGAATGCGGCCTTCCGTGAAAATGTGCTTTTCGGTTCCATCCGCCAGGTTGTGCAAGATGGTGATCGGCGGAACTTTCTGATCGAACGTGTAGTGCAAGCTTTTCGCATGCACCGCCGCAACGAATTTCCCATCCTTGGATACCGACCAGTTGCCGATCCAATTCGTGTTGGTTGTCAGCCGCGTGATTTTCTTGTCCTTCACACTGATTTTGTATAACCGCACCGGCGGTTCATGTTCCGCGTCATCCACGGTTTCCGAATCGTCCTTCTTGCGTTTCAGTTCCTGCTCGTAGAGCGCAGGATCCTCCTGCGCGCTGAAAATCACCGTGTCTTTGTCAATCCAATCGACCTGGCGCGGCGCCCGCGCAAGTTCCGTCAGCACCCACGGCTCTCCGCCATGCGGGTTAATCAGCCAGATCTGCACTGGGGCGGTCTCGGGTTTCGCTCCATAGCGTGCGCGATTGCTGGTGAACGCAATCAACTGCCCGTCCGGCGCCCACTGAGGCTGGCCGTTGTTGTCGCTGCCGCGCGTCAGTGGAATCTCTTTGTTCTCGGTCAGGCTGGATAGAATCAAATTGGACACGCGCACATCTTTGTCTTTGTCGCCGGTGGACTTGACCCACACCAGCCACTTGGCGTCCGGCGAAATTCGCGTTTGAGGCGCGGCCGTCTCAAGGAAGATCACGTCCTCTGGTTTCCAGGGGTCTTTTTTTTCTGCGTCGCTTACCGCAGCGGCTTTCATTGCGGGCTTGGCGTCATCGGCGTGAGCCGCGCGTGCCGCCGGGAAACCGAGAATCACGAAAAAGAAAAAAAGCGCAACCGCTGGTTTTGAACTCCGCATCTAGGGTCCTTTGCAAATGGCAATGTAAGTGTCGCGCCGGGCGCGGCGCAATCAGCCGCAAAGCATAGTCGAATTGACCAGAATTGGAAATGCGTTACTCTGTACAGCGGACATGAAAAAGAAAAACAGGCCCGCCGCGCAACCGATCTTCAGCAAAGAGATTTTCAGATTTTTCCGCGAACTCAAGCACCACAACAACAAGGTATGGATGGACGCCAACCGCGAACGCTACCAGGAAACGGTTTGCAAACCATTTCGCCGCCTGCTCGAAGAACTATCACCGAAATTGCTGGAACGGGATGCGCGATTTGATGTGGCGGCGCGCGGCGGACGCAATTTCTCGCGCATCAATCGCGACATCCGCTTCGCGAAAGATAAAACTCCTTACCGGCCGCAAATGTATTTGAAGGTGTCGGTGCCGCTTCCCGGCGAAATGACCAGCGGACAGTTGTACACCGGAATTTCGGCCAAAACGGTGACCTGCGGGTTCCGGATTTATGCGGAACCAAAACGCAAGGCATCCTCGATCGCGCTGATTGCCGAACCGCGCATCACGCAAAACCCCAAATGGCTGACGCAGCAGAAAAAGCGCCTCAGCAAGAAATATGAGAGCTATTGGTACATGAATGTGAAAGGCGATTGGACAAAAAACAATGGCTGGCCCAGCGCGGCAGACTGGCCAAAACTGCAAGCCTGGATCGTCCGCAAAAAACTCTCGCCGACCATCGCAACGCGCTCCACTTTTCCCGACGACATCGCCAAAATCTTCCGCGAGGTGTACCCACTCGTAAAATTCACATCGCTGTAAGAAATTCTTTCTACAAATCGCATGTCAAGCGCCTTCGGCTCCGGATGGACCGGAGCCGAAGCCGTATGTCGTACGACTGCGGGATCGCGTTCGCGACCTAGCGGTGGGCGGCGTCGGCGTCTTCGGCAAGATCCTGTAGCAGCGCGAAGAATGCCGGTGACTGTCCGGCGAAGAGGCCCATGTCGGTCAGGAACTTGACTACGCCTTTGGCGATGTTTTTGGTTTCCGTCGGACGAATGACGGAGCAGCGTGGAAGGTTGGGGCTGATGAACGGGCATGGCTCCGGCATGATCAAGTTGGTCTGGAAGTCTTCCAAAGTGAAACCGGAAGGGAAGGGACCGGAGTTGAGGTCAGGAAAGGTCACCTTTACCCCGGTGACTGGGTCCACGGCGGTCCTTGCAGGCGCGTTGCCCGCTTTGTCCTGCCAGGTCTGGAAGTGCATGGTTTCGGTAGGACCAATGCTGATCAGGATTCGCAGAACTTCAGGATGATTTGCGCGCTGCGCCATCGCCGGATACAGAGTCGTCCCGCCCTGTTCGATGGTTGCGAAGTGGAAGCCCGCGGTATTGGCAATGACCTGAAGGAAGTCAGGGTCGGTGGTATCGGCATCGGTCCGGGGAATGGCTGTGTGTTTCCCTTTGAACAGGTCGGGAACCGCCTGCGGGAACACCAAGTTGGGCTCCAAGTCCGGGTTGTGATCACCGCTGCGGTAGCGGGTCCACCAACTGGTGTCAACGGTGAGTTCAGTAAGATTGGTCAGCCGCAATTTTCCGCTCGAACCGGTCGCGGAACTCCCAGGCAGTGTGCGGAACGCTTCCAGGCTCACGGGTGACGCGCCCTTGGAGATCAGGTAGGCGTTCAGAAAATTCTGGTGAGTGAATTCATCATCGGTGTTGTCATGGATGTACTGCGCCATATCCGAATCCAGCATGGAAATGGCATTGGTGTATGCCGGATTGCCGCTGCCACCGGGCACTTCGCTGGTATTGGGGACACCACCGAGTTCGTTGTACTGTACCCAAAAATCGGTTTCCAGGATTTCTGCGGCGGCCGCGAATCGCAGCAACGCTGCGTCCCCAGGGGTAAGGCGTCCGCTCTTTTCGTCTTCCGCGAAAACGGAAGCGTTGCTGGTTAACAACCCGGTCCCAACAGCTATTGCGCTTGCTCCCTTTTTCAAGAAGGACCGCCGGGTTGAGCTAGATTTGTCAGGCCGATTTTGTTCGTACATAGTCAATCTCCTTGCTGGCGGCCGGGGCGCTTCGCGTTTTGGAAGCGTTTATCAGCGATGCGTGCTGTGAGCGAAGCTAAAAAAGTTCGGACCAGGCGATGTCAGCAGGGAGTCTCTAATTTGTTGAAAGATTGTCAGATTTAAGTGTTGAAGCACTGCATTGCAGGAGAAATTTTCGAGACAATATAGAGTTCGTGGCCTGGCAGAGGAACTCAGGAAATTGACGGTTTGCTAGGAGTCGCATAGGATGCGGAGCGAAGTTATCGAAGAGTTATGGGGGAACGCATGGCCGCGCCACGAGTTGCGCTTTTAATTGTCGCAGGACTATCCGCGACGTTGGTAGGAACCTGCGTCCACGCGCAAAAACCAGAAGAAAAATCCGCGGAGAAGCCCGCAGAGAAATCCGCCGACAAAACAAAGGAAGAGAAAAAGGACGAGAAGAAGCCGGAAGAGAAAATTGTTCAGACCAAACACGCGGTCAAAATTGGCGGTCAGGAAATCAAGTACACCGCAACGGCTGGAACGATTTTGTTGAAACTGGAAGACGGCACGCCGAAAGCCAGTGTTTTTTACATTGCGTACACCAAAGACGATGTGAACGACGCCGCGAAGCGGCCAGTGACGTTCACATTCAACGGCGGGCCGGGCTCGGCTTCCATCTGGCTGCATCTCGGCGCGTTTGGCCCGCGGCGCGTGGAAATGGGCGACGCTGGGGCGTTGCTGCCTCCACCGTACAAACTGGTGGACAACGAATATTCGCTCCTGGACGTTACCGACCTGGTGTTCGTCGATCCGGTTTCGACTGGCTACAGCCGCGCCGTGCCCGGCGAAGCGCCCAAGCAGTTCCACGGGATCCAGGAAGACATCGAGTCAGTGGGCGACTTCATTCGCCTGTACGCCACGCGAAACAAGCGGTGGACCTCGCCGAAATTTCTGGCCGGTGAAAGCTATGGCACCACGCGCGCCGCGGGCCTGTCCGGCTACCTGCAGCAGCGCTACGGAATGTACTTGAACGGAATCATCCTGATTTCCTCCATCCTGAACTTTCAAACCGCGGAATTTGATACCGGCAACGACTTGCCTTACATCCTGTATTTGCCGACATACACGGCGATCGCCTGGTACCACAAAAGACTCCCCGCGGATTTGCAGAGCGGTGATCTGCAGAAAGCGGTGCAGGAATCGCGAAACTTTGCGGCTCACGATTATGCGGACGCCTTGATGGAGGGCGACGGATTACCGGCCGGGCGGCGGGCAGAAATTGCCCAAAAGCTTTCCCGGCTAACCGGGCTTTCTACCGAGTACATCGAACGCAGCAACCTGCGCATCGAAATCCAGCGTTTTGACAAGGAACTGTTGCGCGATCAGCGGCGCACGGTCGGCCGTTTGGATGGTCGCTTCACCGGAATTGATGAGGATGCGGCCGGCGCGCGGCCGGATTACGATCCCAGCCTTGCGGCCATTGTTGGACCGTACACTGCGACGTTCCACGACTACGTACGCGGCGATCTGAAATTCGAGAGCGACCTGTTCTACGAATATTTGACCGGGCGGGTGCGGCCGTGGAGTTTCGAGCCATACGAAAACCGCTACGTGAATGTAGCGGCGACTCTGCGCGGCGCCATGACGCAAAATCCGTTTCTGCGGGTGTACGTTGGCAAGGGTTACTACGATCTGGCTACTCCGTTTTTCGCCGCCGAATATACTTTCGATCACTTAAGTCTTGATGATTCCCTCCGCGGACATCTTTCCGGCGGTTACTTTGCGGCCGGGCACATGATGTATGTGCATCAGCCGTCGCTGGCCAAGCTTAAACAGGATTTGGCGCAATTCATTCAGGGGGGCGCGGGGCAGAAAGGCGCGGCGAAGTGAAGCGAGCTCTCGCACTGGGCGCGTGGATCGCCGTGGCAATCTGCGGCGCGATGGCATTGGGTAAAATTGCGCTGTATCGCGGCGAAACGATCAGCGCCACAGGGTTCGTTCTAGCCGCGGTGTGCTGCTATCTAGTCGCGTACCGCTTGTATTCGGCATTTATCGCCGCGAAACTGCTGGCGCTCGATGACACGCGCGCGACACCCGCGGAACGTCTCGACGACGGCCGCGATTTTGTGCCGACAAATAAATGGGTCTTGTTTGGCCACCATTTCGCGGCGATTGCCGGCCCCGGCCCGCTTGTAGGGCCAACCCTCGCGGCGCAATTCGGATATTTGCCAGGAACTCTGTGGCTGATCGCCGGATGCGCGTTTGCTGGATGCGTGCAGGATTTTATTATTTTGTTTTGCTCGATTCGGCGCGACGGAAAGACGCTGGGCGAAATGGCGCGTGACGAAGTCAGCAAGCGCGGCGGATTTATCGCGCAAATCGCGGTGCTGGCGATCATGGTGATTTTGCTGGGCGTGGTGGCATTGGTGATCGTGAACGCATTGAAGTCCTCGCCCTGGGCCACTTTTACGCTGGCTATGACGATTCCCATCGCGCTGTTGCTCGGATTGTATTTGCGCTTTCTGCGACCAGGCAGAGTTCTGGAAGCCTCGTTGATCGGTGTGGCGTTGGTCTTGTTTGCGGTGGTCGCTGGACAGTGGATCGCGGAATCCCCTTCCTGGGCGCCGGTTTTCACGCTCAGCGGTGTGGCGTTGGCGTTTGTTCTGATGGCCTACGGATTCGCTGCATCGGCGCTGCCGGTGTGGCTGCTGCTTGCGCCGCGCGACTATCTGAGCGCGTTCATCAAGGCGGGCGCAATTTTTTCCCTGGCCGCGGGAATTCTGATCGTACGGCCCGAAGTGCACATGCCGGCGCTCACGAAGTTCATGGATGGCACGGGGCCGGTCTTTGCCGGCAAGATTTTTCCGTTCTGCTTTATCACCATCGCCTGCGGGGCGATCAGCGGCTTCCATTCGCTGATTTCCAGCGGCACAACTCCGAAGATGATTCAGCGCGAAGGCCACGCGCGTTTCATCGGTTACGGCGCGATGCTTTTGGAATCGTTTGTGGGTGTGATGGCTATGGTTGCGGCGTGTGCCATGGCGCCGGGAGTGTATTTCGCGATCAACTCGCCGCCTGCTGTTGTCGGAGCAACGCCTGAAGTCGCGACCGCGATCATTTCGGGTTGGGGCTACCCGGTTGATCCCACAACAATGGACAGCCTTGCTCGCGCCGTCGGCGAGCAGACTTTGTTCAATCGCACCGGTGGGGCGCCATCGCTGGCAGTGGGCATGGCGCAGATTTTTTCTAGCACCATTGGCGGCGAGCGCTTGCTCAGCATCTGGTATCACTTCGCGATCATGTTTGAAGCCCTTTTTATTTGGACGGTGCTCGATGCAGGCACTCGGGTCGGCAGATTCATGGTGCAGGAACTGGGCAGTCGCGTGTGGAAACCGTTTGGAAGAACCAGTTGGCTGCCTGGCGTGCTGATTTCCAGCGCCGTCATCGTTGGCGCGTGGGGATATTTTCTGTATCAGGGGGTAATCGATCCGCTGGGCGGCATCAATTCATTGTGGCCGCTGTTCGGAATTTCCAATCAACTGCTGGCGGCCGTGGCTCTCGTTGTGTCTACCACGATTCTGCTAAAGATGGGTAAGCTCCGCTGGATCTGGGTAACGCTCGCTCCGATGGCCTGGCTGGTGATCGTCACCATGACCGCAAGCTGGCAGAAAATCTTTCATTCCAGCCCGCGCATTGGATTTCTGTCGGCGGCCAACGCCATGGCCGCGCAAATCGCTGCCGGGAATATTCCAGCGGCAAAGATTGCGGAAACGCATCGGCTGATTTTCAACCAAAGGCTGGACGCGGCGGTGACCGCCGTACTCGCCGCGATGATCCTGGTGTTGCTGGCGGAAGCGCTGATTCAGTGGACCGCGATCTTGTCCAAGCGCCGCGAACCCGTCTTGCATGAAAGCCCCTATGTGGCCACTGCCTGGATTGCCGAAATGGAGGGCGACTGAAGCCGATGACGCCTGCCGCCAGAAATGGATTTCGTGCTCAGCGCCTGGTAGTTCGCTTATGGCGGGGAATCCGCGAATGGTGCGGCGACCGGGCCTACGAGCGATATGCTCAGTCCTTTGCAAGACACTCACGGGGACGCGCCTTGATGAGCCGTGAAGAATTCTATCTTTCGCAGTTGCAAAAAAAATATTCCCGCATAAGCAGGTGTTGCTGACTTAGTAACTATTATGGTTTGTACAAAGGATTTTGATGGCCAAGCATTATCCGAAATCGGAATTCGCGGGATTCGATTATCACGATAAATCCATCGACACCGCCAAACGGGCGCCGAGGACGCCGGCGTCGCCGCCTGCATCATCTTTGAAGTGGCCATGGCCAAAACCTATCCCGGCCGCGACTACGATTTCGTCACCTACTTTGATTGTCTGCACGACATGGGCGATCCTGGGGGCGCTTCGGAGCACGTGCACAGCAGTCTGAAAAAGATGGCAACTGGATGATGGTCGAGCCGTTTGCCGGAGATAAGATCGAAGAGAATCTTCATCCCATCGGGCGCGCGTTTTACGGCGCCTCGACGCTGCTGCACGCCGGCTTCGCTTTCGCAGGAAGTCGGTCTGGCTTTGTGGGCGCAAGCCGGCGAAAAGCGTTTGCGCGAAGTGGTGACGTCCGGCGGATTCACCCGCTTCCGCCGGGCCACGCAAACTCCGTTCAATCTGGTTTTTGAGGCGCGCCCGTAACCGTAAACGCGCTAAAACTCTTCTTCTTCGTCGGAAGTTTTCAGGATGGTCACTTTGTGCAGGATCTTCAGCCCCTGTGAGCGAACTCCGGTCAGAATTCCGCTGCGTATTTCCGCAGGCAGCGATTCTGGCGCGAAAACGCCGGCCTGGTCCTTCGGGAAATTTTTCACAAACTGCGCGGCCACGTGCGCAGTCGCAAAAGCCACCGGTGTGGTAAAGCGCCCTTGCCGGCGAATGGTGTAAAGGGAAGGAAACAGCACATCGCTCCGCATCAGCACATGTACGTCTTCTTTAGCGCCGCGTTGCACGCCACGTACCAGCACCGCCGCGGCGAAACGCGCGTTTTGTAAAACACCCTGGCGAATCAGCTTGGCGATGGCGCGAGGCGAGGAAGTTTCCGGAAACCGTTGCCGCGCCATGCCGCGCGATTTTGAAAGCTTCCCCTGTTTATGCCAACGGCGCAGCCGGTCGATTTCGTTGCCGCCAATTTTTGCGTCTAGGTTGCGCATGGGAATAAAGCGCGGCAGCGTTGCGATTTCATCCTGTGCGGCCAGCACCACGCGCGAGCTTCCCACGGGCTCCACGAAGCGGAATTTCTCGACCTCCGAAAAGCGTTTAGCAAGTTTGAATTTTCCATCGCGATAGATGCGTGGACGAGAAACCGCTTCGTCGAAAGACACCACCGGTGACCACTGCGAGATGGGATCGTCGCTCTCTGAACTCTCATACAGCCGAATCTGCGCGGAAACCACTTCATCACATTGGTCGGACGCGCGTTTCACCAGCAGATTTGTAAGTCCGGGCGCGGCCCCGGCGTTGATGACCGCAGCGCGGTTTTTCTCTTCGAATTTCTTGGCGTACCTGAATTGCTCGGCGTGGAAAGGATGGCGAGTGAGGTGCGAACTCAGGTCCAGATAGTGCGCGCGAAGGCGCAATGCCGCCCGCAAAACGATTTCGTTAAAAACCGAAGCCGACGCATTGACAATCAGGTGGCAACCTTTGGCCGCTCGCAGGATGCCACGGAGATTTCGCGCATTCACCTGTGCCACAGCGATGGGGCTTTTTTTGCCTAGAAAACGCCGCGCGCGCTCAGGGTCACGGTCCCCGCACCACACGTGATGGCCCTGCCGCTCAAGAAGTTGTGCAAGAAGCGAGCCCGTCGCCCCGGCTCCCAGGATAAAGATGCGCATGGCGTCGCAAAACTCTATCACAGACTGCCAGTGTAAACGGGAGGACCACGGCGGGGCGTGTGGATATCTTATGTCGTAGCCGGAACACCGCGCGGAACGACCGTTGAAGAGCCCTTCCGTACTAAGGTGTTCATCCAAATCCAGCCAGTCGAATCCCGTAGCCGCCGCCACTAGTCCGGCCCACGGTTTCTTCGCTGCGACGAACCATGAAAAAGTTTGCGATACCAGCTGAGAAATACATGCTGCAGGCAAAAAAATCGGTCAATCACCAGAGCAGCTTCAAAGCGAACTGCACCTGCCGCGAGCTGGTCGATGTGCTCGTGATCGCGCCTGCTGTGCCGGAAAGTCCGCTCGGGTTGCTGGCGGTCGGGGGCGTAAACACGATCAGGTTGGGCGTATTGAAATTCGCGCGGTTTAGTAGATTGAAAATTTCCGCGCGGAATTGCAGATTCAGCCGTTCTCGAAGTTTGCTGTCTTTCAGCACTGAAAAATCCCAGGTCGCGAGCCCGGGTCCGATATAAGTGTCGCGACCGACGTTGCCATAAAACCCACTGGTGGCCGGCGGGGCGATAAACGCATTCGGATTAAACCATTGAGCCGGCTTGCCCAGAATTACTGGGCCGCTGAAATTCGGATTCAGAAACGGCCGCACCGGATTCCGCGAGTCGCCGCTATTCGAAGGGTTGTAGCTGAGTTGCGGCGTAAACGGAAATCCCGTCTGCGCGGTGATGATGCTGGATACGGACCAACCGCTCACCATGCCATTGGCAAAACCGCCGAAATCGTGCGCAAACTGTTGTCCGTGCCCAAACGGCAGCGCGTACAACAGGTTGATTACGCCGACGTGCTGCACATCAAATGTCGCTAGTCCTTTATCCGATGCCAGGTTTAACGGATTGGAAACCAGGCCAGGGGCGTTTCCTGCCGTGGTCTGATTCAGCGAATCTCCGTCGTCCAGCGTTTTGGCGAAGGTATAGACGCCGCGCAATGAGAGGCCGTGGCTGAAGCGGCGTCGCAAGTCCACCTGCAAGGCGTGGTAAGAACTCACGCCCTCAGAAAACCAGGTCCACGTGTTGGCGATCGCCGGATTCGCTTTCGGTGTTCCCGCTGCAGTGTAATACGCGCCCGCCGGTACGGGCGCTCCAGCCAGCGGTGAGCCGGCTGGAAATCCCGCGGAAATGGTCACCGGCGGAACTGCCGTGGGATCCGCCGTCGGATATACAGCCGGGCAGGGAGCAGCCGGGCAAATCACCGGAATCGATTCGTTGGCATCCGCACCAATCAGTTCGTGATAGCCGTGCGAACCCACATAGCCAATCGTCAGCGCCGTGTTGGGGGAGAGTTCGCGGTCCACGCGAAGCGACCAGGAAATCAGCGTCGGCGTCTTCATGTCCGGCTGAACACCGCCCGGCACGAGCTTGGCGCTTGCGGGCACCGGCGCCGCCGGGTCAATCGGAAGGCCAGAAACCGCCAGATTCGCGATGCTGTATACCGGATTGAACGGCGCATTCTGGTCGGCGCGGTAGCCCAGGGCGTCCTGCAAATCGTTGTACATGCCAAATCCCGCGCGCAGCACGGTTTTATTGCCGGCGGGACTCCAGGCCATCCCGATGCGCGGCTGCGGCAGAAATTTTGCGTTGTTGACGGTGAAGAAGGAATGGCCGATATGCGGATCGGTCGAGATCACGCCGTTCGCAAATGTGTAGTTCGCCGCGCGGCCGTGCGCTTCATTCCAGCCGGTGGAAAATTCGTCGCGCAATCCGAGCGACAGGGTCAGCTTGGGGCTTAGCCGAAAAACATCTTCGGCATAGAACGCGCCAAACAGCGAACGCCAGTTCATGGCGGTGGGCGCGGGATCGAAAAGAAACGAAGAAGTGGTGCCTTGCAAAAATGACGACAAGCTAGAGAACGTGGCTTGCCCATATTGGCTTAACGCAATGATTTCATTGGACTGGAATTGCTGGAGCCATGCCCCAAAACTAAGCTGGTGGCGGCCCTTGGTCAGCGTGACGCGATCCTCGTAGGTGAAGAGATTCCGGGCGATATGCAGATTGCTGCCGTTGTTGCTGCCCGCCAGACCGATCGTGGCTTGTGGATTGGACGCCGCGCTTCCTCCCACCACCACCGCGCCAACCGGCAGCCCGGAAAGAAAGCCCGGAACACTGGCGGCAGGCGTTCCCGGTGTGGGTTCTCCAGTGAAGAAATAGCCTGCGCGGGAGTATCCAACGCGGGCAACGTTCAACAGCGTGGGTGAAAAAACGTGCGTCTGTTCAACGCTCAACACCTGCGCGCGCAAATTCAAAAGGTCGGAACTGTACGGATTCACCGGCGTTGCCGTCACATCGCTGCCGTCATCGATGGTGTAAACTCCCGCCAGCGAATCCTTCGCGGAAAATGTGTGATCGACGCGCACGGTGCCGAAATCCTCGCGAATGGTTTGCAGCGGGCTGCTGAAAACTTCGGCAATGCCATCCGGATTCGCGCCGCTCTTGAAATCCAGGTCGGTCGGCGAAGGGGTGATCCACAGATTCAGCAGCGGCTGTACGCTCTGAGCCGCGTCCGCCCGCGATTGCAAGTCCGGCACGAACGCCGCCGAGGTCTGATGCAAATTCTGGCGAAGCCCCTCGTAGTTGGCGAAGAGAAACGTTTTATTGCTGTGAATCGGCCCACCGACCGAAGCGCCAAACTGGTTGCGCTGAAATGGCGGCGCGGGCCCTTGATCGAAAAAATTTTTCGTGTCTAGCGCGTTATTGCGCATAAACTCGAACACTGAGCCGTGCCACTGGTTGCTGCCGGACTGCGTAAGGATGATGACTTGGCCGCCCGGATGTTTGCCGAACTCCGCTCCGTAATTGTCGCGCTGCACGTTGAATTCCCGCACTGCCTCCACGCCCAGCAGTTCGCCGCTGGCCCCGCCCGGCTGCATGTTATTTTCCGCCGCGCCGCTGTACTCCACGCCATTCAGCAAAAAAATGTTTTGTTGAGGGCGATTTCCGGATACCGCGAAATTGTTCGCTGTAGTCGAGTTGGAAATCCCCGTTCCACCGGTTTTTTGCGAAGTAAAGTTCACGATACCCGGATTGAGCGGCAACAGCAGGTCGTAGCTGCGCCCGTTGAGCGGAAGATCCTTGATGGGCCGCTCGCCGACCAGGCCGCTGATGTCTTTGGTTGTAGTGCTGACCATCGGCGCATCGCCCTCGACGACAATTTCCGAGGTCACCGAGCCCACCCGCAACTGCAGATCGACGTTGGCTTCCTGGCCAACCACGAGATAGATTCCGCTGCGCAGGGAATCCTGGAAACCTTGCTTCGCGGCGCGCACTTGGTATTCGGCTACTGGCAACGCCAGTATCAGGTACCTGCCGGCATCGTCGCTGACAGTGGCGCGAAGCGCGCCCGTTTCCAGGTTTTTCACCGTCACGCTGGCGCCGGGAACGGCGCTGCCCGAAGCGTCTGACACGCTCCCTTTAATGTTCGCGGAAATTTGAGCCCCCGCTGGCGAGGAACAAAGCAACCACAGCACCAGCGCGAAAAGGGTGCAGCGATCGAAGTACCGATTCGGAATCATCATCAACTCCGTGTCGCCGGGCCATCGGCTCTGGCGAGTCGGGGATTGGCAATACGAGTTAACAATTCAATATGGTTCTGTTCGTTAAGTCAAACCGACTTAATGCGTATTGAGATTGCTCGAATTTGAGCGAATCGCATCCCGAAAAATCGTCCACATGCCGCCGGCGCTATTTGCGGTGCCGCGGGCAGAGGCGTACACTTTGCTTATAGCTCCGACCGGAATAGCCTGCGGGGGAGACATCCCATGGCTGCTCTGGCGATCCCGGGATTTGGGATGAGGGTTCAGGCGGAAACGCTGGGGCCTCCCGTACGCGAAGCGGCCATGACGCCAGAATCGCGCCGGCCGTCCACCAGGGCGGCTGGGTTGGAAAGGAGCGCTACACCGGAAGAGTGTTTGTTTCCGGCGTGCGCCCGATTTCCAATCGGGCTTTTTGTTTTTTTGCCGGTTGAAAAATGACCCTGCGAGACAAATTCGGCAGACACATCACCGACCTGAGAATTTCAGTCACCGATCGTTGTAATTTCAGATGCATCTACTGCCGGTCCGCCGACCCAGAAAATTATCAGCAACACGACAAAATCCTTTCGTGGATGGAACTCGAACGTCTGGGAAAGGTGTTCTACAGCCTGGGGATACGAAAAGTGCGCATAACCGGCGGCGAGCCCCTGGTTCGGCCAGGCGTGGAAGACTTCATCGCGCGGATGTCCGAAGCCGGTTTTCCCGACTTGTCCATGACCACCAACGGCCACCTACTTTCCGAACGCTATGACCGCCTGATCGCCGCCGGACTGAAGCGCATCAACATCAGCCTCGATTCTTTGCATGCCGTGAAATTCGAAAAAATCACCCGCACCAAAACCTTTTCCTCCGTGATGGCAGGAATTGACTGTGCGCAAAGTTCCTCTCTCGGTCCGGCAAAAATTAATGCTGTACTGGTGCGAGGCTTCAACGACGATGAAGTGGAATCGTTCGCGGAATTTGCCCGGCAGCGCGGCGTTATCATGCGCTTCATCGAATTCATGCCGCTCGATGCCGACCGCCACTGGTCGCGTGAGCTGATGGTGCCGGCTGCGGAAATTTACCAGCGCATTCACGCACGCTGGCCGCTAGTCGAGATTCCGCATGAACCCAGCGAAACGGCGCGCAAATATCGTTTCGCCGATGGCGCACCGGGGGAAATTGGCCTGATCGCACCTGTCACGCAGCCTTTTTGCGGTTATTGCTCGCGTATCCGCTTGACTGCGGACGGAAAATTGCGCACCTGTTTGTTCAGTAAGGACGATCACGACCTCCGTGACATGTTAAGAGAAGATGCCAGCGACGACGATCTGTCGATCTACATTCGTTCTGTTGTCAACCAGAAAGAGGCGGGCCATCGCATCAACGAGCCGGATTTCGTGTGGCCTTCGCGCACCATGGTCTTCATTGGTGGCTAAGCGGCTACCATAGTCGCTAACCGGCGGAACCGGTCAATCAGCTAAACGGATGCCCATGAGCAAATTCACCTCCATCCTGAATTCCACTCAGCTCGTCGGAATCGAGCAGCCGGAAACCCTGCGCGCGCCGGAAATTGAAAAGGGCGTGGGCTGCGACTTCGACAACTATCTGCTGGTGCCGGACAACGCCCTCGACGAACGCATCTCCGCAGCCAAAGCCAAACTGGGCAAAGACATCGTCATTCTCGGCCATCACTATCAGCGCGATGAAGTCGTGAAGTTCGCCGATTTTCGCGGCGACTCGCTGAAGCTTTCCCAGCAAGCCGCCGAAGTGGACGCCAAATACATCGTTTTTTGTGGTGTGCACTTCATGGCCGAGAGCGCGGACATTCTGCGCCGTGGCAATCAAGTGGTGGTGCTGCCGGATTTGAGCGCGGGCTGCTCGATGGCGGACATGGCCGATATCGGTCAGGTGGAAGCGTGCTGGAACGAGTTAAGCGGCGTAACCGATACAAAAAGAATCGTCCCCGTTACCTATATGAACTCCACGGCGGCGATCAAATCGTTCACCGGTGAAAACGGAGGCTCCGTCTGCACCAGTTCCAACGCTGCTGCAGTGATGAAGTGGGCCTTCGAGCACGGTGAAAAAGTCCTGTTCCTGCCCGATGAGCACCTTGGCCGCAACACCGGCTACCGCATGGGCATTCCTCTTGAAGCGATGATCGTTTGGGATCCCTACGAAGAACTCGGGGGCAATACTGCTGAAACGATCGCCAAAGCGCAGGTGATCTTGTGGAAAGGCTACTGCTCCGTCCATCAGCGATTTACCGCAGAACAGGTGGCCCGCGTTCGCCGCGAGCATCCGGGCATTCGTGTCATTGTTCACCCGGAGTGCCGCTTCGAGGTGGCGCAGGCCGCCGATGAACTCGGCTCTACCGAAGGTATCATTCGGGTGATCAAATCCGCGGCTCCCGGTAGCCGATGGGCCGTCGGTACTGAAATTCACATGGTCAATCGCCTGAGCAAGGAGTTGCCGGATCGCCAGGTGATGTCGCTCGATAGGAGCGTGTGCGTTTGTACTACCATGTTCCGAATTACGCCGGTGCATCTACTGTGGGCGTTGGAAAATCTCGGCGCCGGCAAAATCGTGAATCAAATCTCCGTCGATGAGCGCACCCGGCATTTCGCACGAGTTGCACTCGACCGCATGCTTTCTTTGCGCTAGCCTACAGGCAGTCCCCTTTCTGATGAGGGCACAAGCATGGCTGACGAAGACGACGAGCTTCCGCAAGACGACCTACCAGAACCGGAACAGCGTTTGTTCACGCTGACCGAAGCGGAGCGCGCGCGCCGCGAACTCGAACCGTTTCTGGTGGAAGCGATGGACTGCCGCAAGAAACTTTCCGGGCTAGACAATGATCTTTCCGCGGTGGCCGCGCGCATCATGATGATGGGCGGCGTGGTGGTGCCCTACGAATCGCTCGCCAAATTACGCCGCGAACACACTCGGCTTGCGGAGAGTCTTAAAAGTTCGCTGGACCGCATCATCGAAACCGGCTGTGTGATCAAGGATCTGGACGTCGGGCTCCTGGATTTTCCGTCCGTCATTGACAACGAAGAGGTTTATCTCTGCTGGAAGCTGGGCGAGGATCGCATTCGTTATTATCACCGGCAGGACGAGGGTTTTGCGGGACGCAAGCCGATCGATCCGCGCGACCCGGGCCCCGGCGACACCGTTCAGTAGTCGCTGGCGCGCTGGCAGTCTTTGTAAGGGGAGGGCTTGCCCTCCCGACTTTGCTGCGCAGCCAAAAAGCTTTCACACTGGAGACAAGCGAGCACATTCTTGACCCGACACGCTCCGAATCGCCTGCAGAATTCCGCAAGTGCCTACCTCCGTTCCGCGGCGCATCAGCCGATTGACTGGCACGAATGGAGCGCGGAAGCCTTTGCGCGCGCCAGCGCCGAAGACAAACCCATTCTTCTCGACATCGGCGCGGTATGGTGCCACTGGTGCCACGTCATCGACCGCGAAAGCTATGAAAATCCAGCCATCTCAAAGATCATCAACGAAAATTTTGTGGCTATTAAAGTCGATCGCGACGAGCGACCCGATGTGGACTCCCGCTATCAATCCGCGATCTCCACCATTTCCGGCCAGGGCGGATGGCCGCTCACTGGATTTCTGCTGCCCGATGGCAAACCGTTTTTCGGCGGCACCTATTTCCCGCCCGAAGACCAGATGGGCCGCCCCGGTTTTCGTCGAGTTCTATTGGCCGTGGCGGATTCTTTCAAGAACAAGCGTCCGGATCTGGTTCGCGCGGCCGAATCGCTCTCCGACGCCATTGCACAGGCCGAAACATTCACCGGAGCGCATGGCGCATTTGACGTGGGCGTGGTGGATTCGCAAATCAGCTCGCTGACACAGCTCTTCGATTTTCGCCACGGCGGCTTCGGCCGCGCACCGAAGTTTCCGCATTGTTCTTCGCTCGATCTGATTCTCGAGCAGTACCAGCGAATCGCTGCCGACGGAACCGACAAAGGCAAGCACCTGCTGACCATGGCGGAAACCACTCTGGAAAAAATGGCCCGCGGCGGAGTCTATGATCAGCTCGCGGGAGGATTTCACCGCTACTCGGTCGATGAAGAATGGCTGGTGCCGCACTTTGAAAAAATGTCCTACGACAATTCGGAGCTGCTGAAAAATTATCTGCACGGCTGGCAAGTCACCGCAAATCCGTTGTTCAGGCAGACTGCCGAAGGGATCATCCGCTGGGCAAATGAAGTTCTATCCGATCAGCACCACGGCGGATTTTATGCTAGTCAGGACGCCGACTATTCGCTCGATGACGATGGCGACTATTTCACCTGGACTCTCGACGAATTGCGCCACGCTTTGTTGCCGGACGAAGTTCGCGTGATGGAACTGTACTACGACGTGGAAGCACGCGGCGAAATGCACCACAACCCGGCGAAAAATGTTCTGTGGGTGGCTCGCGAACCGAAAGAAATCGCTGCCCAACTGGGGATCGAAGAATCCGTAGTAAGGCTGACGATTGCCCGCGCCAGGGAGAAGATGCTCGCCGCGCGCCTGCCGCGCCCCACGCCATACATCGACAAAACGCTTTACGCCGGTTGGAACGCTATGTTCGTGTCGGCATATCTGGAGGCCGCACGCGTTTTGCAGGACGCCCTCGGACTGAGTTGCCGCACGTTCGCTCTTAAAACCATGGACCGCATATTGGACAAAGCCTGGTCAGAAACGACGGGGTTTACCCACCGGATCGGTGGTCCACAACTCAGTGCCTCCCTCGACGATCAGGTTTTTGGCGTACTGGCGCTGCTCGATTCCTACGAAGCAACTCTCGACGAACGCTATTTCCGCGCTGCCCAACGCACCATGAACATTACCATCGAAAAATATGGTGACAGCGAACGAGGGGGATATTTCGACCGCCCGTGCGACGCGCCTCCCATGAGTGGTCTCGATGTCCGCCGCAAGCCATTTCAGGATTCGCCGACGCCCGGCGCGAACTCCGTCGCAGCGATTGCGCTGGTTCGCATGTTTGCGTTCACCAACCACCCCGGGTATCAGGAATGGGCGCAGAAAACGCTGGAAGCCTTCGCCGCCATCGCCCCGCAATACGGAATGTTTGCGGCGACCTACGGTCTAGCCGCCACGCTCTTTGCGCATCATCCGCCACAAGTCGTAATCACTGGTCCAGCCAACGACTCAGTCGCCGATGCACTCGAGTATGCGGCAAATTCCGTGTTTCGATTCGGCAAATCTGTCCTGCGCGTTTTACCCGGCGCTGGGCCGGCTTCGCTCCCGCTGGCTCTTCAGGAAGCACCGTCTCATCTGCCCCAAGACAAATCGCTCGCGGTGGTCTGCTCCGGCCACGCCTGCTCTCTACCAACCAGCGATCCTGAACAACTCAAATCGCTGTTAACCGCCACGCGAATTTCCGCGGTAGTAGGCTAGCGCACAAAACAAACGCCGAGGAAAATCGCTCGCGCGACTTCCCTCGGCCCATTCTTGTCCTGCTGTCCCGTTCCTTACTTTTTCGGCCGCGATTCAGGCGGCACCATTCCATTCGCCCGGTAATACACCACCAATTGCCCGTAGTGTTCGCCAGAATGTTCGATCAAGCCGTATGCCAGTTCGTCGATTCTGTAGTTGCGAGGCCCGCCCGGATAGACCGACGCAGACATGCCCGCGTCGCCCTTTGCCTTGATGACCTCCGCTCCGTCCTGCACGCACTTTTTCACAAAGGCCACCACCTGCGCTTTGGTCTTGAGTTCGTCTCGCTTCGGGTCGTCTCCATAACGGGCCTTTTGACCCAGCACGGGATCGGTGAAAAAATACATGGACGCCGAAGCGTGTAGCAGATTGCCGACAAAGGTGCGCGAATCAGGATGCGGTTTGTAGTCGTATTTATCTTCCGGCAAATCTTCCGCGATGGCGATGAGCTTGCGCCCGATGTCATTCCACTGATCGAGCACCGCCGCTGACGGACCGAGCGCCGGCTTCGGTGGCTCCTTCGTTTTGGCGTCAGTTTGTGCAAACGCAGACGCCGTCGCCAGAAATGCAGTGAGACAAAATCCCGCTAGAAATTTCATTCGATTCATCTCTCTCCTCCGTCGCCCCAGTGCTCAGCAGGAGCCACTTCGAGTTCCGTGCCGGGGCGGCTTCCTGTTTCGACGGCCTCCAAGCCGCAATGTAAGCCCGGACGCCAGGTTCGCCGCGAGCATGTTACTTGCACGGACACCTCGATGCACGTCCAAATTGGTCTGTACCCCGTGCATGGTATCCTAATAGGGTTCACTGGAGGCCTCTGCACTTGATTCTCTCCTGGTTGTTTCTGCGCCTGGCTATTGCGTCAGGCTTGCTGCTGGGGTTGTTTCTGTCCCAGCGCTTCTGGTACCGCTCGCTCTGGCGTTGGAGCGGCCGCTGGGGCAGCAAACGACTTCGCGCCGCGGCTCGTCTGTTGTACCTGATCGGTCTCCTCTTGATTATTGCCGGCCTGGCAGACTCCCTTCGCAATGGCCATGGCAACTTGATCCCTCGCGGCACCTTTCTGAACGTCCTAGCGGGATTGTGGTTTTTCAGCGCCGTGTTCGCCTATCTTGCCGTGAAATGCGTTCATGGGCTTGACGGCACCTGGCGCTTCCTCAAAGCGCATAGCCATCCCGCTCCCGCGACCGGCGACGAACTCCCCGTTGATCCCGGCCGCCGTTACTTCTTCAAGACCGCCACCGCCGCTGCTGGCGCCGCCCCCTTCATCGGTGCGGTGTATGGCTTCGCCGCCGAACGCCTGAACTATCAGATTCATCGCATCGAAATCCCGGTCTCCAACTTGCCCGCGGCGCTCGACGGCATGACCATTGCGCAACTGAGCGACATCCACATGAGCGGTTACATGCCGCGCTCGCAAGTCCGCCGGGCCGTGGATATGGCCAACGACCTCGGCGCCGACCTGGCTGTGGTTACCGGTGATTTCATCACCGGAACCGGCGATCCCATTGCCGAGTGCGTCGAAGAAATCCGCCGCCTCTCCGCACCCCTCGGCATCTATGGGTGTAACGGCAATCACGAAATTTACGCTGATGCCGAAGATAGCGCGCAGGAATTGTTCGCTCAGCAGGGAATGAAGCTTCTCCGTCATCAAAACCAGGTCATTTCCTTCCGCGGCGTGCAAATGAATTTGATCGGCGTCGATTATCAACGCGAACGCGCTCCCGGCGGCCGCCGCGTCACCACCCTCGCTGGATTGGAACCGCTGGTCCGCAAAGACATTCCCAACATTCTGCTTTCGCATAATCCAAACACTTTCAATCGCGCCGCAGAGTTGGGCGTCGAACTTTCTCTCGCCGGACATACCCACGGCGGCCAAATTCAAGTGGAAATTCTCGATCACCGTCTGAGCCCCGCGCGCTTCATCACCGACTACGTCGCCGGACTTTACATGCGTCCGTTGTTCACTCCCGCAAAGACGGTCGCCTCGCAGGAATTCCTGCACGCCACCACCTTGCAAGGTCCGCACGCCGCAATTTACGTGAACCGCGGCCTCGGTACCGTCGGCGCTCCAGTCCGCCTCGGCGTTCCGCCGGAAATTTCCCTGCTCACTCTACGTCGATCTTAGCCGCTGTCGCTTCCATAAACGTTCATGTTCATTCTTGTGATGGGCACCACCGGAGCAGGAAAAACTACCGTCGGAAAACTGCTCGCGGCTAGGCTCGCCTGGACCTTTCTCGACGCCGACGATTTTCATCCGGCAGTGAACATCGAAAAAATGAAGCATGGTATTGCGCTCACCGACGCTGACCGTATCCCCTGGCTCGAAAATATTCACGTGAAATTGGTTCAACTCAGTGCCGCGGGAAGGCAGGTCGTGCTGGCCTGTTCAGCCCTGAAGCAAATTTATCGTGAGCATCTCTCCGCCGGCCTGGACATGCGCATCATTTATTTGCGTGGCTCCTACGATGTGATGCACCAGCACATCCTTAACCGCCGCGGCCACTTTGCCGGAGAAGCCATTCTCGCGGGCCAATTTGCCGACCTCGAAGAACCGCAAAACGCGCTAGTCCTCGACGTCCAGCGTACTCCGGGCGAGCTCGTCTCTGACGCCATCGCGCAATTAGGTTTGCCTTGACCATGGCAAGGAGCCGGTTTCAGTGTGAAACTCTGCAAAACGTGCCCTTTGGGCCTCTCCCGGAACCACTCGTCACTCCCTTTATAATCAGTTAGATAACAGACACCGCCCTGTCGGCTAAGACATCTCAATCCGCGCAACTTCCATCCAACATAAGTGTTACATTAACGGGCACCCACCGGACTCGGTCCGCGCCCAAGGAGTCCCATGCCAAAAGATGAGCTGCCGTCCGACCAGCCTGATCAGTTCAGTTTTTCGCGCTTTCCGCGGTGGTTCGTTTTCTCGACGCTTGCGGCTTCTCTAACTTTTCTCGCCGTTCCGCCCGCCAGCGCGCAAGATCCGCAGGATTCACCCCGGGCACAGCAGCAGTCGCAGGGCGCCGAAGAGCAGGCGCCGACGCAGGACCAGCGCAAAGTGATCTCCAGAGATGACATTCAGCAAAACAAACAGGCGCCCCAGGATTCGCAGGACGAGGACCAGAATGCCCCGCGCCACCGTCCGCCAATGTCCCACCACCGCCAGGTTCAGGAGCAACGGCCCGTCGGCGACGTTCCGGCCAATATCACCGTCCCGGCAGGCAAAGTGATTTTCGTGCGTCTAAATGAGCCACTCTCGAGCGACCACAACCACGCTGGCGACACGTTCACCGCCACGCTCGACCAGCCTATCGTCGCCAACGGCTGGGTCGTCGCGCGCCGCGGCCAGACCATCGTGGGCACCGTGACCGCTGCGCAAAAGGCCGGTCGCGTCAAGGGCGTTTCGCAACTGGGTTTGGAAATAACCGACGTGACCGTCGTCGACGGCCAGCAGATTCCGGTTACCTCCGAATTGTGGACCGGCTCCGCGGGCACTTCGCACGGGGCAGACGCGGCTGCGATTGCCGGGACCACCGGCGTTGGCGCGGCCATCGGTGCCGCTGCTGCCGGCGGAACTGGCGCCGCTATCGGAGCGGGCGCAGGCGCGGTTGCCAGTGTCGCGGCCGTTCTGTTGACCCGCGGTAAACCGACCGTGCTCGGTCCGGAAACTCCGCTGAGTTTCCGCCTGAAGGCTGATTTAACGGTTTCGACCGAAGACAGCAAGCAAGCGTTCCAGCCGGCGGGCTCGGATGATCACAACGCATCTCGTTCACTTCGCCGGCGCGGTTACCCTGGCCCTTATCCCGCGGCCTATCCCCGGCCCTACTATGCGAGCTGCGGACCGTACTGGGGTTGCGGCTATCCCTACTACGGTTATCCATATTATTACGGCCCTTCGATCGGCTTCTATTATGGCGGCTACTGGGGCGGCCGCTACGGACGCGGCTTCGGCCACGGCGGATTCCATCGCTAACGCGCAGTAGAGAACGCAGCTCTCTGCGTATGTAGGAGCGCCGGTAGGCGGACTCGCCCTAACTTTTTGGGGCGGCTAATTCGCGCGCCCTACATCTTTCACTAGACCGTCGGTGCTCTTTTACGGCACACTTCCACCCTGTCCCCCGGAGCGCTTCCCAGTGGTGCCTTGATGAATGACTCTTCCTACCTCGACAAAGTCGCCCGCTCGCTTGAAAGCCCGGACGCCACACCCGCCGCCGAGGACGTCACACTGACCGTCCGTCTCGACAAATGGCTCGCCGGCCTGGTCAATCGCCGGGGCAGCGATCTGCTGTTGGTCGAAGGCGCTCCACCCTGCATTCGCGTTGATGGCGAGGTCCGCAAGATCTCCTCCGCCATTCTCGATGGTGCGGAAATCGAGGAAGCCGTAGTTCCCGCCCTTTCCACTCACGCACTCGATCGCTTCCGTCAAACTGGCATCGCTGATTCCTCTTACCGTATTGAAGGTCTCGGCCGCTTCCGCATCAACTTGCATCGCGAACGTTCCCGGGCTGCCGCGGCCATTCGCGCGCTGCCGTCAAAGGTACCGTCTCTTCGCGAACTGCACCTTCCTCCCACCGTCGAAAATCTCGCCCGCCTTCCGCGCGGCCTGGTTCTCCTCGGCGGTGCCGCGGGCTCCGGCAAATCCACCACCATGGCCGCGCTCATCAACGACATTAACCACCGCGAAGCGCGCCATATCGTCATCATCGAAGACCCCATCGAGTACGAACACCAACATGTGCGCAGCGTCGTCGAACAAGTCGAAATCGGCAACGACGCGCCTGACTTTCCCACCGCTCTTCGCGC
>Ga0126381_100001283_pt1 | contig 27098 bp, 26 predicted proteins | sample PanSoiMetPlot_28_FD_96465 | JGI IMG/M metagenome (GOLD analysis project Ga0126381, IMG submission 96465) | Tropical forest soil microbial communities from Panama - MetaG Plot_28 | ecosystem: Environmental > Terrestrial > Soil > Tropical forest > Bulk soil | place: Panama | collected 2016-02-17
GACGAGGTTTTCTATGCCGGCGCGCTGGGATGGATTGCGCGCGACCAGTGGCATCCGAAGCGCTGCGATGCCTACCAGAGCACAGTGAACGAAGACCTGCTGATAGATCTGAAGGGAATCAGCTTCAAGCGTTCGCACATGCACACCGACACCGGAATCCTGTGCATGAACCTACAACACCACCTGGACGAAGTACGGCAGAAGGAGCAACACCGTGGCGAAGAAAGCTAACAGAGCAGCAGCGGCAGAAGCGCCGGAAGAGACGACAGCACAGCATGACAACAGTGTGGAAGTTCAGCAGGACGACAATACAGCAGCGCAGCCTGCTGACAGTTCGATTGCTGAAAACACGGAGACGCCGGCGCGAAAACGGCGAAGAATGCCGGAAAAACTGCCGCCGATTGAACTTGACCCGTCATTCGTGCATCGACCGGAACGAATGCAATACGCGCTCTTGCTGGCATTGCTGTTACGACAGCATGGGACGGCGCGTTTCTCGGCAAAAGATATGGAGCATGTTGACACCGACTACAACATCCTGTTCGCACGAACGCTGGACGGACAACATCTGGAAGTGACGGTCGTAAGCGCGGAGAGCGGCATTATCCGGTCGCCGGAGAAACAGAAGCAAGAGGAGCAATGGCATACAAAGGAAGAAGAAAAAACGTCAGTCTATCAGCCCTTGACTTTCCACCCCTCATCCGACGACAACCCCGCAGCAGTGTTCTACCGCCTACACGGAATGGGAATGGACAAGACAACTGGAGCGGCACAAGTAACTCCAGGAGAAATGACAGCGCTGACGCCGGAACGATTGGCGGGATTGCAGCAGCAGAAAGCGGCGCAGGATTTAGCGGCGTCACAGCAGAGCCACCAGCCGCAAGTAGTCCAGTTCCCGCCGAGCGACCCGCGAAAGCCGACGGACGGAAGCGCACCCTACGCTTTCCCGTTCCAGGTGGGCGACCGGCCGGAGACGAGCGAAAAACTGAATCTGGCGACGATGCAGGCGCAACTGATGCAGAAGGACAGCCAGATAGCGGCGGAGGAACAAGCGGCGATAGAGAGACTAGAGCAGGGTCTGTCATAGCGCCGGCAAAGGCACCGACGGCGCGCGAATTACAGGAGCAGACCAGGCGCGAGCAGGCGGCAGAGGCAGGGACACTGCTGAGTGAGATTTTCGGGACGTTCAGAGAGGCGAGACAGAAAGGTTCACAAGCCGGATTTGAAGCGTTGCAGGACAAGATTGCGGAACATGCCGGCGAACTGATTCGGCTGCAACTGGCTGGGATGAAAGAGTTGATTGACATGCTGATGAAACTGGACGACACAGCGAAAGACGATGCCGAAAAAGACAAATCGAACGAAGCGGCATTTCAACAATTTTTGCGCCGGTCCGACGAAGGCGCAGAGGACATACCGCAGTGATTGATTTAGATTTACGGCTTAAAAAACAATTCAACTAGCCGTGCACCAGCAAAATTAATTAGACAGAAGGGGGAACGAGGCGATGGCGGAGACTTGACCCCATGATAATTTTCTCGAACACGCAGCGCAAAGCGGCAAAAGAGCGCGACCCGCGGATTATCCACATTGACGAGTGGCAAAATCTGGCGGACCGCAAGCGTGAGGATGCGCTGGGAAACAACTTCTTCGATGAAGTGAAGACGTTTTTCAACCTGTCCGATAACCAGATGGCGCCGAGGTTCCGGCCAGCCGTTCGCATTCCTGAATTGCAGATGATCTGCATGAAAGAAGCGAACGATTTGAGCGAGTTTCAACCGCAGGCGTACATCTATAACGGTTCCACTGACAAGCGCGTAGAGAACCTGGAAAAAGCATTCAAAGCGCAGTGGACCCGCATGTTTATTCCCTATCATCTGCTGTTTGCTTTTGTAGCGATGGAATTTATGGGGACAGGATTCCTGCACTTCGGGATAGATCCGTTCGCGCGCAACGGCAAAGGTCAGATGTGGACGAAATGGCGCGAGTCAAAAAGCGTACACACCGACCCGAACGCCGACTATACCTGCAACTGGTCTTTTGTCATTGTGGATGACTGGCTGCACCTGGACGAAGTGAAGCGGCGCTTTCCGGAAAAAGCGAAATGGCTTCCAAAGTATTCGAGCAATGCGCCGGCTGATATTCGCAACGATGAGGGAACCAGCGGTTTTCGCCTGCCGGACGGACCGTGGAAGCAGATGCCTCCATTCGTCGGACTTTCTTCGGCCGGGCGCGCCGGCGCGAGCCGACTGCGGACGACATATTGCCTTGACTACACAAGAGAATTAATTGGCGAACTGCCGACCGATCCGAACCTAGAGCCGCGTTACCGCTGGAAGTATCCGCGCGGTCGAGTGGTGATTGATTGTGAAGATGTGGTACTGGCAGACGGCCAGATGCCACTCAGAAAGAACCCCCTCATTCCGGTATGGGCGACTCCGCCTTTGTATGGCACATGGGCAGTGCCCCTGACGCGCTACAGCAGCTACCTGCAAGCGCTGGCAGAGAAGATGTACTCCCAGACGTTCGAGAACTTCTACAGGCTGAATAACGGCATCTGGCTTATACCGGAAAGCGCACAGATTGACCAGGGAAAATTCGGCGGCATTCCTGGCGAGAAGTCCACCTATCAGGGATCGACGCCACCGCAATTAGTCACACCTCCGTCATTTCCGGCGAGCGCGATTGACTTCCCAGAACGACTCCTGCAAAAACAGCGTGATCTACATGGATTCACCCAGGCGCGGCAGGGTAATCCCGGCAGCGGAAACCTGTCAGCCGACCTGTTCGACGCCGCAGTATTGCGAGGCCAGAGCATGACGCAGCTGCGCGGACGACTGGCGAGCATGGCTGTCCTGAATCTCACCGAGCTAATTGTTTACACGATGCTTGAATTCATGCCTACGCAAAAGATGGCTTACCGGGAAGGCTCGCAATTTGAAGTCGTCGATTACGAACAACCAAAAGAGGCGCTGGAAGAATTCGAGATGTTTTTAGATGACGGATCATTCCACGTCAAGAGTCAGGCGGTCGTGGCGAAAATTGCCGAGGCGCTGATGACCAGGGGGCAAATCCCGGTCGGAACCGGGCTAGAGATGCTTGGCTACCCGGACGCAATGAAAGTCCAGCAGCAACAACTAGTCCAGCAAGGGCTGACAGCGGTAACAGCGGTCAGTGAAGGAAGGGGAAAGAAATGATGACAGGATAGGAGTTACATGACATGACGAATAGCTGTGTACCTGTACTGCCAACCGGACAGCATGACGCACCGCCATCATTGCAACATGGCGTACTGCCATATATTCGGCATGATGACATTTCATATATGCGTCATGGCTACGAGTATTTGACTGTCCGCGAAGCAGCAGCATTACTGCAAAAGCGCAAGAGCCGAATCTATGCGATGGCGGACGAAGGTTTGTTGTCGGAGGTTGGATTTGATGTCTTGCGAACGAAGAAAGGCCGCGTCTGGATTGGCATACCCCGCTGCGGCCTGAAGCAGTTGAGATTTATTTCAAGTGACACAGGAGGTACCTAGCTAACTTTTTTCTTTTGCATCGGTGCTGCCTAAAGTGTAGCCTACTGGACAGTCCGACTTGCAATCGGATCGTTTCACGCTCACCTCTGCGTGCTTCTATCTCTCTCCTATTCCCTTTCGGAGATGCTTTAACCGGCTTTTCCGAAGGGGGGCAGGATTCGGAAAGAAAAACCACTAGGCCGCGTCGAGACAAAAAGAGAGAAGAGGTAACAGGGGCGTGAACTCTATTCCGATTCATCCTCTGAAACATTGACGATTTGACGGTCTGAGATCCACTCGTAGACCGAACGCTTGAGGATGTGCCTGAGCACATCCAGAGGGGAGTTATGTATGGCAAATAACGATCACAATTTCCTTTCCTGTTTTGACCGACCGATCGCGTTCCACAGGTCGTTTGTGAATATTACAGGCAGCATCACAGCCGCCCTCATGCTCTCGCAGTTAGTTTACTGGACATTACGGACGGCCGAGGATGAATGGATTTTCAAGACGCGGGAGCAGTGGTTCGATGAGATTGGCCTATCGCGTTACGAGCAGGAGACCGCGCGCAAAGTGCTGCGGAAATGCGGATTGATCGAAGAAAAGCTCATGAAAGCGCCAGCAAAGATGCACTTTCGCTTAAAGATTCAGGCCCTCAAAGCTGGCCTGTTGGGGGGAAAAACCCCAACTGATCCAGTTGGGGGGAAACCAGCCAACTGGTTGGGGGGAAAACCCCCAACTAATATAAGGAAGACTACGGTAGAGACTACATATAAAACCAATACCAAAACCGCGCGTGCGCGCGAGACCAAACCACCAAAGCCGAACGGTCATGGAGTGCTCGCACACGCAGCGGCAATCGGAAATGAATTTGTTCAGGATTTTGATTTTGCGCCTGGACAGGTATCACAGGCGATTATTCAAACCTGCGAAAATCAACTCCGCGAAGGCCTATCCAGCGAAGCCCTAGCAAAAGAACTTCGCTTGCGCTGGCGAAGATTCAAAGCAATCCGGCACAAGTGGCCGCAGATCACGCCGGAAATGTTTTTCAGGAAACACTTCGACGACATCGCGTTTCTTGAAGATGGAGCTACGAGAAAACCAGAACCCGGACCAGTCGCACTGGCGTCTGCGAAACATACCGCGCCAGTCAAACTCGCAGCCAAGCGAGGTTTCTCCGGACAGCGGCAATCCCTGAAGCCAAAACCGCCGCCGGATATTCGCGTGATGCCGGATGAATTCACAAACCCTACTGCGAGAGCGCTTGCGTTTCGCGCTCTCAAGGGTGATGCAAATTTCACGAGTGAAGAAATGGCAATCTGGAAGCGGGAATACGACGAAATAGCGGAGAAAAAATCGGCGGAGTATTACGCGAAATGATTGACTACACGCGCTATTGCGAAAACTGCGCTGATACGGCAGGTTTGGTTGCGGAAACCTCACCCACAGGTCAGCGCGTAGTTAGGCCATGCCCATGCAGAGCGTCGAAACTTCCCCAGCTTCGCTGGAATAAAGCCATGTGCGAAGTCGAGGCGTTGAAGGAACTTTCGTTTGAGAATCTCGATGCGAACGTCCCTGGCGCAGATGGAACGCTGGCTATTGCGAAAGGCGCAGCGATGAAATTTTGCGAACAGTGGCCGGTGGGATTGCAGGGCAAGGGGATGATTTTTACGGGAAACTGGGGGCGAGGCAAAACCCATTTGGCCGTTGCCATGCTCAGGTTTTTGATTTTCGAGCGCAACGTGAAGCGTGGCGCATACCTCAACGAGCGTAGGCTTTTCCAGACGATCAGAGAAAGCTACGACGACGAAGCGACTGCGCGCGAGGCCCAGATTTTAAACCCGGTTGTGAACGATTTAGAAATTCTGGCGCTCGATGAGTTGGGCACTGGCAATATGTCGGAATGGAAGCGCGACAAACTAGCAGATATCCTCGACACCCGCATCAACAAAGGCTTGACCACGATCATCACCACAAACTTTTCGATGAAGGAAACGGGCGACAATTCGCTAGGCGAACGCATTGGGCGTCTCTGCTACTCGCGCATTTGCATGATGTGTATTCACCATGCTGTGACCGGTGACGACTTTCGCCAGGGAGACGGCAGGGCAACATCGGAAAAACTTTTGTACTGAAAGAATTTCTAATTTTGGCTCGCAGTCTTCCAGCGACTTTTTGACGCATCCCACAAAGCGGGATTTCACTTGGAGGATTGCGAAATGTCAGCGAATAAAAAAGCAGCGAAGAAACCGAGGGCAAAGGCGATGGACGGCGAGCGGCAGAACCAGCAGCAGCAGCAGCAGGACAGCGAAGAAAACGAGCAGAGCCAGCAGGCGAACGGCGACGACCGCGAGCAGCAGGACTCCGCAGGAAAAGCGCCGGGAAACGGCGATGCTTCGCAGGCACAAAACGCACCTGCGCCACCGCCGCTGCCGTCCGTGTCCGGCAATCCGGCAGCGCCACAGGCGACGGTTGCCGGCGAACTGGCATCGACAGAGCCGCTCGATCACGAGCAGGAATTTTTGCTGATTTTAGCCGCGATTATGTTTTCCAAGCCAACGCTTCACGCCTTGCCCGATGCCTACCAGCACGCGAAAAACCTGGTAGCGATGGCGCAAGCCGATGCGCTGACTGCGAAGCAAAAAGGACTAGCGCCCTACTAGTCTTCAGGGCACCAACGAGCTTTCGCCCGATCCCCAAAAAGGCGAAGGAACTTTGCAGGGTTTACAATCGCCAACCCTGCAATCAGCGCCGCAGTTGGCAACTGCGGCGCTTTTTATTGGCTCGCACCTTTCCAGCGACTTTTTGACCCAGGCTTTTTTCAGAGATTCACTTGACGAATGAGCGCTCTTGCAGGAGTGTCCGGGCTGGAGATGGTTCGCTACCGCGAGCATGGCGCGCAAGCTGTGACGGTACAACTGGCGCTCAACGAACATCTCGCAGTCCCGATGACGGTAGAGCGCGAAGTGTTCTGGGGATTCGACGAGCCGGAAAGACACAAGTGGCTTGCCAGGTGCGCGAGAACCCTGCTCGATGTTTACGGCGATGCGCGGGACGGATGCGTACTCACCGACTACGAAGTCCAGCAAAGGGCAGCAGCCTGAAGCCGGGCAGAGAGGAGGTTGTCTATGACACGTAGATCAACTCGCCGGCGCGCACGTCGGAGAGCACGTAAGGCGGTCTAGGTCAATCAGGACTGGTACAGGGGATTTCCAGCAATAACGCAGAGAGCAGACCGTCACTGCTCTCTGCGAAAAAACGAAGGGAGCAACACGATGGCACTCGACAGACTTGGACCGGGATTCGACAAAGAGGAACTGGCTTCGCCGCTCTACGTCGGACCGAGCAAAGGGCAGGAAGGCTGGACGCCGGCGAATCCGGAGATTCCAGAAACAAGCGACCCGCTGGGCTACATTCCAGCCGATCAACCGAAGCGCGACAGGTACTAAGCAAAATGGCTTCGCCCGTACAAGCCGCGAACGCGCAAAACATTTTGCAGATGTTGGCCGGCGCTGGCGGACCAACGAGCGGCGCCGCGCCAGCGGGAACCCCTTCTCCGCAGGCGCAGGCGCTCGCAGCCGCTACGCAGCAACTTGACGGGGCAAACCCGCAAGGCATGGTGACGATGTTGCGGCAGATCAACGATGCGCTGGCGCAGGGCTACCTGATGGCGGCGATGCGGATTCCCGATATGGCCGAGGACATCTCGAAGGCGCGCGCCAGCATTGAACGCGCGATCAAAAAAGCACAGACCGCAGCGCAGGTTGTACAGCAGGTTCAACCGATCATGAATTCGGCCGGCATCGGTCCGATACCGAGCGCAAGCGCAGGCGGAGGCCCGGACATCGGCGCACTACTCGCAGCAGGCGCACCAGGAGCGTAGACACATGGCAGTGAATATAAAAGCCGTTCTCGAAGACAAGACGAAGTATCCGGACGACGCGAAGTTTACGCTGGGCGGCGAGGAACTGACATTCGCGGAATTGCGCCGGCAGAACGCCGAATCACACGGCGATATCGAACGGCAGTTGACGGCGCGCAGCCAGGAGCTTGACAACAAGCAAAGATTGCAGGAGCAGGCAGTCACGACGCTTGCGACCGTCCTTGAGCGGGTTTCGCTGGCTACCGGACTGACCTACGACCAGTTGGTGAAAGGCGAGATTCCCCCCAGCATGAAGCAGACAGTTGCGGCGATCACCCAGAACACGCCGACGGCCGGCGGTATCGCGCTGAAGGATGACCCGCTGTACAAACCGCTGATTGACTCTGTGCTCACGCCGATGAGCAACGATGTGGGATTGCTCAAACAAGCGCTGGGAACGGCAATCAATGCATACCGCGACGATCACGCGCGTCTTGGGTGGATGGACTACCTGCTTTCTCCGGACAAGCCGAAAGACTTTTCTGCGAAGTATGAAGACGTGCTGCAAACCGCCGTCAACAAGGGCTACAAAGACTCGCTTGGTTTCCCCGATGTAGGCCGCGCCGCGCGCGAGATGGCCGGTCCGGTGATTGCGAAGGCGGACACCGAGAAGGTACGCAAGGAAGGCTACGACGAAGGCTACAAAAAAGCGCAAGCCGAATTTCTGGGACAGATGGGAGCGCCGCAGCCAGGGACAGGCGGCATCTCGTTTGAGGCGGCGCCGACAAAAGGCAAAGACGGCAAAGTGCCGACCATCCGCGAGCAACTGGATGAAGCGTTCAAAGATCCAGCCACAATCGGCGCGATGTTCGGCGGATCAGTGCAGTAAAAAGTAAAAATTGTTCGACAAAGCGCAGCGAAAAGACGTGAAGGGGAATTCAAGCCAGGAGATACGAAGATGGCATTCGGCGCAGTAGGAACTGGAATCAACACCCCGACCGCAGCATTGACGGCGACGATGAACGCCATCACTGAGAAATTTATTTATCCGGTTATTGCTGACAACGTTTTTCTTCCCTCGATTCTTTTCTGGGCGATGCAGAGACAGGGCAAGAAGTTCGGCATGGGCGAACTTATCTACCCGGCGATGTACCAGGAGAACCTGAGCGGCGGCGCTTACTACGGCACAGAGATATTGACGCCGAACGTAGTAGACACAGTGCAGCCGATTGACCAGCGCTGGAAGCCGTACTATCAAAACGTATCCATACCGGTTACAGATATCGTGCTCAATCGCGGGTCCGCAATGGACATCATCAACACGAAATGGATTGAAGCAACCGGATCACTGCTGATGAAATTGTCACGCGCGAACTTTCACCAGTCTCCGCAGAACACATCCCAGGACATTGACGATATCGACAGCTGGGTATTTCAGCAGACGAACGTGATTGGCGGAATTGACCGCAGCCAGGCGGCAAACAGTTGGTTCAAGGCGCAGGCGCCGGTGAACGCGAGCAATGCAGCCTTGACGCCACAGGTCGCCAATAGCGGGTTCGGACTGGTGGGACAGTTCGGTTACGATCTGCCGGACATCCTAGTGATGCCCCCTGTCAGCTTCTACAACTTCCAGAATTCGTTCACGCAACTGATTCGCTACACGAACAACATTCAGGACGAAGGGGCGATGCAGGCGGGATTCCGCTCGCATTTCATCTTCAACACAGCGCTTGTGTTCCCCGATCCGTTCACGCCGACCGGCAAGAGCTACTTGCTTAACAGCAAGTACATTTTCCCGGTTTGGCACAGAGCCGATTACTTCGTGTGCGATCCGTTCATCCAGCCGTCGAATCAGCGCGTCCTTGTCAGCAATCTGTACACGACTTGGCAGGTTAGCTGCATTTCGCCGCGCATGAACGGCAGCTATTTCAACGTGAACTAAGTTTGCCTCTCCCTTACCGGTTCGACCGGCCGAGATGCCGGCGAACCGGGGGAGAAGTTCAGGAGAAGCAGAGATGACACAGCAAGCAACTTCGCCGTTTGTGCAGCCGTCAGGCAACGCAATGCTGGGACTCGGCGCGCCGATTATCCAGACCTACGATGTGACAGTACTGGCAGCGACAGGAACCATCACGCTGACGCCGGCAACATCGCAGACGAACGCGCAGCCGTTCACGAAAGCCCGACTCCGCATGAAGTCCTCAGCCGTGAATGCGGCGACCACTATCACAATCGGAAATGTGACCGGAAGCGATGGAACGAATACCGTCATCCTGCACAACGCGGAACTGGCGACGACCGCAGCCGGCGCGAATTTCGACGTGAACATGATTCTGTTGAGTGACCTGCAACTGACCAGCATCAGTTACACCGTGACACTGGCCGGCACAACCACTGCGGCGACGATCAGCAGCGAGTTGTACGGGAATCCGTAGCGAATAGAGAAGGGACCGCGCAATGTTCGTGGGCGATGTATTGCTTTCGGCGCGGGAAGCGGTCCCCGACCTACCAGGGGTCATTCCGGCGCCCGGCGCAAACGATCTGATATTCAACCAAACTGCGGGAGCGGGGAACCCGCTTCCGGTTGGCAACTACTTTCTTGTCGCAACCTATGTGAATCTCTGGGGCGAGACTTCGCCGGGACCAGAGACGCAGATACAGGTAACGCTGGGCAACGCGATTCTGGTCAGCCTGACGCAGCTGAATCAAACGACACTGCAACTTGCCGCGATCAACATTTACATGGGCCAGTCATCAGGCGGAGAAGTGCAGCAGTTCACCTTTCCCGCGCCGCTCGCCGGACCGTACACCATCGGCAGCAACACCCCCTTTACCATCGTGACTCCGCCGATGGGGAACAGCGCATTCCTGCTCGACAGCGGAGGCCCGGTCGCCAGTGCCAGCCAGATATTTCGCTGGCTGACCGACGCGCTGAATCGGCTGTCTGGGCTGAATGGAGGGATACCAGACTTCAGTGGCTTCGGTACGCAGGTAGGTAAAGCGAATTACCAAGTCCCCGGCGACTGGCAGAGCATGAATGATGCCTGGTATGACGGCTACCCGCTGATGATGGGATCTTCGAGCCTAGTCTTTCGCCACAACACCATCACAGCGCTGTCCGGCATGATGAGCTTCACGCAAGTGGCGGACACTCTTGTCGTGGAACTGTTCGCGCAAGCCAACCGAACAGCAGGCATCGGCAGCTTGAGCGTAGCCATGAATCAGCTTTCCGCCGTGGCGCAAACTGCCGGTTTTACTGGATGGGTTTTGCCGTTCGGACTGGCGATGCTGGGCAGTCCGCCGATCTACGAAATTGTTTCCTACACCATGCAGGGCAACAACCTAGTTAGCCTAGTGCGCGGTTTGGGTGGAACGAACGCCCAGACGTGGCAAGCGGGTACGCCGGTTTCGGAACTTAACTGCATGTTCAAGGGACTGCGCGCGCCGCAGTTGTACGCGCCGGGCATGGCGGCAAACACACTGCGCCTGCCGTCTTCGTGGATTCCGCTGATGCACCTGTATTTGCTGGCGAGGTATCGCAGGATCGAACAGCAGGAGCAGGAAGCGGCGCAACTGATGCAGCAGTTTGAAGCCGGGGCGAAGGAAGCGACGAAGAAAAAGCCGGTTCTGGGCGACAGGCAGATTCAGCCGCAGGACAGCGTGGGCGTAGAAATTTTTCCATTGCTTTCGCGTGATTTTGGCGGCGGAATAATTCCTATCTTATTTATTGTCATTATGTTAGGAGGCCTATTGTCGATTCTGTGATTAAAGTCCCATGACTTCGCTGTTCGTCATTCGTATTTCATTTTGTATCTTCGTTTTATGAATAATCGCTTCTTGGCGAAGATTTTCATTTATGTCCTAAAGCATCCAGTGACACAACAAGTCCAATACGTCGGTAAAACCAATAACCCTCGCATTCGGCAAAAGGGACACCGTAATTTGCGGGGCACTACGCGATGCGACCGCTGGAAACGAGAGCTAAAAGCGCGTGGTTTCGAGCCTGTACTAGAAATAATCGAAGAGTGTCTGCCAGGAACGAACTGGGAAGAAAGAGAACGCTATTGGATACAGTATTACAAGAATGCCGGCTGCAATCTGATGAATATATCGTCAGGTGGTTGCAGCCCACCAATTCCGAACCACATATCGGAAAACACACGAAAATTTCTCCGCGAACGGTTTCTTGGCAGACCGATTCCACCCGAACAGCGCGCACAAATTTCCAAATCTCTGACAGGGAAAAAGCAATCACCTGAAACTGTTGCGAAACGAAAAGCAACAATCAACGCGAACCGCATAGCGAAGGGACTTAAACCCTGGGAGTTTGGAAGAGATAAAGAAGGAATTAATCGCTATTTTCGTGAATATGATGATCGTCGCGCACGCACGAGCGGTCGTCCTATCGTCTACAGTCCGGAATGGACTGCGAAGCGTCTCGCTTCTTTCAATGCGACAGTTGCAACGCTGACACCGGAACAGCGCAAACAACGCGCCGCACACCTGAATGTAAATCCTGTTCGCTACTGGCTGGGTAAAAAGCGCGAATCACCGTCAGAAGAAACACGAGAAAAACGCCGGCAGAGCATGTTACGCACCGTGGCGAGAAAGAAAGGGATTATTCCTTAGAGGCGGCGACCATCTTTGCCGAAGAGCCAGGGACGCTGGTCCGGATGAATGCCGTGGCTGTAGAGCCAGTTTTCAAAGCGCAGCTGGCGCATCTGACGGGAACGGTTGACCTGGTTGCGTTCGCGGAAGGCGAACGCGGCAATGACGACGAAGACCAAAATGGACAGTAGCATGACAGTTCATCATTTCATACTGCCGTCATGCTGTCTATACGGAAAGGGGAAGTATGAAAATCGCTGATGTAGTGAACAAGCACACCAATGCGACGAAGGCACTTTTCGGAGTAGTCATCGGAGTGGCCATCTTCGCGCAGTTTCCCCTGGGAGAAAGGCTGATGCGGTCAGCCGCGCAGAGCCATCCTCATTTGTCATCGCTTCTGACCTTGCTAGTAGGCGCCGGCTTTCTCCTTATGCGTCCGAACGTGCAGGCGAAAATCAAGAGCGCAACCGGTATCGACCTGGCAGCGGAACAAAGCAAACTGCAACAACAGGGCGAGAACCTGCAAAAAGCGAAGCAGGAATTTCAGCAGGCAGCGCAGCAGGGAACACAGGCGATAGACAAAGCAAAGCAGATCACCGAACAACCACAGAAGGGAAAGCCATGAACCGGCTGACGACAGAAGCGCTGATACGGAAGCATGAAGGCGTGGAATATGTTGCCTATGACGACAGCGAAGGCATACGGACTATCGGAATCGGATTCAACTTGCAGAAGGAAGGCGCACAGAGGCGCATCGGCGCGCTTGGACTGGACTATGACGCGGTATTTTCCGGCGCCTGCACACTTACCGACCAGCATTGCAGCGCACTGTTCAGCGTTGACCTGGACGACGCCATAGAGCAGGCGAGCGGCATCGTCTCGAATTTCAGTCTTCAGCCAGATGACGTGCAGAGCGTAATTGTGGACATGGTGTACAACCTGGGCGCGGCGGGATTCCAGAAATTCACGAAGGCGATTGCCGCTTTTGAGGACAAGGATTACTGCACCGCAGCAGCCGAACTGCAAAACTCGTTATGGGCGCGGCAGGTTCCGAGCCGGGCAAAAGAAGACATTTCGATGGTGAAGGCTTTCTGCAATGCCGCTTGAATGGAAAGTAGTATCGCAGCGGAACTGGTTGAAAGGTCTTCAGGCGACTTTCAACCGCTTCAGCCAGCCGCAGGGCGTCACCGTCCGGCTGTCAAACCTGCTGTACGACATTCGCGGCGGACTCCGCACGACCGACGGCAGCGAGATTTTCACGCAACTTTTGGGCGCAACTCAGACCGAAGGCCCGATTAACGAAATTGCTTTGTACTCGCCATCGGGACAACAGCCTTACTACGTCGGCATTATGAAGAGTAAGGAAAACCAGCTTCCCGCGCCGGCGGCGCCGACACTTCTTTTTTTGACCGTGGGCGGAGCAATTACAAACATTGTGTATGCCGGACCGCCGGCGTCCATCGCAACCGTGACTTTTGCAGCAGCGCACAATCTGACGGCGAACAGCAACAGCAACGGACAGTTGATTATTACCGGGAACACGAACAGCGTATTTAATATCACTGTTCTGTTCTCGCAGATCCAGATTCTCAGTCCTACAACCATATCCATTGTCTTCAATAATTCGGCAACGCAGAGCGGAACCGGCGGGAGCATGACGACCGCGCTGGCCTCAAGCATGGGTTTGCCACTGACTTACAGCGTGACTGCGAGCGACGGACAGGGAGGCGAGACGCCGGCGTCGCCGTCTATTACCGGATCAGCAAGTCCGCCTTACAACGCAGTGCAAATCAGCTGGACGGCTGTACCTGGTGCGGTTGGCTACAACGTGTACGGACGCATGACCGGCTCAATCGGACAAATCAACCAGAACGGGAATCTGCTCGCGGGACTGGTAACAGGCACTTCGATGGTGGACCTTGGCGGAGTGGTGAACCCGCCGCAACCGCCAACGACAAACACCACACAGACAGTCGTGGTGTACCTGATGACTGCGCCGACATTTCAGCAAGTTCTAGGCGTCTTCCCGTCGTATTTCGCGCCAGCGCTGGGCAACATCCCTGGCGCGAGTTCGCCGCCACCGAACACGCAGGGTTTTGCCACGCCGGAAGGCGGAGTGCCGGGCGCGACCGGACCGCTGCCGCAAATCCTGCAATTTGCAAATGAACTGATTTTTGCTTTCGGCAACGGTTATCCGCCGCAGTATTACCTCGACCAAGCATCCGGCGGCGATTTGAACCTGCATCCCCTGCAAAACACTTTCAACGCGCAGTACACGGACTGGCAGGCAAGCGTTGCCTGGAACCAGGGCGACACGATTAAAGACAGCGTAAGCGGAGGACTGTTTCAGGCAACACAGGCAGGAACATCGGCCGCGACCCGTCCGGCCTTCAACAACACGCTGAATGCGTTGACTCCGGAAGTCTCGCCGGGCACAGTGGTCTGGAAGTGCATCGCTACCAGTTCGACAGGCACACCGCTGCGCGGCGCCGCCTGCGAGATTGTGTATGCCGGCAGCTTATGGATTGCGAACACCTGGCCGACGACGACGAGCGACCAACTGGACGGACCGAACTGCATCAAGATGTCCGACGTGAATAATCCGAACAGCTGGAACCCGGCAAACGTCGCCTTTCTCGACAAGGACGACGGCGACCAGATTACATCGCTGGCGACATTCACCATTGCCGAGAGCGGTATTTCACCGACCGGAAGCCTGGTAGTGTTCAAGAATTTCAGCACCTACCAGATAACCGGCGTGTTTGGCGATCCGAATTTAACCATCCAAAAAGCGCAGACCGACATGGGCAACGTGGCGCCACGAACGACGCAGTTCATTCCCGGCTACGGCATCACGCGATTGACACATCTGGGATTCGCATACTTTGAAGGCGTCCGCGACAAATTGATTTCGGAAGAGATTCGGCCGTACCTGTTTGGCGGACCGCCGGACATCGCGCCGATTGACTGGAACTATGCCTATCTTTCAAAGGCAGCGCAGGCAGCAGATCCGCCGATGTACGTTGCAGCGTGTCCGATCAAACAGCCGGTACTAACCGGAGTGACGGTGCACGGAACCGCTGGACCATCGACGCTTTTTGTTCGCGTCGAACAACTGGTGAACGGCAACCCGGTTGCGATCACACCGGAATTTCAAGTTACTTATTCGGGCGCGGCAGCGTTCACGGTAACGACGCCGGGACAGGTGACAGGTATTACCTACCGCGTGTTTGCCGGTTCCGTTCCAGGCGGAGAAAACGTGTTTGTAGAGCAGCCGTTATTTTTCAATCAGACAGTGACACTGAGCAGCATGACGCCTGGTTTTCTGAGTTTTGGGAATGGCGGACTGACGCGAATTTTCGCTTATGACCTGGTGCAGAAACAGTGGGCAGTCGTAGACCTGCCGTTCGCTATCAGCGCGCTGAAGCAGATCCGTTCGCCGGGAACAGTACCGATCACCATTGCTGGGGGCGCGAACGACGGCGCGGTACGCAGGCTGTTTTCGGGCGATGTCACCTGGGACACAGGGGGACAGATTATCTGGGCGATGCGCGCCGGCGAACTGTACCAGCAGGGCGCAAGCGCTAAAATGTTTTTCCGGCGTCTGGTGATTCGCGGGACGAACAATCTGAATGCGCTGCTGACGGTGACAGTGAACCTACAGGGAACCGATGCAGTCATGGGACGCGGGACGACGAATCACTATCTGGGCGGACCGAACGGCGCGCAGCAATGGGAACTGAGAATCGACATTATGAAGGACGCAGAAAACGCGAACGTGATGCTATCGGGATCAGGCCCGGCGCAGATACAACTTGACAGCATCGACTGGTATGTAAAGCCGAAGCAGAGCGGCGCACCAGTGACGATTCAGAAATGACTGCCTACTACAACGAACGCGATTCCAGCAAAGCCGAATGGCTGCGGGAACTGATGAAGGCTGGAGTCATTGCACCAGGGGACATAGATGAGCGAAGCATCAGGGACGTGGCAGCAGACGATGTTCGAGGATGCCGAAGCAGCCAGGGCGTTCATCGAAGCCTGCATGTAAGCCAAATAAAACTGAGAAAAAGCGCGCCTAACTACTGGCGCAAGGAGAGAGCAACGATTCCGTATGCAGGCACAATGGTAACGGCCGTCGCAGTGTTTGGAGTGGATGCCTCAAACTGCATCGTGCGGGTACGCAGCATTCCCTGTGTCAGCGAAAACTCCTGCCCACGCAGGGAACGGATGCCGAGGTTGTCCATGCGGATCACAGTGCTGATGGCCTTATCGCCGGGATTGATCAGCACCATGTCGTCAGCGTTCGCGGTATAGAATGTCGCACCGATGAGACCGGCGGGCAGTGCCGGCGTGGGCAGCACGGTTGCACCGGTCTCTAGCCCCAGGTACACAGGGTCAGTGAAAAGCTGATAGGCCGCATATTGAGGGTAAGTCTGGAAGGTCTGGCCGCTCGCTGGCAGTTGGCAATTCATCTGGTCGTTGAGAATCCCCAACAGGCAAAAGTAGTTTTTCGAGTCACTGGCCATGAAGAACACTAAGCGATCAGGGAGGCGCTGCGCGCCATCGTTGACAACGTTCATCCAATCAGTGACGGCGATAGCGTTCCATAGCGCTCCATAAGCGTTGGAACTTTGGCAGCAAGTCGGCTTGTAGGCCCAATTCGAGTTGTACTCAGTGATATAAATGGGTGTCGTCGCAGCGTTCGGCTGTTTGCCAGCGCGGACATATCGCTCTGTGTCCCGATAGTAATAGCTCAGTCCATTGGCGCCTTGCGTGGCTTTGAGCAGATAGGGCCAATCCATCCTTTGATCGATGTCCCACTGCCCGGTGATGTACAAATGCCACGAGTAAAAATCGACATAAGGCGCAGTACGGCTATCGCCCAGGAAGGCAGGTATCCATGTGGCATTGTTAGGCGCTGGCGATGCCAATGCGGGACCGCCGACCATTCCTCCCGGCTTGAGCGTTTTCTTTACTGCGGGCGCGGCTGCGGCGTAAATGCTGAGGTAATTATTCAACGGATCCGAACTGCACAGCGACACGCTGGAATCAGGCTCATTCCAGATTTCGTATTTCTGGCCGGGATACAGGCTTTCGACGTGCGCGCTAAGTTCGGCGGCATACTTTGCCCACTGGTTGACATCGGTAGGCATGGCGCAATAGCTCGAACCCAGGTTCGGCGGGGTTCCGGTGATGACGATGATGGGCGACAATCCCGCTTGCGTTCCACGCGCGAGTTGCCCGTCAAAAGCCGTGAAATTGGCCGAACCCGTCTTATAGAACACGTCGAGCGGGGCGAATATGCGGTTGCCCAAGAGTTGAATCGAGGTAATCTTGCGAATACCTTCAGCATCGCTCAAAGTAGAACCCACGCCACCAGCCCCAAAGTACATCGCGGGCATGAGTGCGCCGCCCTTGCGGTTGGCGAAATCGACCGCAATTTTCTGCGGCCTCGGACCGCCGGACAGCCAGAGCACAAGCAAAACGGTCACGGTCACGGCCAGGATGATGAGTGCCAGTGTCTTTTTCATAGTGCGATTTTACGGCCGCTGGCAAGGCGAGTTGACCGAATAAGCTTAACGGATGAGCAGGTTATGCCCGGAACCGAAGAGAAGCAGGAAGACCAGTAGGCCGAAGGCAAAGCAGATCCGACCTGTCTCCTGCGCTTTGGCATTTGCGGCGAGCAGGTAAATAATCAGTCCGAGAATGCAGACCAGCAGGGGAAGCAGTATCACGATCATGGTTTTTTCAACCTCCGATTCTGAGATGCGGATTTTGCTAAACTAAGAAAAGCCCTGCCAGCGTCCAACCGGCAGGGGCAGTAGATACTACCGAAGCAGTACCCTGATTAGCGCAACGATAGCCAGCAAAAACCTGACTATCAGAGAAAGCCAGTCGTACAAACTGGCTTTTCTTTTTTCCACTAAAAACCTCCGTTTCTCCTGCACCGATTTTTCAATCGACGCAAGCCCTTGCCGCGCGCGGAAGGTGGACGACGAAACGGAGAACTGCGTTTCTCATTCTACAATCGGGCGCATGGTCTGCCGAAACCTGGAACCGAGTGACCGACTGCCCTGGACGACAGACGAAATGGGATGGCGCCGGGAGCAGCTGGACAGGCGTACTGTCTGGGTAGCAATCGCGCCGGATTCGCAGTCGATTCGCGGCATGGTGATTGCCGCAGAAGTACACCAGACGCTATTGATTCTCCGGATGCTGGGCAGCGGCGGTGCCTGGATACGTCCTTTGTGGCGTCATATTCGGCTCGCATGTTTCCAGCGACAAATTACATCCTTCTGGACATTTGCCGACAATGAGAGGCAGGCAGAAGCGCGCCTTATCCGGTTGCTGAAGAAAGACACGGCGACAACAGGCGAGTGGAAGCCAGCGCAGATGTTTGCGTTTGCGGGGATCTGGAATGCCATTCCTGGCCGGACTAGCTCCATTACTAACGGCGGTAGCGGCGGCGGGTTCGCTGGCAGCGACGGGCTACGAATTGGCGAACCAACCTTCTTCTGCGACGGACGCGAAGCAAGTACAGGCGCAGACGGCGGCAGAGAAGGCGGCGCTGCAACAGCAGCAGAAAACGGCGTTTCTGGCAGCACAGCCGGGCATCCAATCGCAGACCAGCGGATCATTGACGCCGACCGCGTTCAACGCGCTGACGGCGACGACGGCGGGAGTACCTTCCGATCTAAACTCTTTACTCAGATTTTTGGGGACGGGAGCAGGAACGGGAACAGGTAGCGCGCCGGTATCAGGCGGACTGACGGGAACCACCGGACAAACAGGACAACCAACGAGCACAGACTTGCAGACGCTCTCCGATCTGCTGAAGGCGGCATAGCGATGGAGATGCTTACGAGTTTAGGCAGTTTTCTGAGCAGCAATTCAGCGCCGTTGAATTCGCTTCTCGGCATAGCCGGCGCGGGAACGAATATCTATTCCGGCATCCAGCAAATGCAGGAAAACAACCGGCTGCTGGGAGCACAGAAGTACGTCACCAGCCTGTTGCAGAATCCGACGAAGATGGCCGCAGCGACCGCCGGTTACACGCAACCACTGACAGCGGGACTGACAAGCGATATCACGAACCAGGTGCAGGCGAACCTGGCCGAGCGCGGCATGGGATCTTCGCCGGCTGCATTTACGCAGCAGCTTACCCAGGCGCTTGCGCCGTACATCCAGCAGAACCAGCAGACAGGACTGAATGCCCTGATGCAATCGCTGGGCCTGTTGAACAACCAGCGGACTGTAGCTTCGCCCTTTATGGACATTTCAAAACTGCTGGCACAGCTGAAGATTCCGCAGGCGGCGCCGGATTCGATGTCTGACCTGTTCGGGAGCGCAGATCCGCTGATGCTGGCTCCTCCGCCGTCATCCGTGACCCTGCCGGCCGGCGCTTTGCTGCCGAGCCTGCCAGCGCCGAGCGCGCCGGACATGGGGGATTAGCGACATGGCAGCAGGAGCGATTTTCGGCGCACTGAGCGGACTGGCGAACCTGGGCGAGCAAAAAGCCGAAGCATCGCAAATAGCCAGCGACGAGATAGTACGCCGTCTTTTGCAGAAGCAGCAGACGCAGGCATTCCGGACGCAGCAGCAGGAAGCAGCCGAGCGAATGCGCGAAGGCAATCTTCGCCAGCAGGAAACAAGCCAGCGTCTGCTGACGGGAAAGCAGCTGATACCGCTGGGAACGGCGTTTGTATCCGGCGGGAAACAGTTCCAGCGCTTCCAGAACCCGCTGACCGGGGAAATATCAATCCAGGAGCTTGCCGGGCCGATTCCGGAAACGCCGGAAGAGCAGATGAATCGCGCATTGACGGCAATCGGCTATACGGAGGCGGACCGCCGCGACATCATCAACCGCAAGTTCGGTGGAAAGTTGACGGAAGACAAGCTAATAGAGCCAGACCCAAACAGCTACACAGGATTTAGCGCGGTCCGCAGAGATGAATACGGGAACAAAATATGGTCAGTACCAGCACTTCCGCCGCGCTTCATGGCACCGACCGAGACGACGGGTACGACGACCGATCCGGCAACTGGCTTGACGACGACGCGAACCAACATCCGGCGGCCGCTGATTCCCGGCGTGACCGGGCCAGTTGCCCTGCCGTCGTCTATACCGCGCACAGTACCGTCTGGGGGCGCTTCTGGCGCGCCGGGGAGCGGTCAGGCTACCATCCCCGCCGCCAATCTCCCGAAGCCGCAGGGCGCGCCTGTTACGGGACCGGGCACCGCACCAGGCGGACCGATCCAACCCGCAGCCGGACCAATGAACGTAGGTCCGTTCCGAGGACTGGACGCACAAGGCGAAATTCCGCCACGGCCGGGATTGCCAGATCCGATCCGGCAATACGCAAATGACATTCTGACTGGCCGCGATGTCTCGAAGATTCCGCAGCGTCTTCGCGGGCTGGCTGAATCATGGGCGCGCGCTTACGGCTGGAAGGGTCAGGGTTCGCTGACGCCGGCACAGCAAATGCAGATTCAGCAGGTAGATAATTCGCTGCGCGCCATCTCGACACCGGAAGTTTTGAAACTGTTCGATTCGCCCTGGGCCGTGGAAATGTCAACCCTGCCGGTAGACCCGAAGACTGAAGGTGGATTTACCGGACTGATACAGGCGCTTCAGCGTAAGGCGATTCCCCAGGAATATGCCGATTACATGGACAAGCTGATACGTCTGCGCGGCGTGATTGCCGGCATTCGCGGATTTACCGGAGCGAACAATAGCAACGCGACGGCGGACAGACTGCTGGCGGAACTGCCGAACTTCAACAACACCAAGAACGGACAGGACGCAGCGACAAAGTTGAGTCAGCTGCGAACGGAAATTTCGATCATTAAGCGTCTGGGCTACTTCGTCCCCGACGACCAGGCGCCGCAACCGCAGGCGCAGCCAGCCGATCAAAACGCGCCGCCACCAGGCGCTAAAGTAAGGGACTTCAGCCAGCTTGGACCCTAGATGCCAGACCAGTTTCAGTACGTGCGACTGCCGGACGGCAGTTACGGCAAATTCGCCGCAAACGCGACGGACGCGCAGATTCGCGCACAAATAGCGAAGAATTTTACCAGCATTCCCGCGAAGACGCAGCCGGCAGACACGTTCAAACTGATGTCAGAAAAGCCCCCGGAGAATGCGCGCTTTCCGGCGCTGGGCCGGACGGGATACCGAGCAGCGGACTTTTTGCTAAATCTTCTCCCTGGCGCTGGCGCCGCACTTGGCGGTATGCAGGTGGAAACCGGACCGGGCGCGGCCGCAGCTGCGGCGCTGGGCGGCATGACCGGAGAGCGAGCACAGCGCTACCTTCAGGATTTGCTGTACAAAGACCTTCCCAGCCAGACCGCGCGCGAGGCGCTGACCTCGATGGGGACGCAGGGCATTCTGGGCACAATGCAGGAGTTTGGAGCACGTCTGCCGGGAAAACTTGTCGCACCAGCTATGCGCGCCCTATTAAAATCGGCGGAAACAATTCCGACAGAAGCGGAAAGCACAACCATATCCGGACGCGCGCGCCAATGGCTGATGAATAAGCTGTCTCCGGTAGAGCGGTCAGCGCCGGCGTCCGGTCCGCTGACGCCTGGGCAGGCGACAGGAAACAAGATGCTGCAAACTGCTGAATCAACGCTGGAACACTGGCCGGGATCCGCCGGCCAGATGGAGAAAATGGACGCCCGGCAGTTGGCCTATGTAAATCAGGCATTTGACGAACAACTGAATGCGATAAGCAAACAGAACTTGTCACAGCAACAGACGGCAGAACAGATACAGAAACTTGTGAAAGGCGCAGAAGAAAAGGCAACACGACAGGCAGAAGACGCCTATAAGGCGGCCTACGGCAAGGTGAAGACAACGCTGGGAATACCGCAGGATGCGACAAAAGATGAGATAGAAGCATTTATGAAGCAGCGTGCGAATCCAGCGTCCGTCTATGACCCCTATCTGAAACAGAATTTCACTTTACCAGGCAAAGACGTATCGGTAGCGCGCGAACAACTCGCAAATGCGGACAGATTGTTTCAGGCAGAAAAAAACCGCATACGATCTAAATTTGCGATGCGGATTATCAACACCGACAATCCGGAGTTGATCTATGGATACTTCGCTAAAGGCGGATCGAGACAGGCCGGCATTCTGAGAGCGATGCCCCCGCAAGTGCGGCAGAATGTTGCGCGTAATGTCTTGGAAAATTTCATCGCCCCGGCGCGCGAGGTGACAGCAGGCGAAACGCCGGGAGAGATTCTAAGTGTGGCGAAACTTTCAAAATCGCTGGACGACGGATTGAGAGCATTGGAAAAAAATGGCGGAAAGAGCTACGCCAGCACAATTTTTGATGATCAGTACGACAAGATCATTCAAGCGAACCAATACCTCAAAACGATTGCCAAATCGGAAAGCGGTCTTAGCGGGAAGATGCACATAGCGGCGCTGCTGACCGAGTTAATTGGAATCCCCGCGACAACCCTCAGCGCGGGACTTATGAGCGGTCATCCGATGGAAGGAGCGATGGCCGGAATGGTGGCCGGGCCAGCTGCGGCGGCATTGGACTACATGGCGATGAAGACGTTCGCCTGGGCGCTGACCAATCCAGAGAAAAGCGCAACGCTATTGCGATTACTGCGCGGGGCTGCGGCGACAGCGGTAAGGGGAGGATTTGCGGTAGGACAAGAACTACAAAGCAGTCCGGCGTACTATCCGTTGCCGAAATTGGAAATGCCGAGCGCGCAGCCATGAATCCAGACGGGCAAGGTAGGCATTGCGCCAGACAGGGGGGGGCGCAGCCTTTTTGTTGCTACTGTCAGCGTCAAGACAGGCGATAAAAAAATATATCCAGGGAGCGAAGAAAATCAGAAGGGGAACGCAGATCACGAAAACCACAAAAAGTTCCATGACATTAAGTATATAACAAGAAATTTTAAGAAATTTTAAGAAAATCAGTCGGTTCGGCCTTTCCAGCGACGGCCCAGCTTTCAGACCTACGATGGGGGCAGTGTCGCATGAGAAAGATATGGCTGCTGTTGGGCATCGCAATGCTGGCGAAACCTGCATACGAACATGGAGCAGGTTACACGCAGGTAACAGGAACGAAGTTCTGCTATCAGAACGGCAGCGTAACAGCCGCATTCGTGAACCAGAGCGGAGGTTCAAACCTGCCGCTTTTGAATGGATCTGTCTTTCCGCAAACAAATGTGACGACGTTCGACAGCAACGGAGTGTTCAGTTTTTATCTGGCGGACAATAATCAGATTTTTCCGACGCCGAGCCAATGGAAAATCACGGTTTGCGGCAAGAGCGCGGGACAGCCGCCATGCGGCGCGGTCACAGTGACGGTGACGGGACCGACGACAGACATCAGTTCGCAGATTGCCAGCCTGTCGTGCGGCAGCGGCGGCGGCGGAGTGACGCCAGGCACAGCCGGAACGGTTCCCGTATACCAGCAGCCCGGCGGCAATACGCTGATTTCGTCGAACATGACCGTCGATTCGACGGGAAACAATTTCAGCATTCCAAACTCCACGTCAAAACTGCCGAGGATCAACCTCACCTTTCCAGACTTCGGCACTCCGGCTGGCTGTTCTGGGCCTGCGTCTCCTCTAAACACGGACAACACCTGCCAATTTAACGCTGCTGTAGCATTTGCGAAATCGCAAGGCGTGGGGGGGTATTATCCGTCCATCTATGTTCCTGGGCTTAACTTTAAGTTTACTGGAACAATTGTCACTACAGCTTGCATTGGGATGATTGGAGATGGTAAGGCCATCTCAAGTTTGCAGGAAATGAATCCTACTGCCGATCTAATTGACATCAAAAGTGACCCAAGTTTCCCATGCACCGCTTTCCCAAACGGTGCCACTTATCGTGATCTTCAGTTTATGGGTAACGGTCACAATACAACTGGCGCTCTCATGGTGCAATACTCAGACGCCGGAGTACAGCTTGATAATGTCACTTTTACTAATAACGCTGGCCGCGGCCTTGTAGTGTATTCGGCATCAGAAAGAACGAATGGCGTAAACTCTACATTCTCAAATATCGGCACGATATCTATTGATAATGCTACTTATGAGCGGAGGTGGTTCGGCCTTACAGTTGGCACTCCGGGCCAGAGCGGAGATGGATTTTGCTATACGGTCAACTGCCTAAATCACAATCTGACTCTTGTTCCCCCCATGCCACCTGCGAGCTATACGCTCATTTCTGCTTCGGGCAATGGGACAAACGCAACCTATGTCATGCAGGGCAATTCCGGGGTATCGCCACTTTCTGCGAACGATCCAGTCGTAGCAGCTAACATTACAGGCACAACTGGCTTAAACGGTGTGTCTGTCATCACCGCTGTCAGCAACAACACTCCGATTGCGGGGCAGTTCACGCTGACAACAAACAACAATGCAAGCGGCACTGGAACAGTGACAGGCGCTACCCTGCAAACAGGTCTATATCCCGAAAATCGTCACGCAGCTATCTGGGTAGGCTATGGATTCTTTAATTGGTTTGCGGGCGGCGAAATGAAGTCATTGACCTATGAACCAGCTTTCAAATTCACAAATGGCACAGATCAGCGAATGACAAGCCTGTATACCGAGGGATTTAGCAATTCGGTCAATGCATCCACGCTTTACATGGGTCTGCCCGACCAACTTATAGGGAATGGCACGACGACAATTTGCACCGTGGGAGCCACTAATTATTCATGTGTTCCGGTTACGCAAATTTCAGAGATGTGGTGGCCAGAATACGCTGGCTATGCCGCTGACCTCCCTACCTATGCAGCGACCATCACGCAATCCAAAACAGCTTATATCTTTCCATCCAACTACGTGCCCGGCAGCACCAATCCTTCTACGACCCCCGGAGTTCAGCAGGGACAGTATGAAATAGCAACTGTAGCGGTCGCAAATGATACCGGGCTGGCTTATTTCATCACCCGCAATCTAGCAGGCTCGACAGCGCCTGCAAACTCGACGTGGGTCAATCCCATTATTGATGGGACTCCAACCTCGGGGGCCACATTTCTAAATGGGCTGACAATGGAGGACATACATTATGCCGCTTATGCTCCGGGCAGTTTGCAGGCTGGCTATGCTCCGGCATGTATAGACGGAACTATTTATCAATGCTCAGAAATTCAGACAGCGATGGATGACGGCTATATCCATTTTCAGGGCGGCTGGGGTTCTTCCAGCAGCCCTACGGTCTCAATGGCTAGTATATTAAACCTTAATGACAATGTAGCGATTACGATCAAAGATTCGGCGCGATTGCAGTTGTCGTATTGGCCCAATGGCGGCACGATTTCAAATGGTGAAACCTTAGCTGATTTGACAGGCGCAGGAAACCTAAACGCGAGCAATCCCGGTTATCCCATTGTCACCACCACCAGCGCTGGCGCATTGCTCAAAACCAATGGCCCGTTTCTTAGTTTCACCAATTCTCTCCAACAAGGCCAAGCGACCTATGGAGGCTTCTACAATAACTCGAATCCTACAAACATCGGGCAGAACCCAAACTGGTCATGGGGTTTTGGCTACAACTTTTTAAATTCGTTTTGCCGTACCGGAGTACCTGACGGGAGCGGCATCAATTTTCAATCCTGCATTCAAGACAACAACAACACTGGCAAAGCCAACTGGCAACTTAGAACATCTACAAACAACGGGACAAACTGGACTAATATATTTGGCGTTGCTTATAACGCTGGATCGCCCGCATTTACAGGGACCCTTGGTTCGACTGTCTTAGCGGGGAACTCAACCACGCTAAATATTCCTACGAGCATGACGATTGGCAATGTAAGTGTTGGGGCATTGTCTAATTTAGCTACAAACACCGCAAATATTGCAGGAACGGCTTGGACAGCACCATCAGGCGGAGTGACTGCTACGGGCAACACGACCGACTTCCCCGATCCTTGGGGCGGGAATACTGCCACTAAGCTGGTGTTTTCGTTGGGGAATGTGGCATGGGTACAAAATAATGGAAGTGGGGCCTTGACTGCTTCAACCACTTATACAACCAGCGGTTTTGCCTGTGGCGCATTGGGCGGAGAGGTTGTATCGTTGACTATTGCAAATACCAGTGCACCTTCGGTATCGTTGCCGCAATGTAATGCCGCAGGAACTTCTTGGGCGCGAATCTTCGCAAACATTACCACTCCAAGCACAAACCTGACTCGGAACTGGGGAATACAGGTTCCTCCGGCCACGACTCCCACTATTTATCTCGCAGGGCCAACAACCGTATTGCAAGGACTCGGAACGGCCTATTATCCTTGTGGAGCTACTCCATGCCCAACTTTATTTGTGGGCACATGGCCGGATGTAACGAAGCGCGCGGGTTCAGTGACGATTTCTGCATCCACAACTCAGGCTGTAACATTCTCAACGCCTCTTCCCCATGTTCCTACTACCTGCCAACTAACGCCAGCATCAAGCGCTGCGACTACAGGGTCTCCATTTGCTACATCTCTATCGGCTACCGGCTTTACGGCGAATGTACCGGTAAGTGGTACGTTAACAAGTACATACTTATGTGCTATTAATAATGCTAACTAAAGAAAGGGAATATCATGTCTAGATGGCTGGCTTTTTTATGCTTTATCACTCTTCCATTAGTAGCCCAATCGACACACAGCGTTACTCTGAGTTGGATAGCTGGGGCCGATGACACAGGGTTTAATATTTATAGAGCTTCGGGAGTTTGTCCCGCCTCTGTTAGTACAACTCCAATAACTACTGGCTTTGCTAAGGTAGCAACTTTAACTTCAGCAACTCCAGCTAATTATGTAGATAGCACTGTAGTTATAGGTACTTATTGCTACTTTATTACTGGAACGGCAGGCGCGGCGCGACTGTATCTCCGCAAAGAGCCGGCAACAATTGTCATTCTGTGCTTGATATATAACGCGCTGCTGACCGAGGCAGGATTGTCAACGCGCTTTTTGGCTATGCGCGACTCCATGATCTATGCAGTTTTTCTTTGGGCGATTTTTGAGATACCGGAATTCAAACTGCGAATGCAGGGAAAGCGAGGCGAACCATGCCAGACGACATGACACCAGGCGGAGGCGGACGGACGCGCAAAATGGTAGCCGGCATGATGGC
>Ga0126381_100001284_pt1 | contig 27097 bp, 25 predicted proteins | sample PanSoiMetPlot_28_FD_96465 | JGI IMG/M metagenome (GOLD analysis project Ga0126381, IMG submission 96465) | Tropical forest soil microbial communities from Panama - MetaG Plot_28 | ecosystem: Environmental > Terrestrial > Soil > Tropical forest > Bulk soil | place: Panama | collected 2016-02-17
AGCAGCACCAGCGGTTCCGCAAACCCGAGCGGCAGTCCAAACATCAGCGGCTCCTGGCGCAGCCCGGCACGCTCGGCCGGCTGCTGCCGACCACGGCGCCGGCGGGCGGAGCGCCCATACGGGCGTGCAGCGCGAGCAGAAGCTCGGTCGCCGGATTGTCGGTGCGATGGATGATGAAGCTCCAGCCGAGCTTGTCGGTCTGCGCCCTGATCTCGGCGCGATGACGCGCGACGCGCGCCTCGTATTCGCTCTTCCAGGCTTCCGCGCGTCCAACCGTGATCTCGCCGGCGCCTTCGGGCTCGATGAACTCGATCCGCCCGGTGTAGGGGAACGTCTCCTCGGCCGGGTCAACGATCTGGATCGTATGGCCGTGGGAGCCGGCGGACGAAAGCTGTGCGAGGGTCTTGCGCACCTCCGCGATCGGGCTCCAGAAGTCCGACACCACCACGATCTCCGAGAGCGAGGAGGGCGCGAAGGCAGCCGGCAGGCTCGAGCGCTCGGTCACGTCGTGCACGACGGCGTTCGCCATCTTGTCGAGCACGTTGCGGCTGCCGGTTGGCCGCATCAGCCCCGGCATGCCGACGCGCTCGCCGGCCTGCACCAGCACCTCAGCGAGCGCGAAAGCCACCACCAGGCAGCGGTCGAGCTTGGATTCCTGGGCCATCGCTGAGCGGAACACCATCGAGGGCGAGCGGTCGGGCCAGATCCAGACCGTATGGGCAGCCTCCCATTCCTGCTCGCGCACATAGAGCTGGTCGTCGCGGGCGGAGCGGCGCCAATCGACCATGCGCGAGGGCTCGCCAGAGAGGAAGTGGCGGTATTGCCAGAAATTCTCGCCCGGGCCGGCACGCCTTCGGCCATGCAGGCCGTGGATGACGGTGGCGGCGATCCGGCGCGATTCAAGGATAAGGCGCGGCAATTGCTCCGCGAGCGTGCGGGCCTGGCCGCTCGCGCTCTGGGTTGCCTTGACCTCGTGCCCCGCTGCTCGTCGCTTCGCCGCCATCGGACTATCCGAAGCGTGCCAGAAGCTTGCCCACCACTCCTTCGACCGTCTTGCCGTCGGCTCGCGCTGCGAAGGTAAGAGCCATGCGGTGCTTGAGGATCGGCTCCGCCATGTCGATCACGTCGTCGATCGAGGGCGACAGCCGTCCGTCGATCAAAGCGCGGGCGCGCGTCACCAGCATCAGCGCCTGGCTGGCGCGCGGGCTCGGCCCCCAGGAGATCAGCTTGCCGAGCTCGCCGGTCTCGGGTCCCGGGCGTGCGGAGCGCACCAGGTTGAGGATCGCCTCCACGACGGATTCGCCGACCGGCAGCCGCCGCACCAGACGCTGGGCGGCGATGAGCTCGTCCGCCGTCATGGTGGGCTTGGGCTTGCTTTCCTCGGTGCCGGTCGTGTCGAACACGATCTTGCGCTCGTTGGCGTGGTCCGGGTAGCCGACGTCGATCTGCATCAGGAACCGGTCGAGCTGCGCTTCCGGCAGCGGATAGGTGCCTTCCTGCTCGATCGGATTTTGGGTGGCGAGCACATGGAAGGGCTTGGGCACGTCGTGCCGGTTGCCGGCGACCGTCACATGCTGCTCCTGCATGGCCTGCAGCAGCGCCGACTGGGTGCGCGGGCTCGCGCGGTTGATCTCGTCCGCCATCAGGAGCTGGGCGAAGATCGGCCCACCGATGAAGCGGAAGCTGCGCTTGCCGGTCGTGCTCTCGTCAAGCACCTCGCTGCCCACGATATCGGAGGGCATGAGATCGGGGGTGAACTGGATGCGGCGCGCGTCGAGCCCGAGCACCACCCCCATGGTCTCGATCAGCTTGGTCTTGGCGAGGCCCGGCAGCCCGATCAAGAGCGCGTGCCCGCCGCAGAGGATCGTGATGAGCGCCTGCTCGACCACCCGCTCCTGGCCGAAGATCACCTTGCCGATCGCCTCCTTGGCGGCGGCGACCTGCGCGCCGGTCGCCTCCGCCTGGCGCACGATCATCTCATCGAGCTTAACCTTGTCGTCTGGCTTCTCGATCACTTCACCGGCCATCGCCATGTGGTCGCTCTCCTGCTGTCCTGTCTGATCCCTGGATCGATTTGTAATGGTCCGGCCCGCCATTGCAACGCGTAAGGCCTATTCCTGTGCCATGACCCACGCAATATTGTGCAATATTCAAGCCATACACGACTTGCCCCGGCTAAGCACGGGGATTTGGGGCCGATATCTCCAGCATTTCGGAAGAATACGCTATTTTTATTGGGCGCGACCCTGCTTTCCGCCGTTCTGCCATGCGCCCCTGTGCTGTACCAGCCCAAGAGGAACGTGCGGCCCATGACCTTGCGGCTTTTCCGCCTTCTCCCCAAGACCTGTCCAAGGCATGGGGCGGCGGCTAAACAAGGCTCGGGATCACGATCGGCAGAGCCGGCGCGCAGGCGCAGATTTGCGGGAAACAATGGCAAACGCGGGGCAGAGCCTCAAAGGCGGTCTCGACGCCATCGCGGGTGCGGCGACAAGCGCAGCGCGGCGCGGCTCGCCGCCGGTCGAACTTTGGAATCCCCCGTTCTGCGGCGACCTCGACCTGCGCATCGCCGCCGACGGCACTTGGTATTACCTCAAGACGCCGATCGGCCGGCCGGCGCTGGTCAAGCTGTTCGCCTCTGTCCTCAAGCGGGAGGGCGAGCGCTACTATCTCGTCACGCCGGTGGAGAAATGCGGAATCCGGGTCGAGGATGCGCCGTTTCTGGCGGTGGAGCTTCGCGTCGAGAAAGAGCGGGGTGTGCAGGTCCTGCATTTTCGCACCAATGTCGATGACTGGGTTGCCTGCGGGGAAGCCCATGGGTTGCGGTTCGAGCCGCAGGCTGCAACCGACGGGCTCAAGCCCTACTTGCACGTGCGCCGCAATCTGTGGGCCAAGGTGACCCGGGCGCTGTTCTATGACCTGGTGGCGCTGGGCGAGGAGCGCGACGTCGACGGCGTGCGCATGTTCGGCATCGCCTCGGGCGGTGCCTTCTTTGCCATGCAGGCGGCCGCTGGCTTGAAGGATTTGGCGTGATGGACGCGGCACTCGCCGGCAAGGAGCGTCCGCTCGGCGAGAATTTTTTCGCGCGCGCGCGGGAGCGGCTCACGCTCGATGTGCCTCCCGCCTTGACCGACCTGACGGCGGACGCGATCCGCGGCGACCTCGATCTCGACCCTTCCGTCTGGGAGCGCGCGGGCGTGACGGCAACGCGGCCCGCGGCCGTACTGGTCCCGGTGATCGACCGGGCGGAACCGATGGTTCTGCTGACCCAGCGCAACGCCAACCTGGCAAGCCATGCCGGGCAGATCGCGTTTCCGGGTGGCGCGATCGATCCCGTCGACCGCTCGCCGGTCGCCGCCGCGCTGCGCGAGGCGCAGGAGGAGATCGGCCTCGATCCCGGCTTGGTCGATCCGATCGGGCATCTCGACCTCTATCTGACCTTCAGCGGTTTTCGCATCCTGCCGACGGTGGCGCGGGTCGATCCGGTCTACCGGGTCGCGCTCAACCGCGCCGAGGTCGACGAGGCCTTCGAGGTGCCGCTCGCCTTCCTGATGGACGCGCAGAACCATGCGCTGCACAGCCGCGACTGGAAGGGCGTCATCCGCCACTACTATGCGATGGCGTTTCCGCAGCGCTACATTTGGGGCGTGACTGCCGGTATCCTGCGCAACCTCTACGAACGCGTCTATCTCGAATGATCGGTGCATCATGATCCGTCCGGTGCTCGTCGAGGTGGCGCTGTTCCTGCTGCCGTTCCTGATCTACGGGGTGTTTCTCTGGGTGGCGCGGGCGGGCGTGATCGACGCCTCCGCGTGGGCGCCGGCGCGGCTCGCGTGGCTCCTGATCGCCGCGCTTGCTCTGATGCTGGGCAGCTTTGTGCTGCTGGCCCAGTTTGGCGGTGCGCCGCCCGGCTCGACCTACGTGCCGGCGCATCTCGACGGGGGCAAGCTGCGTCCCGGGGAAACCAAGTGACCTCGGCGCCGCGCCGGGTCGACGCCGACTGGCTCAAGGCGGGCACCGTCGCGACGCTGCTCGCCCTGCTCGACCGCGACGGCGAGGAGGCGCGCGTGGTGGGCGGGGCGGTGCGCAACGCGCTCATCGGCGCGCCGGTCGGGGAATTCGACATCGCCACCACGGCGCTCCCGCAGGAGGTGATCCGCCGGGTCGACGCCGCGGGCTTCAAGGCCGCGCCGACCGGGATCGAGCACGGCACCGTCACGGTCGTGATCGACCACCACGGCCACGAGGTCACGACGCTGCGCGAGGACGTCGAGACCTACGGGCGCCATGCTAAGGTGGTGTTCGGCCGCGACTGGGTGAGGGACGCAGAGCGGCGCGACTTCACCATCAACGCGCTCTCGGTCAGCCGCGACGGCGTGGTGCACGATCATGTCGGCGGCCTTGCCGATCTTGCGGCGCGGCGCGTGCGCTTCATTGGCGAGCCTTCGGCGCGCATCGCCGAGGACTATCTGCGGGTGCTCCGGTTCTTCCGCTTCCACGCCGCCTACGGGGAAGGCGCGCCCGATTCGGCGGGCCTTGCCGCCTGCATCGCAGCGCGCGCGCATCTCGATCACCTCTCGCGCGAGCGCGTGCGCATGGAGGTGCTCAAGCTCGTGGTCGCGGCCCACGCGGTTCCGACCATGGCGGTGATGGCGGAGTCGGGCCTGTTCCAATGGGTGCTCGGCGGCGTGCCGCAGCTCGCAAGCTTCAGCAACATGGCCAAGCTCGACGCGGCGCTCGATCTGCCGCCCGATCCGGTACGGCGGCTCGGCGCGCTCGCGGTCCTTGTGACGGAAGATGCCGATCGGCTGCGCGATCGTCTGCGTCTCACCAATGCGGAGCACGCGCGCCTTACCAGCATGGCGGACGGCTGGTGGCACATCTCGACCGCAAGCGCCGAGCAGGACGGGCGCGCCTTGCTGTATCGCCTCGGGCGCGAGCGCTTCACCGACCGCGTTCTGCTCGCCTGGTCGCGCGCGCCGCAAGGCGTCGCCGACCACGCTTGGCGCGAGCTCGCGCATCTGCCGGAGCGCTGGGCGCCGCCGACGTTCCCGCTCAAGGCCGCCGACTTTCTCGCCCGCGGCCTCGCCAAGGGCCCCGCCCTCGGAGCCGCGCTGCGTGCCGCCGAGGAGGCCTGGATCGCCCTCGATTTTCCGATGGAGCCCGCGAGCATCGCGGCGATCGCCGACACCGCCGCGCGGCACGCGAAGGCGGGGTAGGGCAGGGCGGGCCACGCGTTGCTGTGACGCGCGTCACACGCGCCGGCTTGGGTTGTGATATCCTCTACGGGCACGTTTGTCTCTGCTTCCTCGGCAGTGAGGGTCACCAAATGATGGAGCGCCGAGAATTCATCGCGCTTCTTGGCGGCGCAGCGGCGTGGCCGCTCACAGCGCGCGCGCAGCAGGCCGGGCAGGTGAAGCGAGTCGGCGTGCTGGCCAGCACCCCCGAGGCCGAATTCCGAGAGCGATATAATTTGTTTAAGGAGAGGCTAGCGCAGCTTGGGTGGGCCGAGCCGCGCAATCTTCGGATCGACATTCGTTGGGGGACCGATGGCAGGCTGCGTGACGCCCTTGCACGAGAACTCGTCGCTCTCACGCCAGATGTGATTCTTGCCGTCCCGGGCCCGGCGGCCGAAGCCGTGCAGCGGCAGACCCGCACAATACCAATCATCTTCAATACCTCGACTGATCCCGTGCAGGCCGGCTATGTGCAAAGCTACGCGCATCCCGGCGGCAACATGACGGGATTCACGGGATTCGAGGCTTCGATCAACTCCAAATGGCTGCAACTGCTCAAGGACGTCGCTCCAAACGTGACCCGGGCGGCGGTCCTTCACAACACGGGCAATGCGCGGGGACGTCGCGATATTGAGACGATTCAGGCGGCAGCTCGCTCATTTGGAATCACTCCGGTCGATGCGGTCGCCAAAGATGATGCTGCCGACATCTCGGCCGTTATCGAAGCGTTTGCGCGCGAGCCGAACGGGGGACTGATCGTCCCGCCCTCCAACGTTTTCTACGCGCACCGCGAGTTGATCGCGATGCTTGCGGACCGGCACCGCCTGCCGGCAGTCTACGACGACCGGATGTATGTGGAAGCGGGCGGACTGATGTCCTACGGTGCCGACCGGTCGGAGAATTTCCCGCGAGCGGCAAACTACGTCGACCGCATCCTGCGCGGCGCCAAGCCGGGCGACCTGCCGGTGCAGGCGCCGACCAAGTACGAGCTGGTGGTGAACCTCAAGACCGCGAAATCGCTCGGGCTCACCATCTCGCACGAGTTCCTGCTGATCGTCGACGAGGCGATCGAGTGACTCGGGCGACGCACATCGCCCACTCGCATCGTCCTGCGCTTGCCACTACATAAGCGGTCGAGGCATGCCCATGCGCAACACCGACCGTCCCGCCGACCTTGCCCGCCGCACCGGAAAGCTGATCGCCGGCCGCGCTGCAGCGCGCGCGGATGCGTTCCGGCGCGAGACGTTCGCGCTGCCGCGGGAAGAGGCGCGGGCCAAGGCGCGCGAGCTGTTCCAGCGCTTCCCCAAGGCCGCCTACCAGACCGAGATCGAGACTTGGCGGGTGCTGCCCGGCGACCGCATCGAGTTCACGGTGCGGCGATTGCCGAGCGCGGATTGAGCTGTAGCCCGCAATAAGTGCGTTTACGCGCGTCTTCGACGCGCTATGGAGCGCAGCGAAATTCCGGGGCCGGCGGTCCAGCATTACGCGCTTCGCGCTCCATGCGGGCTACATCCACGCCTTACGGCCACTTCACTACCGGCGGTAGCGAGGAGAGGATCGATTCCACGTTGCCGCCGGTCTTGAGGCCGAAGATGGTGCCACGGTCGTAGAGCAGGTTGAACTCGACATAGCGGCCGCGGCGCACGAGCTGCTCCTCGCGCTCGGACTCGGTCCAAGGTATCGCGAAATTGCCGCGCACCAGCTCAGGATAGATTTTCAGGAACGCGCAGCCGACGTTCTGCGTGAAGGCAAAATCGGCCTCCCAGTCGCCGCTGTCGAGATAGTCGTAGAAGATGCCGCCGATGCCGCGCATCTCGCCGCGATGCTTGAGATAGAAATAATCGTCGCACCATTGCTTGTATTTGGGGTAGGGGGCGACGGCGGCATGGGCGTCGCAGGCCGCCTGCATGGCGGCATGAAAGGCGCGGGTGTCGGGATCCTCCTGGGTGCGCCTTCGGTCGAGCACCGGGGTGAGATCCGCGCCGCCGCCGAACCAGGCCTTGGTGGTCACCACATGGCGGGTGTTCATGTGCACGGCCGGCACGTGGGGATTGTGCAGATGGGCGATGAGCGAGATGCCGGCCGCCCAGAACCGTGGATCGGCCTCCGCGCCCGGGATGTCCTTGCGGAACTCCGGGGCGAACTCGCCGAAGACGGTCGAGACATGCACCCCGACCTTCTCGAACACCCGGCCCTTCATCAGCGACATCACGCCGCCGCCGCCGGGCGCGCCGGTGTGATCGGTGCGGCTCCATGGGGTGCGCACGAAGCGTCCGATGGCGCGGTCCGCGAGCGGCGACCCGGCCGGCAGCGCGTCCTCGACCGCCTCGAACGCCGCGCAGATGTCGTCGCGCAGCGCGGCGAACCAGGTGGATGCGCGTGCTTTGCGGGAGTCGAGTTGTCCATTGTCCATCGGGACCTCTTGTAGGGTGCGTTAGCGCGAAAGCGCCGTAACGCACCGTCCGCAGGACTTGCGGAAAGCTCAGCCGGTGGGTTACGCGCCTTCGGCGCTAACCCACCCTACAATTTTTTTGCCTCAACGCCTCCCCCGCTGCCATCGCGACCGCCATGGCCACGTTGAGAGATCGCATGCCTCGGCGCATCGGAATGACCAGCCGCGCATCGGCGGCGCGGTGAACCTGTTCCGGCACGCCCGAGGTTTCGCGGCCGAACAGCAGCACGTCCCGATCCTCGAATTCGTGATCGAGGTAGCGGACGCTGCCGCGGGTCGTGAACAGGATCAGGCGCAGGGCGGCCTCGCTTCGCCAGGAAGCGAAGGCGTCCCAGCTCACATGCCGCCGGAGCGCCACCTGGTCCAGATAATCCATGCCGGCGCGGCGGAAGGCGCGGTCGGAGGTCGGGAAACCAGCCGGCTCGATGATGTGGGTTTCAATCCCCAGGCAGGCCGCCAGGCGAAGAATCGTGCCGGTGTTCTGGGGAATGTCAGGCTCGTAAAGGGCGATCCGCATCGGGGGCAGCCTCCCCGAACGGGGCGCCGGGAAAGGCCCCAAAATGCCGCCCGGCACGGGGTTTGTGCGAGTTTTGGACACCCCCGCGATGGCGCACTTGCACTCCCCCGTCAAGGGTGCCAATACAGCCCCCGCTGGGAGCGCGCTGCTCGGCCTCCTGTCGTCTGGACGGAGAGCAGCCGGTTCGCCCGCCACCGCTCTGGCGCCTTGCGCAAGCCGGGGGGCCGCGCGGGCGGGTTGGGGGATCAGCGGGCGAATTGGGGATCAAGAGAGGGATTGCAATCGTGGCAACCATGTCTGCGGCCGAGCCGACGCGTCGCGATTTTCTCTACATCGCGACCGCCGCCGTTGCGGCCGTCGGAGGGGCGGCAACGCTGGTGCCGCTGATCGACCAGATGAATCCGGACGCCTCGACGGTGGCGGCCGGCGCCCCGGTCGAGATCGATCTTGGTCCGATCGCCGCCGGCCAGATCGTCAAGGTGTTCTGGCGCAGCAAGCCGATCTTCATCAGCCACCGCACCCAGAAGGAGATCGACGAGGCGCGGGCCGTCAACGTGGACACACTGAAGGATCCCCAGAAGGATCAGGACCGCGTCAAGCCGATGCACGACCAGTGGCTGGTCGTCATCGGCATCTGCACGCATCTGGGCTGCATCCCGCTCCCGAACCAGGGCGACTATGACGGCTGGTTCTGCCCCTGCCACGGATCGCAGTACGATTCCTCCGGCCGCATCCGCCAGGGCCCGGCGCCGCTGAATCTGGCCATCCCGCCCTACGCATTCCTGTCCGACACCAGGATCCGGATCGGCGAGACTGAATCGGCTCACGCGTGAGCTTCCATCAGAGTCTTTCCAAGGTTTCACCATGAGCGGAAATTCGACCTACAAGCCGCGAAGCGCGTTCATGCAATGGCTGGAGCGGCGGCTGCCGATCGGCGGCTTCATCCATTCGTCCTTCGTGGTCTATCCGACCCCGCGCAACTTGAACTACTGGTGGACCTTCGGGGGCATCCTCACCTTCATGCTGGCGGTGCAGATCGTTACCGGCATCGTGCTGGCGATGCATTACACCCCGCACGTGGACCTCGCTTTCAACTCGATTGAAAGCATCATGCGCGATGTGAACTACGGCTGGCTGCTCCGGTACGTGCACCAGACGGGGGCCTCGATGTTCTTCGGGGCCGCCTACATCCACATGTTCCGCGGCATGTATTACGGCTCCTACAAGGAGCCGCGCGAGGTGCTCTGGATCCTGGGCGTGATCCTGTTGCTGCTCATGATCGTCACCGGCTTCATGGGCTACGTGCTGGTGTGGGGCCAGATGAGCTTCTGGGCAGCGACCGTGATCACCAACCTGTTCTCGGCGATCCCGGTCGTGGGCGACTCGATCGTCACCTGGCTCTGGGGCGGCTTTGCGGTCGGCAATCCGACGCTGAACCGCTTCTACTCGCTGCACTACCTCCTGCCGTTCGTCATCGCCGGCGTGGTGGTGCTGCACATCTGGTCGCTGCACGTGGTCGGGCAGAACAATCCGGCCGGGATCGAGCCCAAGTCCGCGAAGGACACGGTCGACTTCACGCCCTACGCGACCATCAAGGATAGCTACGGGCTGATCCTGTTCTGCATCCTGTTTGCCTGGTTGGTCTTCTACATTCCCAACTATCTCAGCCATCCCGACAACTACATCATGGCCAACCCGGCGCAGACGCCGGCCGAGATCGTGCCGGAATGGTATTACCTGCCGTTCTACGCCATCCTGCGCGCGATCCCCAACAAGCTCCTCGGCGTCACGGCGCTGGGAGCCTCGATCCTGATCCTCGCGTTCCTGCCCTGGCTCGATACCTCGCCGGTGCGCTCGGGGCGCTACCGGCCGATGTTCAAGTTCTTTTTCTGGGTCTTCGTGGTGGTCTGCATCGGGCTTGGCTACCTCGGGTCGAACCAGCCGGTGGGCTGGTACGTGTTCTTCGCCCGCCTGTTCACCCTTTACTACTTCGCCTTCTTCCTGATCATCCTGCCGGTGCTGGGGCTGGTCGAAAGCACCAAGCCGCTGCCCAGCTCGATCGACGATTCGATCGCGCCGGCCAAAGCATGAGCGGGGGGAGAAACACGATGCGCATCCAGCGAAAGCTCCTCGCCCAAGGCCTGCTCGCGGTCCTCATCGCCGGCGCTGTCGCGGCGGCAACCAATCCGGCCGCCGCCCAGGAGACCGAGGCCGCAACGCCGCCCAAGCTCAGCTGGTCGTTTGCGGGACCCTTCGGCACCTACGATCAAGCGCAGCTCCAGCGGGGCTTGAAGATCTATCACGACGTCTGCTCGAGCTGTCACTCGCTCTCGCTGGTCACCTTCCGCAATCTCGCGGACCCCGGCGGCCCCGGCTATTCGCCGGCGCAAGCGGCGGCCTTCGCGGCCCAGTACAAGCTCACCGCCGCCGATCATTTCCCGGCGCCGAACGAGGCCGTGCTCAGCGCATTTCCGGCGAAGCCGCCGGACATGTCGGTGCTCGCCAAGGCGCGCGGCTACAAGCGCGGCTTTCCGGGTTTCGTGTTCGACTTCTTCACCCAATACCAGGAGCAGGGACCCGACTACATCGCGGCGCTCTTGAAGGGTTATGAGAATCCGCCCGCTGGCGTCACTGTCCCGACCGGCACGTTCTACAACAAGTACTTTCCCAGCCATAACATCGCCATGCCGCAGCCGCTGTCCGCGGGCCAGATCATGTACGAGGACGGTACGCAGCCGACGCTCGAGAACTACAGCCAGGACATCGCCGCCTTCCTGATGTGGGCGGCCGAACCGAAGCTCGTCCAGCGCAAGCGGATCGGCTTCCAGGTGATGATCTACCTCATCGTGCTGGCGGGCCTGCTCTACCTGACCAAGAAGAAGGTCTGGCGCGCGGTCGAGAAGCCCGCCTGAGGGCGCTCCGTCGATCCCTCGCGATGTCCACGCGGTGCCGCAGCTCCGGGCGTGAGCAAAATCGCGAGCGCCGGTGTGCGACTTCTTCGAGTGCGAGGGCGCGATTTTGCCCGCCCTACATGAGCTTTTCCCAGAAGTGATCCGGGACGCTGGCGACCACCCATTGGAAGCCGCGCGAGAAGAGCCCGGCCATCACCACGAACGCCAGAATCCCGAAGGCGGTCATCGCCATGGTCCAGAATGCGGCGGCGATCCGCCCGAAGGCGGCGAGGGCGTGGCGGAACATCATGACAAGCAAAGCCGCCAGCGCCGCGATCGCGACGATCCCGAGCGCGATCTTCCAGCCCGGCAGATTGGCCCACGACATGTGGAAGACGGCCGCGATTTGCGCCCATGACCACTCCCACAAGGCTTCCATCGTGCGCAGGAACCACGCGAAGCCCTGCAGGATGAGCTGCAGCAACTGATGCACTGCCTGATTCATGTCAGCCTCCGTTACAGTTACGCAGCCTGACTATCGAAGTACGGTACGCAGCCTGACTATCGAAATCCCCGCCAGAAGAAGAAGGAGCGAAACGGCGATTGATACTGATTCTGATATTGAGACCGATAGCGGTCCTCGGAATACGGTTGAGCTCCGCCCCAGTAATTCCGATCCCAGGCGCCTCGATCGGAATTGTAATTGTTCCAGCTTTGCCGTTCCTGCGGCTGGTCGTCGTCTCCCCGGGCGTATCTGCGTGATCCGCTGTCGCGGGAGATCAGGGCGTAGCGCGCATCAACCGGGCGACCCTTCTCATCGCGCAGGAGGCATTCGTCGTCCTCCCCTCGCGTCCGCGCGCGCCGGCGTCCGTCGTTCGATCCGCAGGTGAGCCGGCTTGCGGCCTCGGGGGAGGGCGGCGCCAGCACGGTCTTCGGCACGCCCGCATCCCAGGCCGCCTGAATGATGCGCTCGAAGATCGGCGCCGCCACATGTGCCCCGGTTGCGCCATCGCCCAGCGTGCGCTTGCCGTTCGCATTGTCGTAGCCGACCCAGACCGCGATGGTGACGTCGTTGGTGAAGCCGACGAACCAGGCGTCGTTCTGGTCCTCGGTGGTGCCGGTCTTGCCCGCCACATAGGGCGCAAGCGAGCTGAGCGCGCGCGCGGTGCCGCGCAGCAGCACGCCCTGCATCATGGTCTTGAGCTGGTAGAAGGCCGCGTGGTCGCTGGCCGAGAGGTCGGGTGGCGGCGCACCCTCGCTGCGGTAGACGATCTCCCCGTCCTGCTTGATCGAATCGACCACATGCGGTGTCGGCCGCGTGCCTTCATTGGCGATCGCCGCGTAGAACGCCGCCAGATCGATCGGCCGCACCGGCTGGGCGCCGAGCACGAAGGGATAGAAGTGCACGCACTCGCGGTAGATGTGCTCCTCGGTGGCGAGCGCGCACAGGCGTTCGAGGCTGTCCGCAGGCTTGGCCGCGATCCCTCCGTCAAGCAGATGGACCGTCGCGAGATTGCGCGAGTTCTCGAGCGCCTGCCGCAGGGTGATGACGCCGCTGTAGCCGCCCTCGTAATTTTTCGGCGACCAATAATCTTCCTCGCGCTTGCCCCCGTTGATCGGCGGGAAGGTGATGGGCTCGTCCCGAATCAGTGTGTTTGGCTGCAGCCCTTTCTCCAGCGCCGCCAGGTACGACAATGGCTTCAGCGCGGAGCCGGGCTGTCGCTGCGCCTGGGTGACCCGGTTGAGCTGGCTCAGCGGATAGGAGAAGCCGCCCGTCACGGCGAGAATCCGGCCGGTCTTGTTCTCCAGCACCACCGCCGCGCCCTGCACCTCGGGCCGCACCCGCAGCTCCGCGCGCGCGGATTTGCCTTTCGCATCGCCGACCTGCACGAAGACGACGTCGTAGAGCTTGAGGGCGGCCTGGATCCTGTTGCTGCCGACCGAGAGCGGCAGGACGCGGCCGTCCGCGAGCCCCACCCGCAGCCCCGAGCGCTTGCCGGCTGCCTCCAGAACCACGGCGGGCCGCCAGTGCACGTCGTAGAGGGGCAGGCGGGCATTGCTCAGCGCGCGCTGCCAAGCCGGCTTGTCCCCCGCTTCGCCTTCCAGCCGCCGGATCGCGACCGCAAGATTGGCCTCCGGCCCCTGGAAGTGCACCCGCCCGGCGTCGCGCTCGTAGCGGAACAGCCCTTCCTGCAGGGCTCCTTCCACTCCCGCCTGCAAGTGCGGATCGATCGTGGAGTTGACCGTGTAGGAGCCGGCGGTGAGACCCTCGATGCCGGCCGCCGATTTCATCTCGCGCGCGACCTGATCGACGAAATGGAAGCCGATGTTTCGGCCGGGCTGTTCACGCGCGAGCAGCGCCGGCATCAGGGTGCGCGCCTGCGCGGCATCCTCGGCGGTGATGGCGCCGTCTTCCTGCATCCGGGTGAGGACGTAGGCCAGCCGCTCGCGCAGGCGCTCGGGATGGCGGTTGGGGCTGAAATAGGTCGGGCCCTTGGCGAGCGCCGCGAGCAGCGCCCCCTCGGCGAGCGTGAGCTTGCTTGCCGTCTTGCCGAAGTAGGTCCGCGCCGCCATCTCGATGCCCCAGGAATTGCGCCCGAGATAGATCGAATTCAGGTACAGCTCGAGAATCTCGTCCTTGCTGAAGTCATGCTCGACACGCACGGTGAGCGCGAGCTCGCGCATTTTGCGCTCGTAGCTGACCTCGTCGCCGACCAGGAGATTCTTCACCACCTGCTGGGTGATCGTGGAGCCGCCTTGCGGCCGCGCGCTTTGGCTGAGGTTGGCGATGAACGCGCGGATGATGCCGTGCTCGTCAATGCCGTGATGCTCGTAGAAGCGCTTGTCCTCGGCGGCGATGAAGCCCTTCTGCACCGCGACCGGGATGTCGGCGAGCGGCGTCCAGATGCGCCGCTGGTCGGTCTCGAACACTTCCGCGAAATGGCCGCCGCTGCCGTCGAGGATGGCGGTCGCCGCGGTCTTTCGATAATCCTTGAGCCGCGCGTCATCGGGCAGGTCGGCCATCGTCGTGTTGTAGAAATCGATCACGGCGCCAAGGTCGACATCCCATTTCGGAACGCTTTGATTGGTGCAGAACTGGCGATAGGCGTTGTTGAGGTCCTTGAAATTGAGGCCGCGAAAGGCCGCATTGGAGCTGCTGATCGCCTCGGGATCGTCCATCGCCACGGAAATCAGATCCTCAACGTTGATTTTGTCGATGTCGAACACCTGGAGCATGTGCTGGCAGCCGGCCTTGAGCAGCGCAGCGACTTGTTTCTGATCGGCAGTGCGATCGAAGCTGGTCTTCAGCGTATCGGGAGCGGTGGTTGCCTGGCTGAGCGTGAGCGCAGTGGCAAAGATCTTGATTAGGAGCGTGTCCATCGGGCAGGTGACCGTTCAATGAGACTTGAAGCTGGCGCAGAAAGGCAAAGGTCAACGAAACAGTCGGTTCGAAAGTTCCAACGCCCGCCGCAGCTGATAGCGGACCGGCGACGCCGCTTCATGCGCTGGTTCCCGCACACACCGGATTGTGATCATCTCCGCGCGCAGCAGAACCGCAACAAAACCGCGGCGGAACCTTTGTACTCGACATCCGTTTCGTATCCACCGAGACCGGAGGTGCAACATGTTCAAAAGTCTCGATATCATGGACCACATGGAAGTGGTGGGCTCGGACGGCAAGCACATCGGCACCGTCGATCATTTGGAAGGCGCCGACCGGATCATGCTGACCAAGGATGATCCCAAGGCCGGCGGCAAGCATCATATGATCTCGATCGATTGGGTCGACTACGTGGACCAGAAGGTCCATCTCAACAAGCCGTCGAGGACCGCAATGACGGAATGGCAGACGGCGGCCTAAGTCTGCCGAAGCGCGCGCCGGAACCGTTCCGGCGCGCGCCCTAAAGTCCGGAACCGGACTCCTAATCAAGTTTCCTCGGGAACCAAATCCACCAGAGATTTGTTGTGACCCGCGCCCCGTTCGGGGCGCTGCGGTTCTTGCGGAAAAAAGAGCAGGACTATCGCGCGTGAGATCGCCTGGACGAGCTACGGACTTCGCCTGCCGAACCTGCGGTTCGGTGGCGGTGGTCTATCCCGATGAGCTCAGCGACGACGCCCCGGTCCGGTGCCACCGCTGCCAGACCGTGTTGTACACGCTGGCGGAATTCAGGCGTGTCGCCGCCCGAAAGTTGAAGCGATTTGAATCTTCTGTCGCCTCGCGCGGTTACGCCTTCTTTATGCCAAGCTCCAAGAGCCCCTGATTAGAGCCGCTGATTGCTGGTATCGGCGTCTGGCGCGTGCGTCGGGCGCCCGCCCCACGCGCCGCGGTGCCAAACGGCGTCACGGCCATGGGGCGAGGCCAATCACGGCCCGATTGAAACCGAATCCGCGGCTGTGCGTTGCACCCTTGGCTCGCCCAAGGGGCAGGCGGCCCGCGTGGGAGGCGCGCCCGATTCAATGGATAGCTTTTGCGGTTATGCCGCTCGACCGGTGGCGTTCATCGCGCGCTACCTGCGCCGGCGGGCATTGTCCCATGGCGCAATCCTGCTCCTGGTCCTGGCCGCCGTGGGCTGCTCGGTGACGACTCAGTACGGCGTGAAGTTTCTGGTCGACGCGCTCTCGGCTCCCGCCGCCGGCGGGGCCGCGTGGCTCGCCTTCCTGGTGCTGATGAGCCTGATCGCCGCCGACAATCTCCTGTGGCGCGTGGCGAGCTGGATCGCGAGCTCGGCCTTTGTGGCGGTGAGCGGGGATCTGCGGCGGGATTTGTTTCGCCATCTGACCGGTCACGCCCAGAGCTACTTCGCCGACCGGATGCCCGGCATGCTGACGAGCCGCATCACCGCGACCTCGAACGCGGTCTACACAATCGAGAACATGTTCGTCTGGAACGTGCTGCCGCCCTGCGTCGCCACGGTGGCGGCGATCGCCTTCGTGTTGACCGTGAGCGGCGCGATGGCGGCGGTGCTGGTCGTGATCGCGACGATCGTTGTCGTCGCCATGTTTCACCTCGCCGCGGCGGGCCGGCCGCTGCATCACGACTTTGCCGACAAGGCGGCCGCCGTCGACGGCGAGATGGTCGATGTGATCAACAATCTGTCGGTGGTGCGCGCCTTCGGCGGGATCCGACGCGAGCACGGCCGCTTCGATGCGACGCTCGCGCGCGAAACGCTCGCGCGGCGGGCGAGCCTGCGTTACCTGGAGAAGCTGCGGCTCGGCCATGCCGTCACCACTGTGGTGCTGACGATCGGCCTTTTGGCCTGGGCGATCGCGCTATGGGAGCGGGGCGCGGCGACGACCGGCGACGTGGTGCTGATCTGTACGCTCGGGCTTTCCGTGCTGCACGCCACCCGCGACCTCGCCGTCGCGCTGGTCGATGTGACCCAGCACATGGCGCGTCTGGCGGAGGCGCTGGCGACGCTGCTCGTTCCCCATGCGCTGCGCGACCATCCGGAGGCGGCGCCGCTTGTCGAGCGCAAAGCCAGCGTGGCCTTCCAGGGAATCACGTTCGCCTATCCGGACGGGCGCAAGGTGTTCGCCGATTTCAGTCTGCGGGTCGATGCCGGGGAGCGCCTCGGCCTCATCGGGCCCTCCGGCAGCGGCAAGTCGACCCTGTTTACGCTGCTGCAGCGCTTCTATGATCCCGATGGCGGCAAAATCCTCATCGACGGCCAGGACGTCTCGCGGGTGACGCAGGAGAGCGTGCGCGCCGCCATCTCGGTGGTGCCGCAGGACATCTGCCTGTTCCATCGCTCCGCCATGGAGAACATCCGCTACGGCCGGCCGGATGCCTCCGACGCGGAGGTTCTGGAAGCGGCGGTCGCGGCGCGCTGCCTCGAATTCATCGAAGCTTTGCCGCAAAGCTTCGACACCCTCGTGGGAGATCGCGGCGTCAAGCTCTCAGGCGGTCAGCGCCAGCGCGTCGCCATCGCCCGCGCGTTCCTCAAGGACGCGCCGATCCTCCTGCTCGACGAGGCGACCTCCGCGCTCGACACCGAATCGGAGGAGGCGATCCGCGAAGCGCTGAGCCGCCTGATGCGCGGGCGCACGGTCATCGCGATCGCGCACCGCCTGTCGACGCTGCGCAGCTTCGACCGGATCGTGGTGATGCAGGACGGCCGCATCGACCAGGACGGCCCGCCCGCCAAGCTGATGCGCAGCAGCGGCCCCTACCGCACGCTGCTGCTCCAGGAAATGAACCGTCTTTCGAAGGAAGCCGCCTGATCGGCGGCGGGGGGCGAGCACTGAAAATCGTCAATGTTGCCGGTTGTTGAAGGAGGATTACCAATGCGAATTGCTCAAGTGGCGCCGCTGACCGAAGCCGTGCCGCCCAAGCTTTATGGGGGCACCGAGCGGGTGGTCTACTGGCTGACCGAAGAGTTGGTTGCGCTCGGTCACGACGTCACGCTGTTCGCGAGCGGCGACTCGCGGACCTCGGGCACGCTCGAGGCCGGCTGGCCGAGGGCGCTGCGCCTAGACGGCGCCATTCGGGACGCGAACGCGCTCCATATGATGATGCTCGAGCGCGTGCGGCGGCGTGCTGGCGACTTCGATTTCCTGCATTTCCACCTGGACTATTATTCGTTCTCGCTGTTCTCCCGGCAGCCGACGCCGTTCGTGACCACGCTGCACGGACGCCTCGACCTGCCGGAGCACCAGCCGGTGTTCACCACGTTTTCGTCGGTGCCAGTGGTGTCCATCTCCAATTCCCAGCGCCGGCCGCTGCCGCAGGCCGGCTGGGTCCAGACGATCCATCACGGGGTGCCGGAGCGCCTTCTGGTGCCGGTCCCGGGCAAGCGCGATTACATCGCGTTTCTCGGCCGCATCGCCCCCGAGAAGGCGCTCGACCGCTCGATCCGGATCGCCGAGCGCTGCGGCATCCCGCTCAAGATCGCCGCCAAGGTCGACAACGTTGACCGCGACTATTACGAGGAGCGCATCCGTCCGCTCATCCGCCCGCCGCTGATCGAATATATCGGCGAGATCGGCGACCACGAGAAATCCCGATTCCTGAGCGGCGCGCTGGCGCTGCTGGCGACCATCGACTGGCCGGAGCCGTTCGGCTTGGTGATGATCGAGGCGATGGCCTGCGGCACGCCTGTGATCGCCTTCAACCGCGGCTCGGTACCGGAAATCATCGAGGACGGATTGACCGGCTTCATCGTCGAGGACGAAACCAGCGCGGTGGCCGCCGTCAAGCGCCTCCCCGAGCTCTCGCTTGAAAAAATCCGCCGCCGCTTCGAAGAGCGGTTCACCGCCCGCCGCATGGCGAACGACTACCTTGCGGTCTATCGCAGGCTGATGAACGAGAAGGCCGCCGCCCCGCCGCACCTGCGACTCGTCGGCGAGCAGGTTGCGCAACGGGCGAGGGGGTAAGAGCAGCTTGGCTCAGTGGCCGGCGGCTTCGTTGCTCTCAAGCTGCAACTCGCCCGCGGATCCATCAGTGGATTTCGCGCCCAGCACCGGTGCAGCCGTCAGCTTGAGCTCGGCGTGGTAGGCCATCACGACCTTCTTTGCCTCGTTCAGCGTCGCCCTTCGCCAGCGGATTTCGTGATGGTCTATCCCGCCGATGCTGTGAACGGTGCGTGTCTCCTCCGCTTGCAGCAGAAAACTGCCGACCATGTTTGGATCGGAATCGGTTGGGCCCTGAAAATCAATACGACCGGTTGCAACCCAACCGTCTTCTTGCGCTTGCCCGGCGTCAGCCGCGGGGCGGCGTGCCTTAAGCACAATGATACCTAACAAGGCCATGAAGAAGCCGGCCGCGCCGAGCCAAAACCATTGGCTACTGATCACATCCCATACCATTGATTTTTCCTTCGTTTTTGGCGCGAAGAAGGGAATCAAGAAGAACAGGCAATGTGTCAAATTAGAGGGATAACGATACCTACAGTTTTACGAATTTCACAAGTTATTGAGTATTAAATTCACAGGGGGATTTTGTGGGCCACTTGAGCAAAAACGCTCAGCCTGCGCAGCAGTCTATGTCTGATATCTCACCCAAGGCGTTCGGCAGATGAAACGCAGCCGGCCGATTACTCGGCGAAGCTCGAGACGGGCGGCGCCAGACGCGGGGGGTCGTCTTCATCGTCGACTGGCCGCGTCTCCGGCATAAACGCAAACACCAATGCCAGCCCCGCGGCGGCCACCGCGGCAAGCCCCAGGAACGCCGCTTCATTGCCGAGGTGGTCGCTCATGTAACCCGCGAGCGTGGTGGAGAGCGAGGCGCCAATACCGACCGCGGTGCCGATGATGCCTTGCCCCAGATTGAAGCGGCCGGTGCCGCGGGTGAGGTCAGCCACCACCAGCGGTCCCATGATGCCGAGCACGGCCGCCGAGATGCCGTCGAGCGTCTGCGCGGCGACCAGCAAATAGGGGCCCGGCAAGGTCGCAAACAACAGGCCGCGCAGGGGCAGCGCCGCAAAGCCCATGAGGATGAGCGGGCGGCGGCCCCATTCCTGTGCGCGCCTTCCGACCCAGGGCGAGATGAGGGCGACGCCCAGTTGCGGCACCACGATACAGGCCGCGATCAGCACGGTTGCCCAGTCGCGCGAGCGCATCGTCACCACGCTGGCCATGAGCGGCAGCATGGCCGCATTGGCGAGCTGGAACAGCAGGATGCAGGCGGCGAAGACGATCAGCGCGCGGCCCGGTGCCGACCGGAGCAGGGTTGCGACCGGCGTATGGTGAGCCGGTTCCGGCTCTCCGCCATGCGCCTTCTTGAAGTCGATCTCCCGATTGCGGATTTGGGACAGAGCCAGCAGCGCCGGCCCCAGCAGCCCGGCGGTGACCAGGAACACGGCGCGGTTCGACACGAAATAGCCGATGGCGCCCATGACGGCGGCCGCAAGTCCGTTGCCGATCGAGGCGAAGCGGGCGTTGCGTCCCAGCCGCTCGCTGATCCGGTGATGCCCCACGAGGCCGAGGCTGATGGCGGCGATCGAGGGGCCGAGCACGCAGCTCGCGCCCGCATGCAGCACCGCCGCGGCCAGTATCACCGGAAAGATCGGCCAGGCCGCATAGGCGAGCGCGCTCACGCTGATCGCCGCGATGGCGATGCCGGCGACAACCGTCTCGTAGCGGGCCGCGTCGACGATCGCGCCGCCCGGCATCTGACCGATCAGGCCGACGAGGCCGCCGATGGTCAGGACGAGACCGATGTCGACCTGGGTCCAAGCCTGCGCCGTCAGATAGACCGAGATGAACGGCCCGAAGCCGGTCTGCACGTCGGCCACGAAGAAGATGAACCAGTCGAGCCCGCGCAGGCTGCGCTTGGATGGAATCGACCGCGCCTCCCGCAGCTTGGCGGCTCTCAGGTCCATCACGTGTGCTCCCAGCGGCCGGGCAGACCTCGTTGCATCTGACATGCGGGATCGAATCGGCATTCTGGCGGCCGCCGCCCAAGGGCGTACCGCCGCGTGGCGCGGAAGGAAGCGTCAATCTTGTGACGCCGATGTGGTGGAGCTGGTGATCATCATCGGCTTGGCGGGCTTATACTCCGGCGCGGCACGCACCTGGTCGGCACTGAGCTCGACGGAGATGCGGCTGCGTCCGTCGCCGCCCGCGTCGAAACGCAGGAGGCTCCAGTCGACCGCGATCTTGCGGCTGCCCACCCCCAGGAAACCGCCGAAGTCGATGACAACGGCGCGCGGCTGCGCGGTCCGATCGACGACTACGTCGATGACGCGCCCCATGTTCTCGTCGGCGTTGCTGCGCACCTCCTTGCCCAGGACACCTTCCACATCCTGCCGGTCGAGCGGGATCGCGGCCGGCTGGACCACGACCTCAGAAACATCGGGATCATCGCGCAGGCCATCGGCAAGGGAGCTGGCCGACAACGCGATGAGCATTCCGGCCACCAAGGCGGTTCCATGAGCAAGGCGCATCAACCCCTCCCGGGCAATGAAGCTGGGATCATTACTAAAGCGGAGCTTGCGCCGCGGTTCCCCGGGCGAAGATGAAATTCGCTGCGGGGCCTTCGAAATCCGGTGGAGGTCGGCCGATAACCGTGCAGCGTTCTCAGCGCGAAAACACGACCGAGACCTGGAGATTGCCCTCGGTCCGCAGCACCTCGACCGACGCGACCTCGTCACGCCGCCTGATCCGAAGATCGATGCTGGCGCGCCCCATCCGCAGCTTGCGCAGGATCACTTCGTCGAGGAAGGCCGGCAGGCGCGGATTGCGCAGGCGGATTTCGTTGCCGGCCGGATCGAACTCAAGCCCTAGCGAAGCTTCCAGCAGGGTGAACGGGGTTGCGCTTGCCCAGGCCTGCGGCGCGCAGGCGACCGGGTAGAGGGTCGGGCCGGCGCCGCGGCTGCGCTGGAAACCACAGAACAGCTCTGGCAATCGCCGCAGATCCATGTAGGCCGCTGCCTCGAAGAGCCCAGTGAAGAGCTGCTCGATCTGACGCTTCAGACCGTACCGGGCAAGCCCCAAAGCAATCAGCGCATTGTCATGGGGCCATATGGAACCGTTATGGTAGGACATCGGATTGAAGCGCGCTTCCCCGCGCGCTACCGTGCGGATGCCCCAGCCGGAAAAGAAGTCCGGCCGCGACAGGCCGTCGGCGATTTCGGCCGCCCGCTCCTGGCGCGCGATGCCGGTGAACAGCACCTGGCCGGCATTGGAGGTGCGCACCCGGCAGGGTTCCTTCGCGCCATCGAGCGCGAGCGCATAGGTGCCAAGGTCGGGGCACCAGAAAGCCGCCTCGAAACGCCGCGCGAGCCGGTCGGCGTCCGCTTCGAGCTTCAGGGCTTGCGCCTCATGCCCGAGCCGGCGCGCGCAACGGGCCGCCAGGCGCTTGGCGGCGAACACATAGCCTTGCACCTCGGCGAGCGCGATCTGACCCTCCGCCGTGCGGCCGTCCGCATGGAATATCGCGTCATGGGAATCCTTCCAGCCCTGGTTGGCGAGGCCCTGTTCGGTCGCCCGCCGGTACTCCACAAAGCCGTCCCGATCAGGGTCGCCAGGGCCATCGATCCAGCCCAGCGCTGCCTCGATCGAGGGCCACACCTCGCGGATCGTGTGATCGTCGCCGGTGCGCTCCGCATAGAGGCCGGCCAGCACGACGAACAGTGGCGTCGCGTCGACGCTGCCGTAATAGAGCCCGAACGGAACCTCGCGCAGCGCCGCCATCTCGCCGGCGCGCATCTCATGTAGAATTTTTCCGGGCTGCGCGTCCGCGGAGGGGTCATCGGCTTTGGCCTGATAGGCGGCCAGCCGCCGCAGCACGCCGCGCGCAACGGCAGGATCGAGCCACAGCATCTGCAGCGCGGTGATCAGTCCGTCGCGTCCAAATGTCGTGGAGTACCAGGGAGTGCCCGCATAGGGATAGGGCCCCTGCGGCGTATCGGTCATCAGCATGTGCAGGTCGGCGATCGAGCGGCAGAGGCACTCGTTGAAAATGTCGTTCGACGTCTCGACGGTGGTGGCGTCGCGCGTGCATGTCCGCAGCTCCTTGCGCGCCGACCGCAGCGCGCGCGTGAACGGCACGGGGCGCGGCTCTACCGGCTGGTCGCAAGCGATCGTGAGGCAAATCGAGCTCGTCGCCTTGGGGCCAAGCGTCAGGTTGTAGAGGGCCGAGCCGGTAGAAAGCTCGTCCGGCGGCGGATCGAAAGTCAGCACGGTGCGACGATCCCTGCCGTCGAGCCCATGGTAGGTGAGCGCCACCCGGCCTTGCCCGAGGAGGTTTCGCTCGGCGATGCCGCGGCGCTGCCGGCCGATCCCGCGCACCTCGAAGAGATCGGCGAAATCGCTGTCGAAGTTCATGGTTACGGCAAGATCGACCGGCTGCTCTCCGTAGTTGCGCACCAGCAATCGCTGGTAAGCGGCACCGCGCCAGAGAAAGATTCTTCGCATCACATGCAGAAGATCCTTCTGCAGGATCAGCGAATCGCCTTCATAGATGTCCGGATTGCTCTGATCGATCGCCAGCCAGGCATTGTCGTCGCGCAGGTTCGAGCCGAGCAGCAGCGGTTGCTGGCCGTTCAGCAGCGTCTCCAGGAGGGAGAGAAACCGTGTGTCGGCATGGAACAACCCGTCGGGACCGCCGGCCGATACGCCGATGTCGCCGTGGCTGTCGAGAACGATGAATGTATCGCCCGACTTGAGGGTACGGCGCGGCCTTGCCGCCGGAGCGGTCGCCGCGATGTAGAACGGGACCTCGGGCGCTGCCTCGACGGGAAGGTCGATGACGCGCGCGATGTTGTCGGCAGTCATGGCGCCTCGGATGTGGGCCTGAGTCAACGGAACGCAAGTCGCGCGCGCGCGGTTCCGCTGGACCTGCGGGGCGGCAATGCAAAAGCGGCTGGACGACCTCAAGAAGTTGCATTAGCGTGCGGCTTCAAGGACTTGCGGCGCCATCTTTGAACCAAGCTTCCCGCCCGGCGCCCGCGAAGGCATCATGACCAAGGCTATCCTGGGCGTCATCGGCGGATCGGGTATCTACGATCTGCCGGGCCTCGAAGGCGTGCGCGAGGAGCGCGTCGCGAGTCCGTGGGGCGAGCCGTCGGCGGCCTTGCGAATCGGCGAGATTGCCGGCCTGCCGGTGGTCTTTCTCTCGCGCCACGACAAGGGGCATCGCCTGTCGCCCTCCGACATCAACTATCGGGCCAATATCGACGTGCTCAAGCGCGCGGGCGTGACCGATCTCGTCTCGCTCTCCGCCTGCGGCTCGTTCAAGGAGGAGTTGCCGCCCGGCACCTTCGTGCTGGTCGATCAGTTCGTCGACCGCACCCACGCTCGCGAGAGCTCGTTCTTCGGCAAGGGCTTCGTGGCCCATGTCTCGATGGCGCATCCGGTCTCGCCGCGCCTGCGCATCCATCTCGCGGCGGCGGCGGAAGCCGAAGGCATCGCGATCGCCCGCGGCGGGACTTACGTATGCATGGAGGGCCCGCAATTCTCTACCCTCGCCGAGAGCCTGACCTACAAGGGGCTCGGCTATTCGGTGATCGGCATGACCAACATGCCGGAGGCCAAGCTCGCCCGCGAGGCGGAGATTTCCTACGCGACCGTCGCCATGGTGACGGATTTCGACTGCTGGCACCCCGACCACGACGCGGTGACCGTGCAGGACATCATCCGGGTGCTCACCGCCAATGCCGACAAGGCCAAGCGCCTGACCGCCCGTTTGGCGCAGATTTTCCCGCGCGAGCACGAACCATGCCCGATCGGCTCCGACCGCGCGCTCGACACCGCGCTCATCACCGCCCCCGAAGCGCGCGACCCGGAGCTTCTCAGGAAACTCGATGCGGTGGCGGGTCGTGTGTTGGGCAAGCACTCGTAGCGTGTAGCCCTAATGAAGTGCGAAGCGCCGTAATCCGGGAGCGGCCTTCCCGCATTGCGCTGGCGCTCCATGCGGGCTACGACCCCTCCATGCCGGTTCCCACCTAGAGACTCCAATGGTCAGCCCCCAACTCGAGCACGACCTCAAGACCTCGATCCGCACCATCCCGGATTATCCCAAGCCGGGAATCATGTTCCGTGACATCACCACGCTCTTGGGCGATGCGCGCGCGTTCCGCCGCGCGGTCGACGAGCTGGTGCAGCCCTGGGCCGGGATGAAGATCGACAAGGTGGCCGGCATCGAGGCGCGCGGCTTCATCCTGGGCGGCGCGGTTGCCCACCAGGTCTCGGCCGGCTTCGTTCCGATCCGCAAGAAGGGCAAGCTGCCGCATAAGCGGGTCAGCATCGCCTATTCGCTCGAATACGGGCTCGACGAGATGGAGATGCATGAGGATGCGGTCGTCCCCGGCGAGCGCGTCATCCTGGTCGATGACCTGATCGCGACCGGGGGCACCGCCGAAGGCGCCGTCAAGCTCCTGCGCCAGATGGGGGCCCAGGTGCTCGCCGCCTGCTTCATCATCGATCTGCCGGACCTCGGCGGCGCCGACAAGCTGCGCAAGCTCGACGTTCCGGTGCGGACGCTGCTGGCGTTCGAAGGCCATTGAGCAGCTCGGGTCATCGCACATGGATAAACCTTTGCAGGTGCGGGGAGGCACGCTCATCGACGGCACCGGGCGTGCGCCGGTCGAAAACTCCGCGATCGTCATTCAGGGGAACCGGTTTGCCCGCGTCGGCCGAGCCGACGAAATTGCGGTCCCGCCCGGCACCCAGGTGATCAACGTGTCCGGCAAGACAGTGCTGCCGGGTTTCATCGACGGCCACGGCCACCTCGAGGATTTCCACGGCGAGCTCTATCTGCATCTGGGAATCACCACCTGCGTGACCATCAATATTTTCCAGGACGGTCCCTGGACGCGGGCGCAGAAGCGCGGCACCGAGCTTGGCAAGATCCGCGGGCCGCGCATCTGGATGGCGGGCCGCGCGATCGGCGGCGAGCGGGCAGAGCCCGCAGCGCCCGACGGCCGCACCGCACGCGGCAACATCGTGGTCACGACGCCCGATGAGGCGCGGGCAGCGGTCCGCAAGAAGCACGACCTCGGCCACGAGGTCATCAAGCTGACCGAGTTCCTCCCCTTGGATCTGGTCGCGGTGGTGACCGACGAGGCGCATCGGCTCGGCATGCCGGTCACCACCCACAGTTCGGACGCGATCCAGTCGGCGCGGGCGGGGGTCGACGCCATCGAGCACATCTGGTCGGTCGGCAACAGCTCGCTCCTCTATCCGCCCTCGCGGCTGCGCCTGCACGACGACCGGCTCGCCGGCCTGATCGATCAGGAGATCGCCGGCTCCTATTACGAGCCGGAGAACTACGATCCCATCATCGCCGCCATGGTGGAGAACGGCGTGGCGTGGACTCCCACCATCGCCAAGTGGCTGCGCCCGCTCTCGCCCAGCGCCCCGCGCTTCCGCGCCCGCGAGAGCGAGATTCTCGACAACCCCAAGGCCAACCTGCCGGGCGCGGTGCGCGCGGTGACCGAGCTCGCCTATGACAAGCTGATGAAGCGCTACAAGCCCGATGCGCTCGCCCGCGCCAGGATCGGCTACGAGAAGGCGAACGAGTTCATCCGCCGGTTCGTGAACGCGGGCGGCATCCTCAAGGAAGGCTCCGATCCGCCCCGCGGCATGGCCGGCATGCTGATGCATGAGGCGATGGTGATGGACGTCGAGGCCGGCGTGCCGCCGATGACCGCCATCGTGGCGGCGACGCTGAACGTCGCCAAGACCTTCAAGAAGGACAAGGACTACGGCAGCGTCGAGCCCGGCAAGGTCGCCGATCTCGCCATCATCGAGGGCGATCCGCTGAAAGACATCTGGGCCACCCAGAACGTCAAGATGGTGGTGATGGACGGCAAGCCGGTCGATATTGCGTTCACCGGCTACAAGAACCCGATCCCCTCGTTCTACGCCTACCAGACCCTGCCGATGGAGCTCGCCATCGAGCCGGGCTTCGTGCTGGAAGGCGAGGGCCCGATCACGCTCAAGGTGCGCGGGGAGGGCATGTGGCCGTTCCATCGCGTCATGCTCAAGCGCGAGTTCGGCAGCCTCTTCAATTTCAACGCCACGGAGCTGCCCACCCGCTACGTCTCCAAGACCGAGCTCGAGGCCGAGATCGCGCCCGAGCTGCTCACCCCCGCCGGCACCTACACGGTCACCGTGAAGGGCGAGGGCGAGATTCTCCCGGAATCCCACCGCGCGCATTTGATCGTCGGGTTCAGGGATTGAAAGGCGTGCCGTGATTCAGTCGGCCGAGCCCATCCCCATCTCGGTGCTCACCGGTTTCCTCGGCAGCGGCAAGACCACGGCGCTCAACCGCCTGCTGCGCCAGCCCGCCATGGCCGGCACCATGGTGATCGTCAACGAGTTCGGCGAGATCGGTCTCGATCACGAGCTGATCGAGACCGCTGACGAGGACACGGTCCTGCTGCGCAGCGGCTGCCTGTGCTGCACCATCCGCAACGACCTGATCGATACGCTGCAAAGCCTGTCCCGCCGCCGCGAGCTCGGCTCAAGCCACGCCTTCGATCGGATCGTGATCGAGACCACCGGGCTTGCCGACCCGGCCCCGATCCTGCAGGCGCTGCTGACCGACCCGGTCGTCGCC
>Ga0126381_100001285_pt1 | contig 27082 bp, 23 predicted proteins | sample PanSoiMetPlot_28_FD_96465 | JGI IMG/M metagenome (GOLD analysis project Ga0126381, IMG submission 96465) | Tropical forest soil microbial communities from Panama - MetaG Plot_28 | ecosystem: Environmental > Terrestrial > Soil > Tropical forest > Bulk soil | place: Panama | collected 2016-02-17
AATTTCGACTGGCACGTGGTGTGGGCGGAGCCGGACGACATCGGCACCTTCGAGCGCGCGATCACCCCCAAGACGAAGGCGATCTTCATCGAGTCGATCGCCAATCCGGGCGGCGTCATCACCGACATCGAGGCGATCGCCGCGATCGCGCGGCGCGCCAGCGTGCCACTCATCGTCGACAACACGCTGGCCACGCCCTACCTGTGCAAGCCGATCCAGCACGGCGCCGACATCGTGGTGCATTCCCTGACCAAGTTTCTGGGCGGCCACGGCAACTCGATGGGCGGCATGATCGTCGACGGCGGCACCTTCAACTGGTCGCGCGAGGGCCGCTATCCGATGCTCTCCGAGCCGCGCCCGGAATACCACGGCGTGGTCATGCACGAGACCTTCGGCAATTTTGGCTTCGCGATGGCGTGCCGGATGCTGGCGTTGCGCGACATCGGGCCCGCGATATCGCCGTTCAACGCGTTCATGATCCTGACCGGGATCGAGACGCTGCCGCTGCGCATGCAGCGCCATTGCGACAATGCGCAGGCGGTGGCCGAATGGCTCGCCGGCCACGACAAGATCGCCTGGGTGAGCTATCCGGGCCTGCCGCGCGACCGCTATCACAATCTCGCCCGCAAATATGTGCCCAAGGGCGCGGGCTCGGTCTTCACCTTCGGGCTCAAGGGCGGGTACGAGGCGGGAGTCAAGCTCGTGTCCAGCGTCGGGCTGTTCTCTCATCTGGCCAATATTGGCGACACCCGCTCGCTCATCATCCATCCCGCCTCCACCACCCACCGGCAGCTGACCGATGCCCAGAAGGTGCAGGCCGGCGCCGGGCCCGACGTGGTGCGCCTGTCGATCGGGCTCGAGGATACGGATGACCTGATCGCCGACCTCGAACAGGGGCTGGCGGCAGCGTGAGGCCGGCGGCGCTTACGACCGGCGAATCACGCTGTACTGGAAGCGCTGGGTCGTGCCCATCGGCGTCAGATGGTCCTCGCGTCGCGATTCCACGAGCGCGAAGCGGTTGCCCAAAGCCGCTGCGAGCATGGCCGCGTCATAGCGCACGACCGGCAGCCCGCTGCAGCGCTCGGGGCCGTCGGCTGCGAAGGTCGCGATGATGGCGTGCCCGCCGCTCCGAAGGGCCCTGCCCAACCGCTCGACATAGGCGGCGCGGTCGTTTGCATCGGTCAGGAAATGAAACGCGGCGCGGTCATGCCAGAGATCGTATTGCCGGGGCGGGTCCCAGCGGGTGACGTCGGCGGCGATCCATTGCACCTGGGCGGCGCGGTCCCCCAGGCGCACGCGTGCGGCCGACAGCGCCGCCTCGGATACGTCGAGCACCGTCACGTCCCGGCAGCCGCGGTCAAGCAACGCATCAACGAGCCTTGAGGCTCCGCCGCCGATGTCAACGATGGCGGCTTGGCCCAGCGCGCCCACCGATTGGATCAGCTCGAGCGACAGCGACGGGGCTGCCTGAAACCAACTGACTTCGGTCTCCCGCCGGGTCGTGTAGACGTCCTGCCAATGCTCGCGCGGGCTCGGCATCGAACGCGCTCCCTAGCCTGACGGTACTGCGTCGAGACTTGGCGTCAAGACCACCGTTGCGGCACGTGCATCGGTCCGGGCCGTCATTCGCTGCGCATGGACGGCGGCTGCGGTCAGCACAACCATGGCCATGCCTTGATGTGCCAGGGCGAGCGCCAGCGGCGCCTGCTCAATCAGGGTCAGGATGCCGAGCGCGGCCTGAAGGCTGACCGCCGCGGCGACGGCGAGCGCGCCCCGCCGCGCCGCCCTGCTCCTTGCGGTCCAGATGACATCGATCGCGTGCGCCATGGCGGCGAGCCAGAGCGCGTAGCCGATCATGCGATGATCGAACTGCACGGTCAGCGGGTTTTCGAAGAGATTGCGCCACCACGGCTCGGCGGAGAAGAGCTCCGAGGTTGCCGGCACCAGCCCGCCTTCGATCAGCGGCCAGGTGTTGAAGATCAGGCCGGCGCGCAGGCCGGCGACCAGCGCGCCCAGATAGATTTGTGCCAATACCAGCGCCAAGAGCACGGCCGAGCCGGCCCGCTGGCGCAAGGGCACTTCGGCCGCGCTGCGCGGCAGCAGGCGCTGCGCGGTCCAGATCGTGGCCGCATAGATCAGGCAGGCGAGCGTCAGATGGAAGGCCAGCCGGTATTGCGAGACCTCGGTACGTTGGGCGAGCCCGGAGGACACCATCCACCATCCGACCGCGCCCTCGAAGGCGCCAAGGCCGAAGATCACCGCCAGCGGTGCCCGCAAGCGCGCTTCGATCCATCCCTTCCAGAGAAACCACAGGAACGGCAGCAGGAACGCCGCGCCGATCAGCCGCCCGAGCAGCCGGTGAGTCCATTCCCACCAGTAGATCGTCTTGAACTGATCGAGCGTCATGCCGGGATTGAGCGCGCGATATTGCGGAATGGCCTTGTATTTTTCGAACTCGCCCTGCCATTCGTCTGCGCTCAGCGGCGGCAGCGCCCCCGTAACCGGCTGCCACTCCACGATCGAGAGGCCGGATTCGGTAAGCCTGGTTGCGCCCCCGACCGCAACCATCGCGAAAATGAGCGCGGCGACCGCCAGGAGCCAAATCCTGACGGCGCGGTGATGAGGCGCGTGCGAGGTTGCGTTGGTCATGCTGCGACGATACGGGATCATTGTGGGCGCCCGCGAGAACCCTATAGGCAAGGAGCCATCGCGCATCAAGGAGGCCGCCAATGCCAGTCCGGCTGCGCAAGCTGGTGGGCGCCATCGCGCTCATCGTCCTGGTGCTGAGCTGGGTGCTGATCGCCATGGTGCTGGCGCAATTCCCGGTGCTGCACTCAAATGCCGTCGTGGAAGTCGGCTATTACGCCCTCGCCGGCCTGGGCTGGATCCTGCCGGCCATGCCGCTGATCAGGTGGGCGTTCGGAAGACGGACGACAGAGGACGGACGGCAGAGGACCGAAGAGACAAAAGGCGCGTGACGCCGCAAAGGGCACCTTCCCTCGCCTGTCGTCTGCGGTCCGTCCGCTGTCGTCTGCGCTTACGCGGCGTCTACCCGGCGAAATCCGTTCCAAAGCGCGGTCGCCGCGCCCGAGAGCAGGACGCGCACGTAGCGCTTATGCTGGTGCTCGCCGTTGAGCGAGATGCGCGGCAGCGCGGTCGGATGTCGGCGGTGCTCCGGAAACAGCACGCCCGGCCGGGTGGTAACCGCGGTCTTGAAGCCGAGCTCGGCCGCGATGCGGAACTCACGCCGGCCGGCCGAGCCGGTATCGCCGAACGGATAGCTCAGATGGTTGGGCCGCACGCCAAGCGAAGCCTCGATCACCGAGCGGCTCATCGCCATCTCGGCGCGCGATTGCCGTTCCGGCGTTCGTGCCAGCCGGACGTGGTTGACGGTGTGGGCGCCGATGGTGACCAGGGGATCGGCGGCGAGTTCCCCGAGCTCGCTCCAGTCCATGCACAATTCCTCGCAAAAGGCCGCCAAGTCGACCTGATAGCGCGCGGCGACGTCCCGCACCGCATGGAGAAGGTCGTCTTCCGCGACAAAGCCCCGCAGCCAGCCATAGAGCTGATCGAACGCGTGATACTTCTCCTCGAGCGTGGCGCATGCGAAGGCGTGCTCGCGCCCGCCAATCAGCAGGCGGATTCGATCGTTGCGGGCAACCACCGCCTCGATGGCGAGCCACCAGAGCTCGCCCAGGCGGTCCGGAAAGCTCGTGGGTACGTAGAGCGCAAACGGCACCCCGTGGGCCTTGAGGATCGGATAGGCGAACTCCAACGTATCGCGGTAGCCGTCATCGAAGGTCAGGCAGACGAAGCGCCGCTTGAAGTCCGCCTCCATGAGCCGGCGATGCATCTCGTCCAGGCTCACCAGATCGAATTGCAGGCGCCGCAGGTGGTTGACCACGGCGTCGAGAAAGCGGGGCGTTACTTCCAGAAGCTGGTTGGGCCGGAACCGGTCGGTACGCGGCGGCCGCACGTGATGCAGGGTCAGGATCGCGCCGACGCCCCCCACGAAAGGCCGCATCAGCGCATGGGCGCCGCTGAAATAAAGCGTCTCCAGGCCGCCGCGAATGACCCTTTTCTTCAATCCGGCCAATGTCCTGAGCCCCTTTTTTACGCCCGCAATATCCCAACTCTTTATTGATAATTCTTTGCCAGGGTCTGGGACTTGAGGTCGCGGAAACGGGACGTCCAAACCCGATTGGGTTGCATTCGCGCCATGAATATCGCTGTCAGTCCGGAACTGGGTCAAGTCGAGCCGACGTCGGAGCGCTTGCCGGCCGGCGGCCGGCCGGCACGGGTCGAGATTTTCGACGATCTTGAGGCGGCAGAGCCCTGCTGGCGGGGGCTGGAGCGCCGCGCCGCCTGGGCAACGCCCTATCAGCGCTACGACCTGTTGGCCGCCTGGCAGCATCAGGTCGGGGCCCGCAAAGGCGTCGTGCCATGCGTTGTGGTGGGATTTGGAGAGGACGGCGAGCCGCTGTTTCTGTGGCCGTTCGGAAGCAAGCGGATGGGGCCGGTCACGATCGCGGGCTTTCTCGGCTCCAAGCATGCCTGTTTCAACGTGGGGCTATGGCGCCGCGACTTCGTGAGCGCGGTCAGGCAGCAGGACATTCGCGTGGCCTTCGCCCGCATGGCGGGCGCGGGCGTTGATCTCGCGGTTCTTCTCAGCCAGCCGCTTGGCTGGGCGGGCATCGACAATCCTTTCGTGTTCCTGCGCCAGCAGGCGTCCGCGGAAGACGGCACTTTTCTGAGCCTCGAGGCGCGCGGCAGCGCGCACAGCGGCGGTGCTCGAATGGGCTTGAGCCCGCAGATGGAGTCGCGGCTTCGCATCAAGGAAAAGAAGCTCAGCAAGCTTGCCGGCTACCGCTATATCGAGGCGAGAAGCGCCTGCGATATCGATCGCCTGCTCGACGCGTTTCTGAGGCTCAAAGCGGTGCACCTCACCACGCAAGGTCTCCCCAATGTATTTGCCGAGCCCGGGGTGGCCGGATTCCTGCGCCAGGCGTGCCACACCAGGCTGCCGTGTGGGCACCAGCTCATCGAGATTCATGCGCTGGAAGGCGGCGGCGAGGTGCTCGCGGCGTACGGGGCCATTGCCGATGATCATCGGTTCTCGGCCATGTTCAACACCTATACGCTCAGCCCCAACGCGCGGCACAGTCCAGGCCTGATCCTTGCGCGCCACATGCTTGCCGCCTGCGTCGAGCGTGGGCTGCGCGGCTTCGACCTCGGAGTCGGCCGCGCGCACTATAAATCGTTCTTCTGCAAGGAGAGCGAGCCGCTGTTCGACGCCTTCCTGCCGCTCACCCGCCGCGGCGCGTTGGCGGCGCCCGTGTTCCGCGTCACCTTCGCGGCCAAGCGAATGATCAAGGCAAGGCCGGCGCTGTTTGCGGCGGTCCTGCGCATCCGGCGCTGGCGCGCCAGCTGACGCGCAGCCCGTTCAGGCGGCTGCCTGCGCGGCACGAGCCGCGTGTTCGCCGGACGCGCTGACGAGCATGCTGACATGGGCGAAGCCCGCGCGCAGAAGCTCTTCGCGCGCCCTGACCGTCAACGGATCGTCGCTCTCGGTCTCCATCAGCACGGCGCGCGGGGCAACCGATGCAAACCGTTCAGCGGCCATCTCCGGCAGCGTGCTCGCATCGATGATCAGATAATCGTAGCTCTGCGCCAGCGCTTCGAGCGTGATCGACAGGCGCGGCGTTTCGATGGTCGCCTGCGCGTCGGAGGGTGCGCGCCCCGCCATGACCAGGTGCACGCGGGAATGTCGGTCGCGCGTGATCACATCGCCGAACGACGCCGATCCCTGGATCAGCTCGGCAAGCCCGGGGGCGGTTGGATCGGAGGAGGTCGCCGCGAGGTTGGGCTGGCCGAACTCGAGATCGACCAGCACCACGCTGCCGTGGCGGGCAAGCTTGCGGGCAAGGGTGATCGCCGGCGTTGTGGCGCCGCCATTGCGCATCACCCTGACCAGCGTGATCCGGCAGCCGTCCTCGCCGGCCGCAACGAGCTCATTGGCGAGCGCCTCGATCCTGTCCGGCGAAGGCACGGGAGGGCTCCGCAACTCCCGCGCAGAGGCGGCGCTGCTCGGCTTTGGCGCAACCTCGCTCGCCGGGGGCTCGAAGGAAGCCTCTTCCTCCCGCCCCGAGGCGGCGCCCTGCATCGGCATGGTGGCAAGGAGCTCTCCGGTCAGCACAAACCCGATCGTCAGCGCGAGCATGCCCAGCGTTGCGACCAGCACGGTCGGCACGACCTTTGGCCAGGCGGGCGTATTGGAGACCGTCGCGGTCGAGATGATGCGCGCATCCGGCGAGGCGGCGTCGATGTTGTCGCGGGCTGTCGCCTCGCGATATTTGGCGAGATAGGATTCGAGCAGGTCGCGCTGCGATTTGGCGTCGCGCTCGAGCGCGCGCAAGGGAACGTCCTGCTCGTTGCTGACCGCGGCCTGCTGCTTGAGCTGCTCGAGCTGGGCGCTCAGATTCGCCATGCGCGTGTCCGCAACCTTGCCGTCGTTCTCGAGAGATCGCCCGATCCGCTCCGCCTCCGCCCGGATCTGCCGATCGAGGTCGGCAATCTGCGCCTTCAGCTCCTTGATGCGGGGATGGCCGTCGAGCAGTGTCGACGACTGCTCGGCAAGCTGGGCTTGGAGCGTGACCCGCTGCTCCGAAAGACGCCGGATCAGCTCAGAATTGACGACATCGGAGACCTCGATCGGACCGCCGGAGCGAAGCGCGTCCCTGATCGTATGAGCCCTCGCCTCTGCGTCGGCCTTCTGTGCCCGCGCGGCCGCAAGCTGGGTATTGAGCTCGCCGAGCTGTTGGGTCGTGATCGTCACACCGTTGGCGCCGATGAAGAGGCCCGACTTGCTGCGCTGCTGCTCGATCTTGGCTTCCGCCTCGGCGACCTTGGCGCGCAGCTTCTCGATCTCGCCGGCAAGCCATTGCGCGGCGGAACGAGTCTGTGCCTGCCGCGCGCCGCGCTGCAGCACCAGATACTGCTGGGCGACCGCATTGGCGACCTGCGCCGCAAGCTCGGGATCCTCGGATTCGAACTCGATCGCGATTACCCGCGACTTCTCGGCCTGAAAGGCGGTGAGCCGCTCCTGGAAGCTCCTCAGCACCCGCTCCTCGGGAGTCATGCTCACCGGATCGCGACCCAGCCCGACGAAGCTGAGCAGCGTGCGCATCAGGGAGGGACCGCGCAGCACGGGATCGAACTCCGGGCGCTCGCCGAGCTTGAGCTTGTCGATGATGTCGCGCGCAAGATCGCGCGACAGGACGAGCTGGATCTGGCTTGCCACCGCTTCCTGGTCGACAGCCGCGTTCGGCTCCAGTGTCTTGTCGGCCTCCGGCCGCAGGAAGACGTTCTCGCGGGTCTCGATCAGAACCCGCGCCTCGGATTTGTACTTGGGGGTAATAAAGTAGACGGCGAGAAGCGTAATGACCGCAGCCGCCAGCGTCGGCAGGAGGATCGCAAGCTTGCGCCGCCACAGCGCACGCCCCAGCGCTCCGATATCGAGCTCCTCGGCTGAGACTTGCGCTCCCGCAAGCCGGGAGGCGTGCTGCGCACCCACTGCCATGGCGACCCCATACTCACGCGCATCACGCGCGACTCTTCGGCCGCACTATCAGGCGATTATGGTTGATGGCCCGTTAAGACGGGCCGTCCCGCGGCGCCATGCCGCCTCTTCTTTGAGTCTTTGTTAACCCGAACGGCGTCAGTGGGGGCCGAACGGAAAATTTCAGCTTCGATGCGCAGCGAGAGGCATCAACCCGTAATGGAGGGCTCGACCGGCGGGGGCCGGCGGCTCAATATCCTGCATGCGCTGCGCGCTCCGGTCGGCGGGCTGTTCCGTCATGTGGTCGATCTGGCGCGCGGGCAGGCGGCGCGCGGCCACCGCGTCGGCATGGTGGTCGATGGAACGACCGGCGGGGCGCAGGCGCACGCTGTGCTCGCGGACTTGGCGCCCACCCTGTCGCTCGGCATCTCGCGCCTGCCCATGGGCCGGCAGATCGGCCTGTCCGACATCGCCGCCGTTGCCCATATCGGACGGCGGGCTGCCGAGGTTTCCGCCGACGTGCTGCACGGCCACGGCGCCAAGGGCGGCGCCTATGCACGGCTCGCGCCGGGTACGCAGGCGATCCGTGCCTATACGCCCCATGGGGGCAGCCTCCACTATCGTTGGCGCTCGCCGGCGGGTTTCCTCTATCTCTCCCTCGAGCGGTTGATGCTGCGCCGGACCGACCTGTTCCTGTTTGAAAGCGCCTATGGGCGCGGCCTCTTTGAGGCCAAGCTCGGACGGCCGGGCGAGCGTGCGCGCGTTGTGCACAACGGAGTGACGCCCGCCGAGCTCGAGCCGATCGTTCCAGATCCGCAGCCGAGCGACATCGTGTTCGTGGGCGAGCTGCGCACGCTCAAGGGCGTCGACATTCTGATCGAGGCGATCGCGTTCCTGAAGCGGAACGGCCGCAACATCAGCGCCGTCATCGTGGGCGAGGGGCGCGATCGCACGGCGTTCGAAGCGGCGGCGCGCGCGCGGGCGCTCGCAGGTGAGGTCAAGTTCGTAGGCGCGAAGCCGGCGCGCGCTGCGTTTCCAATGGGGCGGCTGCTCGTCGTTCCTTCGCGGGCGGAATCCCTGCCCTATGTCGTCCTGGAAGGCGCAGCCGCCGGCATCCCGATCATCGCCACCCGGGTCGGCGGTATTCCCGAAATTGTCGGTCCCGATTTCCCGGGCCTGGTGCCGCCCGAGGATCCGGTGGCGCTGGCGCAGGCGATCGATCTCGCCCTCTCGGAGCTTGCCGAGCGACGCGCCGGCGCAGCCGCTCTCACCGCGAGGGTGCGGGAAGGCTTCTCGACCGACGCCATGACGGATGCTGTCCTGGCGGCCTATCACGACGCCCTGCAACGGCGGCGTGGTTAACGAGTCGTCGATTTTTCCGCAATTTCCTAAGCCTTTTTTGATGGTTTTTCGTTAGCTCTCGGTTCATCGCAAAACGCGGTGCTGGCGCTGCAGCCTCAAGTGTTGGGTTTGTCCATGTTGGAGTGCGACTCGCGTCAAGGCACGAGCGCGGCATCGGCCGCCCTGCCCCACCGGATGCCGGAAAGCCGCCCCCGCTCGCTCTCGACGGCCGCGCTCGAAGCCGCGATCGCGCCCTCGGTGCCTGCCTATTCGCCGATCGTGGTGGCCGGGGTCGTGCGGCTGATCGAGCTTGCGATCACGATCGTGATCGGATTTGCGATCTATGCGGCCTATGTGGTGCCGGTCGAGGGGTTCGAGTGGCACTATGTCGCCGCGATCATGGCGATCGCCGTCATGGCGATGATCGCGCTGCAGGCGGCCGACGTCTATCAGGTACAGGCGTTCCGCGGGCACGAGAAGCAATACATGCGGCTCGCGTCGGCGTGGTCGATCGTCTTCCTGCTCGCGATCAGCATATCCTTCTTCGCCAAGGCTGGCGACGCCTTCTCGCGGGTGTGGCTCGGAAGCTTCTACGTTCTGGGGCTGATCGCTCTGATCGCGTTCCGGCGCGGCCTGTTCCTGCTGGTGCGGCGCTGGACCCGGCAGGGCCGGCTCGACCGGCGCACCGTCGTGGTGGGCGCCGATGCGCGGGGCGAGAGCCTGATCAAATCGATCGTGGCGCAGCGCGACAATGACGTCAACATCGTGGGCGTGTTCGACGACCGCAATGACGATCGCGCGCAGGTGAGCGTTGCCGGCTGGCGCAAGCTTGGCACCGTCGACGATCTGGTGGAGTTCGCGCGCCGCACCCGCATCGACCTGGTGATCTTCTCGCTGCCGATCTCGGCCGAAGGCCGCATCCTGCAGATGCTCAAGAAGCTGTGGGTGCTGCCGGTCGACATCCGGCTCGCCGCCCATTCGGACAAGCTGCGGTTCCGGCCGCGCGCCTATTCCTATATCGGCAAGGTCCCGGTGCTGGACGTGGCCGATAAGCCGATCACAGATTGGGACGTGGTGATCAAATGCCTGTTCGACCGCGTGATCGGCGCCCTTCTGCTGCTGGCGGTCTCCCCGATCATGCTGCTGGCGGCGATCGCCGTGAAGCTCGACAGCCGCGGACCGGTTCTGTTCAAGCAGAAACGCTATGGGTTCAATAACGAGCTGATGGAAGTCTATAAGTTCCGCTCGATGCATGTCGACCAGTGCGATGCGAGCGCCTCGGTGCTGGTGGCAAAGGGGGATCCGCGCGTCACCCGGGTCGGCGCCCTCCTCCGCAGGACCTCGATTGACGAGCTGCCGCAGCTTTTCAACGTGGTGATCAAGGGCAATCTTTCGCTGGTGGGTCCGCGCCCGCATGCCGTTCACGCCAAGGCGGAGAACCGCCTCTATGACGAGGCGGTCGACGGCTATTTCGCGCGCCACCGGGTCAAGCCGGGCATTACCGGCTGGGCGCAGGTCAATGGCTGGCGCGGGGAGACCGACACCCACGAGAAGATCCAGCGCCGCGTGGAATACGATCTCGAATACATCGAGAACTGGTCGGTGCTGTTCGACCTCTCCATCCTGGCGCGAACCCCGATCGCGCTTATGAACACGAAAAACGCCTACTGATGGCCTATCTCGGGACAGCCGAGCGCAGCCCTTCCTCGGCGCCGGCGCCCGCTGCGGGGCGGCTGATCCCGGGCGCCGATCGCACCTGGCGCGTTCGCACCGAATCGCTGCGCGGCCTCGCGATCTGGCTCATGGCGTTTGCCGGCGGCTTCGTCTTCATCGAGCCCGGTCCCTACGAGTTCATCGGGGTCACCGTCATCGTTCTTTTCGTCATGACCGGCTTGCCGATGCGGCCGCCGCTGATGCCGCTCTTGCTGATCCTGATCGTGCTCAATCTCGGCTACGACATTGCAGTGGTGCAGGTCGTCGATGATCCCAAGGCGGTGATCTGGGTCTACATCTCGGCCTTCATGGCGGTCACCGCGATTTTCTTCGCCGCCATCATGGGCGCCAACACGATGGCGCGCCTTGATCTCCTGCTGCGCGGCTACGTTGCGGCCGGCGTCGTGGCCTCGCTCGCCGGCATCGTGGCCTATGTTCATCTCTTCGGCGGCATCACCGATGAATTCCTGCTATACGGCCGCGCCCGAGGAACCTTCAACGACCCGAATGTGCTCGGTGCATTCCTGGTCCTGCCCGTGCTGGCGCTGTTCCAGCGAATTCTCACCGGAAAGCCGTCGGAGGTCTTCCGCTGCGGGGTGCCGCTCCTGCTGATGCTGGTTGGCCTGTTCCTCTCCTTCTCGCGCGGCGCCTGGGGGCAGCTCGTCCTGTCCGCGCTCGTCCTGATGGCGGTTGGCTTTGCGACCTCGCACTCGACGCGGGCGCGGGCGCGCATCCTGCTGGTGGCGATCGCCGGCGGATTGGCCGCGATCGCCTTGATCGGCCTTCTGCTTTCGATCCCCCAGGTGGCGGACTTGTTCAGCGAGCGGGCGACCCTCGATCAGAGCTATGATCTGGGCTATTTCGGCCGGTTCGGCCGCTATGTTCTGGGCGCGCAGCTTGGGCTCGAAAAGCCGCTTGGGATCGGGCCGCTGCAGTTCTGGCGCTTCTTCGGGGAGGACCCCCACAACAGTTATCTGAACTCCTTCATGTCAGGGGGCTGGTTGTCTGGTTTTGCCTACCTGACGCTCACCACGGCGACGCTTGTTGCAGCAACGCGCTTTCTGCGCGCCGACACCCCGTGGCGATCGAGCTATCAGGTCCTCTATGCCGGCTTTGTCGGCGTGGCCGCCGAGAGCGCCCTCATCGATATCGAGCACTGGCGCCACTACTACCTGATCCTCGGCGCGCTGTGGGGGCTGATGGCGGCCTCGCGCTCGCGTTTGCCGACCCCAGCGCCCTCGCCCCCTGGCCCAAAATCGTAGGGGCAGCCCATAACCCGTCCAACGGGTCCGGCCTTCGGCCGGCCCGATGATAAACTCCGACGGGCGTAAACGCCCTGATGGTGGCTGCCCCCCTGTCGGGCGGCCACGAGTGCCGCCCCTATGGAACGCGCGTGTTCCTATTTTCCTAGCGCCATGCCGCGCGCCTTGTAGACCGCGGCAGCCTCTGGCCCTGACAGGTACGCGATCAGCGCCTTGGCGGCATCGGGATTCTTCGAATCCGTGCCGAGGAAAGCGGTGAGATACGTCGGGGTCGAAACATCCTTGGGCAGCGCGCCCACGACCTCTACGCCCGGCTCGGGAAGGATCTCGCTCACATAGGTGAAGCCGTAATCGATCTCACCCTTGGCCAGCAGCGCCATGGCGCCGGCGCCGCCCTGCGCGGGCTTGGCCTTGGCTTGGACCTGATCGTAGATGCCAAGCTTCTTGAGCGTCTCGTCGAAGCTCACGCCTGCGCCCGCGCCGTTGGCGGCATTCGGATACGCGATGGCCTTGGCCGACAGCAGCAACTTCTTGAGCGCGTCGCCTGTCGAGATATCCGGCTTGGGCTGGCCCATGCGCACCGCCAACCCGACCGAGACATTGGCAATCGGCGTCTCGCTCGCCACCACCACATGGCCCGATGAAATCACGTCCGGATAAGGCACCTGTACGATCGGCACGTCGAACGGCTCGCCCTTGACCACCCGCGCCTTGGTGCCTCCGCCCGAGCCGAAGGTCGCCTTGACGGTGTTGCCGGTCTTTTTCTCGAAGCCCGCGATCAGTTCCGTCGCCGCTTGCCGGATCCCGCCAGGGCCGATGAGCGTGAGCTCGACCGCATTGGCCGAGCCTGCGCTTGCGAGCGCGAGCGCAAGGATGGACGCTGAAATCAGAAGTCTCATGGATTCCCTCCTCGATTGATTGAGCGCACGGGGCTTCAGGGCGTGGGCCGGGTATAGCGCCCGACAATACTGTTGCCCGCAAGACTGTGGCCGCGCAGAGCCGCCAGAAGCTCCTCGCGCGTCAAGCCGGGCTTGAGCGTGCCGGGATCGATTTCGGTCGCCAGGACCGTAATGACGTAATGATGGTAGGCATGGCCGGCGGGGCCGCAGGGCCCGAAATAATGGTCAGTGCCGGCATTGTTCTTGCCGCCGACCCAATCCTTCGGGCTGACGCTTGCCTCGCCTTCCGCGAGCGAGGTCTTGGTCTTGGGAATATTGTAGGCAACCCAGTGATTGGACCCGGCGCCGTTGCCGCCATCGGGGTCGTACATCACGATGGCGAATGTCTTGGTTTTTTCCGGCGCATTCGACCAGGCAAGCGGCGGCGATACGTTCTGGCCCGGGCACCGGCTGGGGTTGGCTTGGTCGACGCCCGCGAACTTATTGGGCCAGATATCGCCATCCTTGTAGGCGGATGACGTCACGGTGAACGGATCGGCAGCGAGCGCCATGCCGGCCGGCGCCGTGAGGCCAGCGACCAATCCAAGCAACATCGGGATATATGCGGTGCGCGCACCAGCGCGCGTGGGGGACGCTGTCATGATAAATCCTCCTTGATCGATCCGTTGCAGGAAGCTTCTTGAGGGCCTGCTTTCCGGCATTATGACCCGCCGGATCAGATGCGCAACAGCCTGCGGGCGTTGGCGCCGAAGATCTGCTCGCGCGCCTGATCGGAGATTTCCGCCCGGCGAATGAAACCGACCGCCGCGTCGTTTTGCTGGAACGGCCAGTCGACCGCGAACAGGATGCGCTCCACGCCCATTTCGGCGATCGTGCATTGGAGCGCCGGCTGGGAAAAATTTCCGGCCGTGGTGATATGGAAGTGATCGCGAAAATACTCGCGCACGCTGCGGGCTAGCTTGCCGCGTCGCGCATAGGTATCGTCCGCGCGCCACAGCAGAAACGGCAGCCCCTCGCCGAGATGCCCGAGGATGATCTTGAGCTTCGGGAACTCGTCGAAGACGCCGCTGACCACGAGCCGCATGGCCTCGACCGCCATCTCGATCGCAAAGCCCAGCGCCGCGCGGCCAAGCAGCGGATATTCCTTGTAATAGGTCTCGAACACGGCCGGTTGGGGCGTGCACGGATGCAGGTAGATCGGCACGTCGAGCGCCTGCGCGCACTCGAAGATCGGCCAGAACTCGCGCTCGTCGAGAAAGCGGCCGCGGCTCGATCCGTGCACGGTCGCGCCGCAGAATGAGAGCTCCCTGACGGTGCGCTCCAATTCCTTGGCGGCCGCGGGCGGATCAGGGGTGGGAAGCGTGGCGAAGCCCGCAAGCCTGCCGGGGTGACGCTTGACCGCCTCGAACAGGCGATCGTTGGACAACCGCGCGAGCGGCACCGCCTCCGCGGGGGCAAGGTTCTGCGCGCCCGGCTCGGCCTCCGACAGCACCTGCATGTCGATGCCAGCCGCATCCATCTCGGCAAGCCGCAGCGCGCCAAGATCTCCCAGCCGCTCCACCGCCTTCGGGTTGACCTTCTCGACATTGCGCCGCAGCGCCACGAGCTCGGGCGTCCAGAAATGCTCCTCGATGGCGATGATGCGCGCGGCCATGGAGGCCTCTTAGCATTGTCTATCGCGGGGGCGAAGCTCGGCCTAAGGTCGATGGCAGGAGGGTATCGTGCGGCTCTTCCGATATGTGAGCGCCCTCATCCTCAGCGCATCGCTGCCGCGCAGGAGGCGGTAGCCCAATTCTACACGGGCAAGACCGTCAGCGTCGTGATCGGCTCGGCGCCCGGGCGGCGGTTACGACACCTTCGGGCGGCTCCTGGCGCGGTTCATGAGCCGGCATATGCCCGGCAATCCGGCCGTGGTGCCCAGAAACATGCCGGGCGCGAGCAGTTACTTGGCGGCTAATTACATTGCCAGCATCGCGCCGCGGGACGGCACCGTCATTCACCCAACAGCTTCGGCAATAATGCCCTCAAGGCACTCTCGATCCTGGCGATGACTAGCAGTTCGGATTGCGCTTGCTGGAAGCTGATCTCCGGTTAGTGCTGCGTGGGCTCCGTCGGCTCCCGGCGTGGCGGCTCCAGCCCCACAATGCAGTTGTGCCAAAAAGCGGCCAGGCAAGCTTCGCAGAAGGGCTCGCCGAGCGGGATGCCAATGATCCCGTTGCGCAGCACCTCCCGGTCGGCGGCGGTCCATTGGCCACACATCGCGCAATCCTCTTCGCGGCAAAAGCACGCCCTTGCTCGATAAGCCACCGGCTGCATGCTCAACTCCTGCCCAAGCATACTCCCGGCCCGATGCTGAACAGTGGTAGCGCGAGGGGCGTACCGAAATTCTACAGATTTTTTGGGCGAGGGATGTCATGCGAGCGGAGGGAACCCAATTTTGGCCCGATGAATGCTGCCGGCGCGCCCCTGGGGAATGCGTTGCTGGTATCCCTGGCTATGCTGAGCCGTACCGGCCAGGCTTGATTTGTCTGGGCTTCCGCAAAAAGAAGAGGGCTTCTTTTTGCCCCTAACTGGTTGATCGCTGAGCTTGAGCGATTACATATGGGTTTACACCGCAGCCGGTAGTTTCAAGGCTGCATCGGCAAACATTGCGAAGCTGTAAGGTATCTCGCAAACGCCGTGCGAGAGCGTGCAGGCATGAACCAAAGGGTAGACCAAAACAAGCTAGACCTTGATCTGAAGCTCGGTAGCTTGCCGTACTCAAGGGCCGAGCTTCAGCAGATGAACACGAAGTTCATTGTGGCAATGGCCGCAGCGATTAGAGCCGGCCTCGAACGACCTCCGCGTGTTGGCATTGATCGAACGCCGGGAACCAAGAATCCGACGTGCTACGTTCGTGCGCGGCGGTAGCCACGTCGCTGCGCCACAAGCCGATTTTGAAGCTGAGGATTGGCGGGCGGCCGCAAAAGAAGAGGGCTCCAACTGACCAGGATGGAGCCCCCAGGGAACGGTGGCGATCACAATCGAACTCTGTGACGGGACTAAGACCGATCCGGCTCAGGCTCCGTTCATCCACAACTAATGCAGAACCCCATCGCGCACTCCTCGCACACGGTTCTTTCAGGGGGATGCGTTCGATCGCATCGTGCACCACAGGGCGAAGCGCGGCGGGCCATCGCCTGCAAACGACGCTATCCTCATGGCGCAAGCCCTGCCCGCTCTACTCGGCGAAAGGGTGGTAATCGACAGAGCGAGGGGAAGCGCCGGACAAGATGTACGCAATATATCGAAACGACCTGCCGACCAGCCAAAACGCCCCAGCCACGATTGCGAAGAACAAAAAGACCCCGAAATCGCGGTAGCGCGCGTCATCCATCACCACTACGCCGACAAGAGCGGTCAACACTGCTCCCATGCAGCCAGCCCAATAGTATGCGCTGCCCAATCTTTTCAGCATCGTCCCCTCCCCTCACTCGACTCCGCTCGCTGATTTGAACCTCAGTTCGTGACGAAGTCAGGGCGCACGGGAGTGGAAGAGTACCTCGCTGGTTTTGGAGTGCTGGTTTTGGAGTGCTGGTTTTGGAGTAACGACGGCGCCACCTGCAGGCGCATCACCGGCCGCAGTGCCGGAGCCAGCGACCGCAACGGTCAATTCGGCGTCGTCGCTGCATTCTCCGATCATGGAGGTTGAGTGCGCAAAGCTACACAGCGTTGATCATCGCAATCAACGCTTGCTCCGCCGCCCGTTCCACCCACTCGCGGGTAACGTCCTTCATTGGAACGGAGGACGGCAGATAAACCCCAGCTACGAGAGCAGTAGCGATAACTTGGCCATCGGCCGTCAGGTCAAACTGCAGCTTCGACAATAGACGAAGACCCCCGGTACTTTTGACCCGAAAGAAAACACTGCCCTCTGACTGCACCGGGATAGTCGAAAACACAAACGGTGAGCCACGCCGAGCAAAATCCTCACTGACGCCTTGGATGGTGTAATTTATCATAGGAAGTGTCGTCTTCTTCCACGTAGCCAAGTCTTCTCTTTCCTGCTTCTCTTGCTCAGCTACGCGGCTGTGTGCCTGACCTTCGCGCTCTTGAAGTCGTTTGATGGCAGCAATTCGCTCGTGTTCTGTCATGGCGCGCTACCCCGCACCCGTTGAACTTCATTAATGCCAAATCCTCGTCTCCCAGCTCCCCAATGGGGTGAGTGCGCGGATACCCTTCATTTATTTTCCACAAAAAATTTGCGAGAGGGTCACCAGCGCGGAAGCGAGCTTTGGCCCCCAACGCCCTCCGTGTCTCGAAAATTTCCAAATTCGATCAGGGCTCGCGTCTCTAACCGGCAAGCTGCAAGCGATCAAACAAACATCGAGGTGTGTGTCGGAGTCCCTATCCGGTTAGTGCGAAATGCTATGAGATATGCGTGCTTTGAAAGAGCGAGCCCCGCGACCGACTGGCATCGGCTGCAGGGCTCTAATCACAACGATCCATGGACGATCGCTATGGCTGGCGGCATTAGATAAAGCTGCCTCGCCACGACAAGCGGGCGCCGGCTTTGAGCAGTTCGGATCAGAGGCCCGATCCGGCACCCTGGACCCTGACCACACCTGCCATGGCGCGTACGCGCCGAGCCCTTGCCCCCGGTCCCAGGGTGTGGGAATTAAGGCCCGACAGCGGCGGCCCCAGCGACCTGCGGAACATAGGCAAGGTCGCAGGTGAAAGGCCCTAGGTCACGGCGGAGCGTAGCGCAGCCCGGTTAGCGCACCAGTCTGGGGGACTGGGGGTCCCGAGTTCAAATCTCGGCGCTCCGACCAAACATTAAGCAATATCAATATCCTGGTATCTGCGCCGCAAAATTGGGATTTACTGCAGAGCCTGCCCATGGCTTGCGGATGTGCAGACCAAATGTTCCTCCTGAGTCGTCGTGATTACCTGGTTACTTGACTGCCGCCGACTTGATGTTTTTCGCAAGACGGACGGTGCGCCCGTAACGGTCAGCTGACCTGATCCGCGATTGCCCGACCGCATGGAGACAGCGATGTTCGTCCCGCCCGCGTTCCGTGACGATGATCTGCACAGCATTCACCGGGCGATGAGGGAGGCTCGCCTCGCCAATCTTGTGACAGCAACAGCCGACGGCATCATCGCAACGCCCGTGCCGATCATCGTTGATGAGCGCGAGGGGGACAAAGGGACACTCTACGCCCATGTCGCGCGGGCAAATCCGCAATGGAAAATGGCGCCCCTTTGTGACGCCATGGCGATCTTCATGGGACCAAGTGCATATATCACGCCGTCCTGGTACGCGGCCAAGCACGTTGACGGCAAGGTGGTGCCGACATGGAACTACGTTTCCGTACACGCCTACGGTCCGGTCGAGTTTTTCGAGGATCCGGATCGCTTGCTCGATGTGGTGACCCGGCTGACCAATCTGCATGAGCAGGGGCGCGGCATGCCCTGGGCCGTCACGGACGCCCCGGTTGATTTCATCAAAGGCCAGTTGAGGAACATCGTTGGCGCGCGCATGCCGATCACCCGGCTCGACGGAAAGCGCAAGATGAGTCAGAACCGCAGCGCTGCCGACAGAGCGGGCGTTATCGAGGGCCTCGCGGAAAGCGATCGCGCTGAGGACCGGATTACGTCCGCGCTCATTCCAAAGGATTGAGCATCACTCTTCCGGATTTGTCGGTGCTGCGCCAAGATGCTGCCCGGAGCGCTTCTGCCAAAGGGGTAGATAACACCGCCAGATCGGCGTAACTTGGAAGCGAGTTCCTGGTGAACTGGGGTCCCGAGTTCAAATCTCGGCGCTCCGTCCGCCACCGCAGGAGGCCGCCATGCGAAGGAAATCGACTGTCGTTGGACTCGCAACCGCCATTGCGCTCGGCTCCGTCGCCACCGCATCTGCGGGCGACATGAACCGCGATCGCGATCGCGATCGCGGCGGCTTTGTGGCCCCATGCAGCCTGGTCGGAGTCAATCCGGTCCTTCATCCCGAAATCTTCGGCAATCCGGCAGTGGCGAGGTCCTACGGCTTCGTCCAAGGGCGGGATGGCGCTTGGCAGGTGATGCCCAACTGCCGCCCGCACTGAACCAGGGCCGCGAATTTCGCACACGGCGGATCGCGGTCGCACATCTCGGAAACCCGAGTTCAAATCTCGGCCCTTCGACCGCCACCGCAGGAGGCTACCATGCGAAGGAAATCGACTATCGTTGGACTTGCAACCGCCATTGCGCTTGGCTCCGTCACCACCGCATCTGCGAGCAATGAAAACCGGGATCGCGACCGCGAGCGCGGCGGGTTTGTGACCACGTGCAGCCTGGACGGGGTCAATCCGGTCTATCATCCCGAAATCTTCGGCAATCCGGCGGTGGCCCGATCCTACGGCTTCGTCCAAGGCCGGGGTGGCTGGCAGGTGATCCCCAACTGCCGCCCGCACTGAGCGGGGCCCGGGAATTTCGTATGCGGCGGATCACGGTCGCGCATACCAGAAAGCATTTTGCCCGCATCCTCGGCGGGCTTCTGGCGGTGCTGGCGATGCTCATTGCTGGTCCCGCGCCGGCGCAGACCTACCCGACCCATCCGATTCGCCTGATCGTGCCGTTTCCGCCGGGCGGGCTCAACGACACGGTGGCGCGGCTGCTGCAGCCGTACCTGGAGAAGTCGCTGGGCCAGCCGGTGGTGATCGAGAACCGGGCGGCGGCAAGCGGCATTGTCGGCACCGAGTCGGTCGCCAAGGCCATGCCGGACGGCCATACGCTCCTGATGGTGGCCTCGAGCCACACCGTCATTCCGGCCACGACCGCGAAGCTTCCCTATGACGCGGAGCGCGATTTCGCGCCGATCACGGTGGTCGGCCAAAACCCCTATCTGTTCGTGATCAACAGCCGCCTTCCGGCAAAGACGCTCGGCGAGTTCGTCGCGCTTGCCAAGGCAAGCCCCGGCAAGCTCAATTACGCGACGCCCGGCGCCGCCAGCCAATCCCAGCTCATTACCGAGCTCTTCGACCGGGAGGCTGGCATCACCATGCAGCACATTCCCTATCGCGGCGGCGCCCCGGCGGTTTTGGCGACGGTCGCGGGCGAGAGCCAGTTTGCGGTGCTCTCGCCGCTGGTTTCGCTGCCGCAGATCAATGCCGGCTCGCTGCGGGCGATCGCGGCCGGGAGCCTCGCGCGCGATCCGCAGTTTCCCGATCTGCCGACGGTGGCGGAACAAGGCTTTCCGGGCTTCGAGGCGATCCAGTGGGTGGGGCTCCTCACCACCGCCGGCACGCCGCGCGCGACCGTCGAGCGGCTCAATGCGGAGGTGAACCGCGCCATTCGCGAGCCTGACCTCATCGGCAAGCTTGCGGCACTCGGCATCTCGCCGGCGGGCGGCTCGCCCGAGGAATTCCAGGCGCGGATTTCGCGCGAGATCCACAGCTGGACCGAGATCGCGCACGCCGCCAACATCAAGGCGGAATAATCCCGAAAATCGAAGGTGGATCGACCTTCATTTACCTCCAATGCGCTGCCCGCATTGCTGGCCACACGTCGGCGCACTGGACATATTTGTAAGCAAGCTCATGATATATCCCGCATAAGGAATCGTGGGGGATGGCGGGGAAAATCACGCCCAATCGCGAATTCGCCTTCACGCTCAATGATGTCGCGCGCCTGCTGCGGACCTATGCGGACCAGCGGGCGGCGGAGTTCGGCATCACCAGGGCGCAGTGGGCCGTAATGGCGCGGCTCGACCGCTCCGAAGGCCTCAAGCAGGCGGAGCTTGCCGAGATGCTCGATCTGCAGCCGATCACGCTCACACGCCTGCTCGATCGGCTGTGCGACAACGGGCTGATCGAGCGCCGCTCCGACCCGGACGACCGGCGCGCCAAGCGCCTGTTTCTCACGCCGGCGGCGCGCCCCCTCCTCGCCCAGCTCGATCGGCTCGCGGAGGAGCTGATGGCGACCACGCTCGCCGGCATTCATCCCTCCGCCGTGAAGCTCATGCTGGAGAACCTGTCGGTCGCCAAAGGCAACCTGCGCGAGGCGATCCACAGCAAGGCTGCCGCGCGCCTGGAAAAGAATCATGGCTGATACGCTTCTGAAATTTCCCAATGAGCCGGAGTCAAAGCCGCGCCGCGGCGCGACCCCGTTCTTCAAGCTCGCGCGCGCACGGCTGCGGCTCATTCTGCTCGTCGTCATTCCGGTGCTGGCGCTCCTTGCCGGGCTTGCGCTTTATCTTTCCGGCGGCCGCTATATCTCGACCGACAATGCCTATGTGGGCGCCGAGAAGGTTCTGGTGACGCCCGACATTTCCGGCAAGATCGCCGCCGTGATGGTGAAGGAGGGCCAGCATGTCGGTGAGGGCGACACCCTGTTCGAGATCGATGCCACGCCGTTTCGCCTGGCGCTCGCCCAGGCGCAAGGCAAGATCGACGGCGTGCGAACCGATTTCAACAACCTCAAGAGCAACTTCAAATCGCTCGACCATCTGGTCGAGCTTGCCCATCAGAATGTCGAGCTCAAGCAGAGGGACGTCGAGCGCAAGGCCACGCTCGTCGCCCGCAACACCGGCTCGCAGGCCGACCTCGATACGGCGCGCTCCGCGACCGTGACCGCGCAGCTGCAGGCCCAGCTCGCGGACCAGCAGCGGGCCTCGACCCTCAACGCGCTTCTCGGCGATCCCGACCTGCCGATCGAGCAATACCCGCCCTATCAGCAGGCCAAGGCGGTGCTCGACCAAGCCCAGCGCGACCTCGATCATACGCTGCTCAAGGCGGCAATCGCCGGCACCGCCACGCAGGTCGACAATATCCAGCTCGGCCGGTTCGTGACCGCCGGGACGCCGATCCTGAGCATCATCGATGACGCAGCGCCCTGGGTCGATGCCAATCCAAAGGAGACCGACGTGACCGACCTGCGGCTCGGGCAGAAGGTCTTGATCAGCATCGATGCCTTTCCGGACCAAGGCTTCCGCGGCACCGTGACATCCATCAGCCCGGGAACCGGCGCGCAATTCGCGATCCTGCCGCCGCAGAACGCCATCGGCAATTGGGTGAAAGTCGTCCAGCGCCTGCCGGTGCGCATCAGCTTCGATTCCGGTCAGGATCTGACGCTGCTGCGCGCCGGGATGAGCGTCACGGTCGAGATCGACACCGGCCGCTCGCGCTCGCTGATGGCGCTCATCGGTTTGGGTCGATCGGCGCCCGCACGGGCGCGGCCGTGACCCTTCCACGCGGCTCCGCGTTGCAGCGCACGATGGTCACCGTCTGCGCCATGACGGCGACCATCATGCAGGCGCTCGACACCACGATCGCGAACGTGGCGCTGCCCTATATGCAGGGCAGCCTTTCGGCTTCCCTCGACCAGATCAACTGGGTCCTCACCTCCTATATCGTGGCGTCCGCCGTCATGACGGCCCCGATCGGCTGGCTTGCCGACCGCTTCGGGCGCAAGAAGCTGTTCATCGTCTGCACCGCCGGCTTCACGTTCGCCTCGATGCTGTGCGGGATCGCCGGAAACATCGCCGAGATGGTCGCCTTCAGGCTGCTGCAGGGCGTCTTTGGCGCCGCGCTCGTGCCCCTGTCGCAGGCGGTGATGCTTGATTCCTATCCGGCCGAGGAGCGCGGCTCGGCCATGGCGATCTGGGGAATCGGTGTGATGCTCGGTCCCATCATGGGTCCCACGCTGGGCGCCTGGCTCACCGAGAGCTACAACTGGCACTGGGTCTTCTTCATCAACCTGCCGGTCGGCATCATCACCGTGATCGGGCTTGTCCTGTTCATGGACGAGACCGCGCAAAGGCGCGAGCTGCGCTTCGACTGGTTCGGCTTTCTTGCGCTCGCGGTCGGCATCGGCGCCATGCAGATGATGCTCGATCGTGGCGAGCAGGTGGGCTGGTTCGAGTCGGGCGAGATCGTCACGGAGGCGATCGTCTCCGCCATCGGCTTCTATTTCTTCCTGGCGCACTCGCTGACCACCGACGAGCCGTTCGTGCGATTCGAGATCTTCAAGGACCGAAACTACATCGGCGGCTGCCTGTTCATGGTGATCATCGGACTGGTGCTGTTCGGGACGATGGCGCTGGTGACGCCCTACATGCAGAACGTGCTCGGCTATCCGATCCTGACCGCCGGTTTTCTCCTGGCCGCGCGCGGGGTGGGCACGCTGGCCGCCATGCTGATGGTGGGGCGGCTGATGAAGATCATCGAGGGGCGCTGGCTGGTGCTTGCCGGGATCTCGCTCACCGCCTTCACGCTCTATCAGATGGTTGGGTTCACCGATCAGACCTCGCCGCGGGCGATCGTGGTTGCGAGCGTGCTGCAGGGCTTCGGCCTCGGCCTTGTCTTCGTACCCCTGAGCACGGTGGCGTTTGCCACCCTCCCGGGAAGCCTGCGCACGGACGGGACCGCGATCCTCACCCTGGTGCGCAATCTCGGCAGCTCGGTCGGCATCTCGGTCGTGATTGCGCAGCTCACCAATACGACCATGGCGATGCACGCGCGCCTCGCCGAGTTCGTCACTCCGTTCAACGATGCGCTGGCGATGCCGGACGCCAGGATGCTCAATCCGGCAACCGACCTTGGGCGCGCCATGATGGAAAAGGCCCTGACCCAGCAGGCGACCGTCATTGCCTATGCGAACGACTTCAAGGTGCTGATGTACCTGACCCTTGCCACCCTCCCGCTGGTTCTCATCATCGGCTCCTCGCGCGTGACGCGCCCCGCGCCGGGCGGACAGCCGGCGCCCGCGCATTGAGACGGCTGTCCTTGACCGATAGCCGGAGGTGTCTCAAGCTTCCGGCAGACGCTGGGCCATCGTCCCATGAAGACCATTCTGGTTCCAATCGAGCCGCACGACGCCATCCAGTCCGTGCTGGAGACGGCGCTGCTGCTGGCGCGGAAATTCAACGGTTACATCGAAGGTTTCGCGCTGCGGCCGGCGATTGGCAACCTCGTCACCATGGACCCGGTCAGCAGCCTGACGGTCGTCTCGGCGCGGGAGAACGATGCCGAGATCGCCAAGCAGGCGCGCGGCATTTTCGAAACCTTCATGCGCGAAAAGCAGGTACCCGCCGCAGCGGCCGCCGGCACATCCCTTTCGCAGGCCTGGCTCGAAACGAGCCCCGACGGCGACGAGTTTGTCGGCAGCTACGGGCGCGTCTTCGACATCACGGTTCTGGGGGCGCCTTTGGGGGGCCGGCAGGGTCCGCGCATGATGACGCTCGAGACGGCGCTGTTCGACAGTGGCCGCCCGGTGCTGCTCGCTCCGCCCACGGTGCCGCCCAGCATCGGGGAGCGCATCCTGCTGGCATGGAACTGCAGCACCGAGCAGGCGCGCGCCACCGCCTTCGCCATGCCGCTCCTGCGCAAGTCTACGCGCGTCATCGTCTGCACGGTCGAGGGCGCCACGGTGCCGGGCCCGAGCGGCGAGGAGATCGCGCGCTATCTGCGCAGGCACGAGGTGCCGGCGGATGCGATCGCCCTCAAGCCAGCCCCGCAGAAGCCCGGCGAGGCCATCATGGCGAAAGCCAGGGAGCTGGGCTGCGACCTCGTGATCAAGGGCGCCTATACCCAAAGCCGGCTGCGCCAGATGATCTTCGGTGGCACCACCCAGCATATCCTCACCCACGCAACATTGCCGGTGCTGCTGGCGCATTGAATGCCGCGTCTGGCGCAGCTCGATGATCGGGATACCGTGAGCCGTGAGTGATCCTGATCAGGCCGGCCAGCAGTCTGCTCTCGAGCAACTCTCCTTCCCGCGGGTTTTCTCGGCGATCATGCTGCCCATGTTCCTGGCAGCGGTCGATCAGACCATCGTGGCAACCGCGCTGCCGGCGATCGTGGCCTCGACCGGAGAGGTGGAGCGGGCCTCCTGGATCGTCGTATCCTATTTGATCTCCTCCACGATCGCGGCGCCGATCTATGGACGGATGGGCGACCAATATGGCCGCCGGCGCCTGATGATCGTCGGGCTTTGCGTGTTCGTCCTGGCCTCGCTCCTCTGCGCGCTCTGCCGGAGCGTAGAGACGCTCACCTTTGCCCGCGTGCTGCAGGGGCTGGGCGGCGGCGGCCTCATGACCTTGTCGCAGGCGCTCATCGGCGAGGTCATCCCGCCGCGCGAGCGCGCGCGTTATCAGGGATATCTCGCGGCGGTCGGAATTTCTGCAAACGCCTTCGGGCCGGTGGCCGGCGGCCTTCTGGCGGAGCATCTCGGCTGGCAATCGATCTTCCTGATCAACCTGCCGCTCGGCATCCTTGCCGGGCTGCTCGTGCTGCGGCTGCCGCCGAGCCCGCACCCGAGAGGACGCTGGCAGGTCGATGCCTGGGGAATCCTGCTGTTCGCCGCCCTGGTCGCCGCCTTGATCCTGGCGATCGAGCGGGGGCAGCACCTCGACCCTGCCTCGCTGCCGTCAGTCCTCGGCCTTGCTGCGCTCGCGATCGTCGCGCTCGTGCTGCTGATCGTCCACGAGCAGCGCGCCTCCTCCCCGCTCCTGCCGATTGCGCTCTTGCGGGAGCCCAGCATCTGGCGCAGCGACGCGCTTGCCGCCTGTCACGGGGCGGCGCTGGTGTCGCTGATCACCTTCATGCCGATGTATCTGATCGTGGTGCGCGGCATTTCGCCTTCGCAGGTCGGCCTCCTGCTGCTGCCGCTGATGATCGGCATCGGCACGGGCTCCATGCTGACCGGCCGCATGGTCGCCCGCTCGGGACGCACCATGATCTTTCCCTCCTACGGGCTGATCCTGGTCACCTTGAACCTGGTGCTGCTGGCGGTCGGCGCCGGGCGGATCGGAATCCCGATGCTGGCCGTCTTCTTTCTCTGGAACGGGCTCTGCATGGGGACCGTCATGGGGGTGGTGCAGGTCACAGTGCAGTGGGTCTCCGGGGTGCGGATGCTCGGCGAGGCCGCAGCCTCGGTGCAGTTCTCCCGCTCGATCGGCGCCGCGCTCGGCACCGCGGCGGTCGCGGCCGTCCTGTTCGCGGTCCTCAACGCGACCGACCGGGAAACCGCGGCCCTGTTCGGAGCGCTGGTGGAGCAAGGCGGGAAAATCCTGCAGCCGCTGTCGTCGGAGCGCCAGGCGATGGTGCAGGATGAGCTCGCGCAAGCGTTTCGCGCCGCATTCCTGGTGATCGCAGGATTTGCCGGCGCGGGCGCCTGGCTTGCCGCCTCTATTCCGCTGCGGCGGATCTGACCGCAAACCCGGCCGCTCGATTTGCGCGCACAGGCCGCGCACACCGATTGCGCTTGCCGGGGCGAACCGGCATTCTCATCAAACCGAGTTGGCTATGACCAGGCTCGGAGGGGAGGATTCCGATCATGAAAAGGCGCGACCAAGGACTAGCCGTCATCGCGGCAGTGGCTGCGGCCGTTATCGGCACAAGCGCATCGGCGACCGATGTCAAGCTGCTGGCCACCATCGATATCCCGGGCGAGGAGCTCAAGCTGTTCGACATCGGCGTGGTCGATGCGGCGGCCGGCCGCTATTACATCGCCGACCGCTCCAACAAGGGCGTCGATATCTTTGACACCAAGAAGAACACCTATGTCGGGCGCGTCGAAGGCTTCGTCGGCGTCGCCATGACGGATGGCAAGCCGGTGACCAACATGTCGGGGCCGAACGGCGTGGCGCTCGATCCGGCCACCAAGACGCTGTGGGTCGGCGACGGCGACAGCACGCTCAAGGTCGTCGATCTCAAGGCCAATCCGCCGAAGATCGTCGATACCATCCAGCTCGGCGGCAAAAGACGGGCCGACGAGCTCGGGATCGATTCGAAGGACGGGATCGTGCTGGTGTTCAACAATGCCGACAAGCCCACCTTCGGTACCTTCGTGTCGACCAAGCCGGGCCACAAGGTCCTCGGCAAGATCGAGATGCCGGAGGCGACCGACGGCGTCGAGCAGACCCAATATGTGGCGCAGACCGGCATGTTCTATTCCTCGGTTCCGGAATGGCAGGAGGATAAGAACAAGGGCGGCGTCGCCATCATCAATCCCAAGACCATGAAGCTGGTCGAGATGGTGGCCATTCCGGGCTGCGTGCCGAGCGGCCTTGCGCAAGGCCCGGGCACGCATCTGCTGGTCGGCTGCGCGGCCGGACAGGCCAACACCAAGCTGCCCCCTGCGACCGTGGTCTGGGACTTCAAGACCAAGAAGGTCGTGGCCATGGTCAAGGAGGTCGGCGGCATGGATGAGGTCTGGTACGATTCCGCCACCAACAAATACTACACCGCCTCCCGCGGCCAGCCGGGCGGCGCGGTGCTCGGCGTCATCGACGCCAAGACCAACCAATGGCTCGAGAACGTGCCGACCGCGGAGGGCGCACATTCGGT